>Ga0315904_10001514_pt1 | contig 37107 bp, 61 predicted proteins | sample LakEriMetagenome_6_FD_203529 | JGI IMG/M metagenome (GOLD analysis project Ga0315904, IMG submission 203529) | Freshwater fungal communities from buoy surface, Lake Erie, Ohio, United States - Buoy 12 MA120 | ecosystem: Environmental > Aquatic > Freshwater > Lake | place: USA: Lake Erie, Ohio...
TCGAGCGGCAGTTGGGCTAGGTTTCCGTACATGGTCGTTTTTTCCAGCAGTGAGCTGGCAAGTTTGCGTTCTCTGTAGCGTCCGTAAATTTATGGAGTGTTTCAATGGGAAACCACACCATGCTTCTAATGAAGCAACCACAAAATTCACAGCTTTGAAGCTGCTCGTCTAGTGGTGTTGTTCCGTGTTGAGAAAGTGTCCTGACAGCTTCTTTGAGGACGCGAGCGTTGCATCCGGTGCATCCGAGTGGCTTCCGATTGAATTGACATCCAGCGCAAATGCTCGCCCTTCGAATAGCTTCCGCCTGATCAACCTTGCCGCCACCAACGGTCAGCCCATGAATCAGGCTCATGCTGAAGCGGATAACGTCTCCGATCTGAAGAGATTTCAAACCTGCTGGTTTAGGAATCTCAACTTCGTCGTAGGAGCAGTCGGCACCGTTACGACACTGATATTCGGTGATTAAGATGTCGAGGTTGTCAGGAACCTTGACCGCGTTGGCAGCGTAATGGTTGCGGACGAACTCGCGGAGCTGCGGTAATGAACCTGCGGGTATCTCGATGCCGGTTTCAGGAACTCGGTAGTTCCATCCGCCAGGAATGACATTGTGTTCATTGAGGATCTTGTAGCCGCTCATACGTCCCCGTCGTAGTAAATGGAGTCTGCGTCCCTCACCAGCTTTTCCCATACCTTGTCCATCTTTGTTGCTCGCGGTTCAAAGGAGGCGGTTTTACGCACCAGATCAAGCAAGACTACAGCAGCGTCGGCTAAGTCAGGCGATTTGCCGGTTCTTTGCTTCATCACAGTCTTTGATTCGACGGATATCTTCCGCTTCCCATCGTCGAACATTCGCGCACAGAACTCCTGCAATGTCTCGATGTCCATGCCGCCGACCCGCTCCTCGACGACCCATTTACGCATCGAGAACCAGAGTTCCGTCACCTTGCGGTCGTATGCCTCATTGCATGGCCTACTATCCTCGTCGCTGACCGGAATGGTCGATGGAGAGCCGCCGAACTCGACGCGATGAACTACACCCCATTCTCTAGTCAGGATGTCTGCCAGACCGCCACCCTCACCGCTTGAATCGAGAGCGAACTTGTCCGGTGAAACGCCGCGCTTGTTGCATTCCTCTTTAACTCGATTGGCTATCTGGTAATGGACCGGCTCGGTGAGCTGCGCGTTGGGCGATATCTGGATGATATCCTGAAAGAGGATGCTCAGCTTATCGTTAGCGGTGCCGACTTTGGCAAAGCGAAGGATACATCTATCACCTCCGAAGCCAGGGTCGAGAGCTGCGACGATTTGGACGTTGGTCGTAAACGTGAGCTTCTTGTTCGGTGAATGCGTGTCGATGAGCGACTCGGACAACACCGTCTTGACCATGCCGTCAGGACTCCAGAATCCGCGTGTGTACTTCCAGAACGTAGGACTCTGCTCGCCCTCATGGCGCATCGCCGACAAGACTTGATCTTGGGTGATGAGGTATGGGTATTTCGTTCGCCCCTCGGTGATGTTCGGCGACTTCATGCCGTCGAAGCGTCGGCACATGCCGCGTTCAGTCAGCCAGTGCTGATCTTCAATCGTGACGCTGCGCCATCCTTTTGCTGGGGTGCAGAATCTGCCGTGCGGATCAAACTTTGATGCCGGATTCCCAATAACCAGCATCTTGAACTCGCGGCAACCCTTGGAGAGGTTCGTGCAAGCCTCGAACGCTGCTTCAGGCGTATCCGTCGCCTCGTCGATGATGACCATCACGCGCTCGGCGTGAATACCCTGAATGTTGGCCACTGCCTTCGAGGTGTTACCTTCGGCGACGGCGATAGCTGAAATGGAGTGCCGGTCGTCACCTTTGACAGCCTGCAATGCCATCTTCGAATCGACCATGTTGCCGGGGAATCCACGCGATTTGCGAACAAGATCCTGAAGATTGGCCCACATACGCTTTCGGATCATCTTCGCGGTCGTCGATGTCAGAACGACCGTTGACTTGGCAGGGTTGGCTAACCACCAGACTGTCGCGAAAAGCGTTGCGCCGAAGGTCTTTCCGCTCGCTCCGCATCCCGCCCATCCAACGTAGTCATGCTCACAGAGGCTTTCGACTTGAGCTTCTAACCACGGGTTCCAACTCATCTTCGGCCAGAGCATTTTCGTCGCATTTTGAAAATGTTCGAAAGTGCCTAGTCCACCCTCGTTTGGTTGGAGTCGATTTCGGAAAGCGTACAGCTCTAGTTCAAGATCGGGAATCTTGACGGGCGAGCGTATTCCGTACTTGTGGTCGATCAATGGATTCTCAGACACTTGCTCTGCCATAGTTTGGCCTTGCATTAGTTGTCGTTGGACTTGAGGTTCTGCGAAAGGAAAATTATGCCGTCGCAACTTGTTTCTTCATCCGGCTGTTGCCAGCCTTGCGACTCCGAGCCGGTAGTCGTGAATATCCCCGGTCCTCAAGGGGCAGCGGGGGCAAACGGCACCAATGGCACGAACGGGATTGATTCGTTCTCCTACACGACCGCTCAGTTTTTTGTTCCTGCACTAGGGTCATCGGTCGTCGTTCCGTTGAGCGGCACGAGCTTTCTCCCCGAGTCAGTCGCCGGACAGTTCTTTGTCTCGATTCAGGGTGTTGGATACATGCAGGTGACAGATGTCACCGGACTCAATGTTACGCTTAAGAATCCTTCTTCTGGAGTTCTTGGAATTGCCAATGCGGTTCCTACGACCTCCATTCCATCAGGTTCTCTTGTAACGCTTGCTGGTGGCGTTGGGCCGCAAGGTGCTGCCGGTGTTTCGGGCGGTGCGCCGGTTGGAGCTTCTTATATCTGCCGCACAGCCGATGGAACTCTGACGAACGAGACAGCCCTCGATTCGCTTGCCGCCGGTTACATGAAGACCGCCGGATCGGGCGGTTCTGGCGTCGTCTCGACCGTTGCGACGGTTCCAGTTGGCGACATCAGCGGCACGTTGCCGATTGCTAAGGGCGGAACGAATCTGACCACAGTTCCTTCCAATGGCCAACTTCTGATCGGAAACGGAACCGGATACACAGTAGCCGGATTGACGGCAGGATCTGGAATCACGATTACGCCGGGAGCCGGAACCATTTCAATCGCATCGACAGCCGCAACAGCATTTAGCTACGTCACGTTTACGCGGAGGGTGACATCTGCTCCTCCGACTATTTCGACGGCTGCAAATCCTTTTAATTCCACCACATACCCGTCAACTACCTATTCAGGAATTGATACGGCTTCTGGTTTTACTGCTGCAAACGGTAGATTTACCGCATCAAATGCTGGCTACTATCGTTTAAGCGCGCTGATACATAATGGATTTGTCTCAGGTGTTTACGATATAACTTTGCAAATTAGAAAGAACGGAACGCCTATTTACAGTGTTGGATACCGGATTTCAGCGGTGGATGACCCTCCCGTTGCAGTTGAGTTTTTAGATCAGGCGTCAGCGTCTGATTTCTACGAACTGTTTATTGCGTCAGCGACAAATAGTTCTCTTTTTAATACAGGCTCTTCATTTTCTATCCAGCGGATTCAGGCTTAAACCATGAGCGAACGCGCACCACGCAGGTACACGGACGGATCTGTCACCTTCGAGGGTGGCATTGATGCTGGCGTGATGCCTTCTGAGGTGGACAGAAATCAGGTTTCATTCGCCGTTAATGCCAACTTTCGCGAGGGGTTCATAGCTCCTCGTCCTGGTTTTACCCAGAAAGACTACGACCTCTGCGTCACAGTCACCGCTGATAACGCCGAGATTACCGCTGACCAAACGAATGTGACGGCGGATGGGTGGTCAGAGGAGTGCTACGGCCCTCAGGGTCTGACCGGCACGTTCCAATGCGCGATGCCATACATCTCGGACGATGGACACACGTTCATTCTGCTGATGATCAGTGGTAAAGTGTGGCTTTACGACTGCCTTCAGAATAAGGCGCAAAACCTCACGCTGTCCGCTGATCTAGAGAATCCGTCCAACTTGCTCGATGGCTGGATGGTTCAAGCTGAGAACTTTGCTGTCATTCAAGACGGGTTCAGCAAGCCGCTGATCTTCAATGGGACAAGTCTGCGTCGAGCTAAGGACGACGAGATTAAGACCGGCAGGGTTATGGCCTATGTCAATGGCCGTATCTGGTACGCGCTTCCGAACGGATTTTCATTCCGAGCCACCGACATCGTTTATGGAGACGGTACGCGAGCCAGTGTTCTCAAAGAAACCGAGAACACCTTCCTTAATGAAGGCGGAGACTTTTCGGTTCCGTCGGATTCAGGAGGCATCACAGCAATGGCCGTCCCCGGCGATCCAGATACGTCGCTTGGTCAAGGACCGCTTCTTGTCTTCACGCCTCGATACGTTTTCAGCGTCCAAGCACCTGTAGACCGCGATGTTTGGAAGAACCTGAACTATCCCATTCAGGCTATCAGCTTGCTGACCAGCGGCGCGTTAGGCGCACGGTCGGCCATCACCGTCAATGGCGATGTCTTCTACCGAGCTATCGACGGTATTCGCTCGTTCATCATCGCTCGTCGGTCGTTTAGCGACTGGGGCAACACGCCCATCAGCGGCGAGATGACGCCTATCGTCGAGAACGATCAAACAAGTCTTTTGTGGGCCAGTTCTGCCGTTGTCTTTGACAATCGGGTGCTGATGACTTCTCAGCCTCGCTTCAATTCAGAAGGCGTGATTCATAAGGCCATATCCGTGCTGGATATGGAGCTTGTCACATCGATGCGGAAGAAGGCCCCTCCAGCATGGTCTGGTATCTGGACTGGTCTGAACGTGTTGCAGCTCGTCAAGACCGAGAACGCTTACGGAGACGCTTGTTTCGCAATCGCTCGCGGATCGGATGACACGATTCAGATTTGGGAAATTACCAAGCACGACAAGTTCGACATGAACTTGAGTGCGACGCCCAAGAAGGAAATCGAGTGGCAGGTGCAGACTCGCGCCTACAACTTCGAGGTTCCTTTCGGTTTGAAGCGTCTCGATTCTGGCGACTTGTTCATCGACAGGTTGGAAGGCGATGTCTCGTTCAGCGTTACCTATCGACCGGACCAGTATCCCGGTTGGATCGAGTGGGCTGATTTTTCCGAATGCGCGACTGTTACACAGTGCTTGGATCTTTGTCCGCTCACGAACTTCAAGCCGCAGTACCGGCCTAAGATGCGCTTTCCAACTCCATCGGATGCGCCGTGTAACGCGACGATTAGCACTCCCGCTCGGAATCTTTACGAGGTTCAGGTGTCGCTGAACATCATCGGATATTGCCGGATCAAGAGTCTTCGAGTTCACGCCTACGACATCCAAGAATCGAGTGTTGGAGAGTGCCGGACGGTCTTCCCCGCCTGCACACCGCTTGATGTCTGCGATATCAACCCGCTGACCTACACATCGGAATAGTCTAACAACCATGCCAAACCTTACGCTCATCACGCTTACTCCGCCGAGTCTTCCGGTTGGATATTGTCCGCTGAATTACCAGACGTTGGCCAACGATATCATCAGCGGCACTCAGGCGACGTTCAACAGCTCGATTGGAAACTCGTTCTTCAACTTTGGATCGACCACTCCTGCGCTGAACAATCAGGTTTATCCGTGGCTGGACGAGAAGGGTAATTGGTGGGTGCGCGTCAATGGATACTGGGCAAGACAGCATCCGGTTTCCATCAATAGCTCCGAGCGTCGCATCTTTGCTGGCCCTGCCGCAGATATCTTGAGCTACGACGGTGGTGACGGAACCGCTACCGCTACCCTAATGACTGGCCCAATGTGGGAGATTGACACGAATTTTGACGCTCGATTCCCAGTTGGCGTTGGAGCGTTTGCGGCGAGCGGAACTGTGAACGTCAATGGAACCTCAACGACCACATCTGTTGTCGGAGAGGACAAGCACACGCTTATCGTTGCGGAAACTCCGTTCAACGAACACACGCACGGCGTTGCTCAGTTGGCCATCCCCAACAACGACGACTACTACCTTGTTGGAAAAACTTGGTCCGGCCTTGGATCTTATCCCTCCAAGATTATTCAGGGTGCCGCTGGAACGGGTGGCGGAGGAGCAGGTCCAAGCATTACGACTGGTGAAGTTGGAACGACCAACGCGGACAAGACTGGCAACGACAGCCAGAACGCCATCGGTCATAATAACCTTCCGCCGTTCTACGGTGTGTACTTCATCAAGCGAACCATCCGAGAATACTACACCAAATGAAGCTGATTGTTCAGGACATCCGCTCGACTATCGCTCGGGTCATCGGCGTATGTGTCGATGATCAGCGCGTTTACGACTACATCAACCAAGCGTGTCGAAGGCTTCTACACAAGGGGTTGTGGGCCGGTGCGTACGGGCGATTCACGATTCATACGGTCGGCGGTTGCATCACTTGGCCGCGTCAGATCGAAACCATCGAGGCTGTAGCTGATTGCTGCGGAGTTGGAACCGTTCGCAATCAATGGTTCGAGTTTCAGGAAACCGGCTATGGACTGCTCAACTCAGGAGACGCTTGCGTCGGTAAGCAGCTTATTGACCGTGGGACTGTCGTCTCTTACCGCGACATGTCTGGTGGTCTTAACAGCGTTCTACGAGTCTACCCTGGAGACAATTCAGACATCGGTAAAACAATCATCCTCCAAGGAACTGACGCGAACGGGAACTGGATTCGCACGCAATTGCCGAGTGGAAGCTGGATTGACGGAGAACAGTTGACGTTGGCTATGCCATACGTTCAGTCCACAAAGTTATTCACTTCTTTAACCGGCGTAATCCGCGAGGCGACAAACACGGCAAGCCGTTTGTATGAAAAGAATCTTACGAGCGGAGCTGAACTCGATCTGGCAGTTTACGACCCAGATGAAACTTTGCCGCAGTACCGTCGCAGCTTGCTCACCGACCGCTGCCAAAACGACGAGGATAGGCCGGTGACGGTCATGGCGAAGATGCGCCATATCAACGCGACGAGCGTGAACGACTACCTCATTCCTCCGAGTCCTGATGCCATCAAGTTGATGGTCATGGCGATTCGCAAGGAGGAGAACGATTTGATTCAGGAAGCAGTGGCCTACGAAGCTAAAGCGGTTCAAGCTGTGCAGGAGCAGACGATGCAGTATCTGGGCGATGCAGTGCATACGATACGCATGGTCGGTGTAGGATTAAATGGCGGTGGATTCTCGCAATGGTTCTGAACCTCAACATCGATTTCGGTCTAGCAGAAGTCACTCCAAAGAAATTGGAGCTTCTTCAGGCTGTCTTTGACGCGCATGACATGGCGGCGCGTAACAATCAGAACGCGAGTTCGGTTGCTGCGGTGAACGCATTCTTTGGAAGCGCGCAGCTTACGAATGGAATCGCCTCGGCCATTCTAACTCTTGGCGACGCTCACGGTCCGATTGGACCTGCTCGATACGTTTACGAGCGGTTTGACGAGCGAGCTTTGAAGTCGGCCATGGGTGCTGGCATGAAGATTCCCGGCTTCGGCAATTCGTTCTTCAAGGATCGAATCGATCCAGCATGGAGTCGGGTGCGCGAGATTATCGCGACGGACTTCGAAGATGCGAACAACCGCATCAATCAACTTCATCAGTGGATGAAGGAAGTTGGTAAGGATGTTTATCCAAATGCCGCTCTCTACACGGCGGTCATTTGCAGCGAGCTGGCGATGATTCCCGGTTCGGAGTCGGCCATCTTTGTCTTGGCGAGGACTGCGGCTTGGACTTCTTTGTGCGTAAAAAATGAACGGTAAACTCTTCCAAATCTGCGGTCTGCCCCGATTCGGATCGGCATTCATGTCGGTCCTTTTCTCATTGGAAGCCGATTGCCTTGGACTACATGAGCAGGGTGCGACTGACCCTGATTGGAAGCGGTCGATTGAGAAGTATCGGATGCAGTACAAGTACGTCGCCGATTGCTCGACCTATGGATATCTTCCGAAAGCTGTCGTTCACGATTCCATCAAGGTATACGTCAAGAAGGATGCTGAAGCGTCGGCAAAAGAATGCACCGAGCGATTCGGCTACGAAGTGCATCTGCCGTCCGTCCAGATGCTTAGGCATTACGCGGACGATTGGGCATCATCAAACAGCGTGATGACAATCGATGAGGGAGAACTTTTTAAGTTGGATACTTTGCGTCGGGTGTGGGTTCATTGTTTCCATCACGAGCGAGCATTTCCTGAGGAAAAAGCTGCGCGTTTGGTAACCATGAACATCCAGCGTCACGAACCTGAAAAGGTGTTCTCGATTGAGAACGGCAACCGTCTTGTGAAGGAGGTTTTTTGATTTATGGGAGCTATTCTAGGTGGTGCAGCAATCATCGGTGGAACGAGCTTGCTTGGTGGCCTACTAAGCAAAGGAAGTAAGCCGAAGGTTCCTGCGTTCAAGCCAATCGATTTCGAGGCCGAGCAGAAGCAGGCGATTCAGCAGAATATCGCCGCGCTACAACCTGCCACCGAACTGGCTCAAAAGACGACCGCTGCTGAGCAGTCTCAGCTTGAGTCGCAGCTTCGTCGTGCAATTCCTGGCTATGACCAACTTGTTAAACAAGCTGGCGCAAACATTGGGTCGGCTTTGCGGGGTGAAATCTCGCCTGAAGTCTCCGCTCAGGTTCAGCGTTCGACCGCTGGACGCGCTTTGTCTGGAGGATTCGGCGCAGGATCTGGATTCGGTCGTGCGCTAACCGCTCGCGACTTGGGTCTGACCGGCATGCAGATTCAGAATCAGGGTCTTGCTCAAGCGCAGAACTTCATCCAGCAGCAGCGAACGTTCGGCATGGTTCAGCCGTTCTCGGTGAGCAGCATGTTCATCACGCCGTCTCAGCGTATCAATGCACTGGCGCAGCAGAATCAGCAGCAGTACAACCGCGACTTGCAAGCCGCTCAGGTGGCTGCAATGCCTGATCCTACGATGGCTGCAATCGGAGGAGCGATTTCTTCTGCCGGTGGATTCGCTGGTGGCGCGTATACTCAGCGCGGAATGATGCAGCAGATGCCAAGTTTGTACGCCACAACCCCCGGTGGTTCACCAAGCGTAAACAGCACCACAATCGACTACAGCACAGGTGAAACGGGATATCCAAATCCCATGTCACCCGCCACAACTTACGCTCTTCCGCCTTCATCGTTCTACCCTGGAATTCGCTGATTTATGGCCGACGAAACTCTTAAAGCATTTGAACTAGGCGCATCGCTGTACGACCGCGCGCAGACGCAGAAGCGGATGATGGAGCAGTTCCAGATGCAGCTTGCTGACCAGCAGATGCGTAAGGAACAGGCGGACCTTCAGAACAAGATTCAGCTTAATGCTTACAATCAGGCTTTGGATGAGCAGTCTAAGCTAACTAGGGATTACGGCAATATGCAGACAAACCTGCAATTGCGTGACGAGTTCTTTAGAAATCCAAAAGCTGAATTCCCGAAATTTCTTCCTGTCGAATCTAAAGCAAACCAGAACGTAATGTTCCAAATCAGCCAGCAATTGGACAATTACGCACCTCGCGCACGACTTCAGAAGTCTCTACAGACGATAGAAAATAAACAGCTAAGTGACGCTGCTGACATTCAAGAGTTGTACAATGTTAAGGTTGTGGCTCCAGACGGATCTATTGATCAGACTGTTTTGGATCAATACATGCCGAGACTCTTGGAAACCAGAAAGCTGAAAGATTACTCTCAAGACGTAAGAGCTGCATTTACTCAGACGGACAAAAATCTCACCTTTGATCAGCGGATTGGAGAGGCGATGAAGTTGGCCAAGGAGCGTGGAAAATCTCCAACTGAAAGAACTCAGGAGCGAAACGCTGAACTTGCGATTTCAGAGTACACATCTGCATTTGGAAAACCAGATGAGCAGACTGATGCTTTCATTAGAAACAACGCTCTGACTGGAAGATGGAAGACTCCAGAAGGAACAGCAGAAAAGCGGATTCTTGGAGACGAAACCATCTCCAATTCCGCATCCATGCTTGCTGATCAACTCGAAAACTTTGAAAAGAAGTTTGGTGCTGGTGCCATTCAAAAATACGTCGGACTTATTGATGGTAAGGTTGAAGAGTTGAAGCGAAAAATTTCTTCCGCAAAAACTGAGGAAGAGAAACAAGCGTACGCGCTGCTTCAAAGGTTTCAGAGCAACTTCAATACGGTTGCGTTTGAAAAGTCTGGCAAGGCTGTCACCTCTCAAGAAATGGAGAGACTTAAAGCTGCTCTCGGCAATATCCAGAGCAACAACTTTGCTGATGATGTCAGGAATTTTGCTTCTCTAGCGGCGGAAGACTACTACGGAACGATTCGTTCGTTTAAAGACAAGTACAGGATTACTCCAACACAAGTTCGTCAGGCCAACGAGCTTGTTGCAAAGTACAAACTGCCGCTTACACCGTTCGGTCAGCAGCAGCAAGCGGCTCCGGCTGCGGTTTCGCAAGAACAGCCGATTTCTCCTCAGGATGTTTTCAAAAACATTCGGGCAAACCGTCCGCAAGGTGGCACGATTCAACCTACAACTCCTCCGGCTTCGAATCGTGTTGGTCGTTTTGAAATGTTTATTGAAGGACAATAATGCCAACATATCGAATCAACGATCCGTCCACAGGAAGGACAATTCGCCTTGTCGGAGATAGCCCTCCTACAGAGCAAGAGCTTGAAGAGGTGTTCAGGTCGGTTGGCCAATCTGCTCCTGAAACTTCCGCGATGTCCGCGCAGTATCAGGCCCCACAACGGACTGGTGCTGACCCTTACGCGAGCATGTTTCAAGCTGGCTCTCCGCAACAGCTTCAGGCGGCTGTTGATGACGCCGGTAAAATAGGCGAGCAGAAAGCTATCCAAGGGGAGGCTGGCCAATATGTAACGCCATACTTCCAGCGTCCCGGCGTGATGACCGCTCCGCCTAGTGCAGCAACCTCGGAAGAGGAAAAGAAAAAAACTAAAGAAGCGGCTATTCAGGCAGCTATTACGACCGCCAGAATTGCACCCATTGCTGCCGTCGGAGCAATGACTGGTGGAGCTGGGGTTATTCCAGCAGCAATGGCTATGGGTGGTGCGGGAACCCTTGGCGAAGTTCTTGGCCAGACTGGAGAGTATCTTGCTGGGCAAAGAAAAGATTTTTCTGAAGGTCAGCTATTAAAAGGTGGGGTCGTTTCTGCAACTCCTGTTTTTCGTCCGTTTCAAGGAACTGTCGGCCCTCTGGGTGCCGGGATTTTTCAAGGTTCAGCTCAAGCTGGAGTTAATGCTGCAACCGCTGCATTTGGAGAAACCCTTCAGAAGTACATAGATCAAGGAAGACTTCCTACGCTTGAAGAAATTGGCAGCGAGATTTCTCTTCCAGCTATTTTTGGTTTTACAACCGGAGGTGCAACAGGTGCGCTTGCTCGACCTGCTCGACAGTTGACCACGGAAGAGCAAATCGCTCAACAAGGACGCCAAGCTGGCCAACGTCTTGAAGAAACGCTTGGAGCTGGAACCGCACCACTGACCGCTACACAGCAAACGGGAAGAAATGTCCCGGGAACTTTTGGCCCTGGTTCAAGCGGTCTTGCCGCCCAGCAAGCTCTTCCAGAACGCATTCGCGGTCAGCTTGGAATTCAGGCGCAGCAAGATCGAGGAGCGGCTCAGGTGGCTCAGCAAGAGGTTCTTAATGCTGAAACTGCATCTCGACAGGCTTTGCGTGGAAGTGCTGCTGGTGCAGGTGGTCAGGCTGTTAGGGAAGTTGAAGGCGTCATTGGAACCATTCTCCCTCGCTCACCTAGAGCTGCATCACTTCAAGATGCCGCCAACAATTCTGTCGGTTTTATTCGGGGGGAGGATCAGCGGCTGAGTGGGATTGTTGATGATGCTTACAATACGGCAAGAACAGCTCGAACAACTAGGTTGGGTGGACAAGCGGAAGCTCCAGTTACACCAAGTCAAAATCTCCAAGACACGATTGACGATGTGCTTGGAACTTTGGCAACTGAAGAACGGGTTACCGTTACTCCATCTCCAATTATTGGCGGAACTCCGACAACTACTGTCGAACGAATTCCTTCTCAGTTTTTTAATGAGGCATCTTCGAGGGCGAGAGCTTTGCTTGATGTCGCCAGAAGCCCACAGACATTTGAGCAGATAGTTGGGTTGCGCCAATCAATCGATGGAGTCATACATCAATTTCAAGAATTTGCTCCCGGTGTTGCCCAGAACCAGCTTCAAAGACTTCGCGCTGCGCTTAAGCAAGAAGAGCTTGCTTCCGCTCGTAGACTTGGAATTGAAAACGAAGTTGTTGCAGCTCAACGAGCTGCTGAAAATCGGTTCAATCTTCTTCAAGACAACCAGATCATCAGAAGGGCTTCCATTCCTGCCGCAGAGGGTGGATATCAAAACACCGAACAGTTCTTCTCCGACCTAGCAAGTTCTCCTGCTGGTTTTGAATCCGTTCGAAACCTTCTGACAACGAATCCTCAAGGCAGAATTCAGTTCGATCAAATTCGCAGAGGTTTTGTCGATTCACTGAGAGGCACCGGAACCGTTGATATCGGAGGTGTTCCAACCGAAAGCCTATCTTCTTTTGCAAACAATTTCAGGCAACTTCCGCAAGGAGTTAGAAATATCGTCGCCGGAAATGAGGCGAACGCAAACAGGTTGCAATCGATTTTGAACGATGCAGTACGCACTCAAAACGTCGGAATGTCGATTCCGGTTGCGGCTGGAATCAGCCCTCAGGCGTTGACTGAAATCACGGATAACATTGGAACCATCGCATCTCCGACCCTTCGGAACACCGTTGCGAACCTTGCAAGACAGGCTAGAGATAGGGCTGAAGAGTTTTTCAACACGACAACTCGGCGTGTTCAGAGAAACCAATTGAATCCTGACACTGACCCTTCTCAGTTTGTTAGGGATTTTGTGTTCAGGTCTGAAAATCCACAAGTTGTTCAGGATGCGCTCAACCAGCTTAGTCCAGCAATTCGCGATGCAGTTCGTAGGAATGCTGCAACCGCTGTTCTGAATCACGTTTCGGAAACCGGACCTGCAAATGTCAGGCGCGGAATCCAAAGTCTTGACGACATTGTTCAAGATCCGAATCGCATGCAGATCATTCGCGATGTGTTGGAGCCTAACGACTTCAACATGATCAATGACTACATGGCTTGGAATCGTGCCAGGAACCTCACGGCTCAAGGTGGCCGACTTCAGCCTGATCAGTTGGCCAACTCTGTAATGAGAGCGACTCGCGCTAGATGGGTTGTTGATGCGCTGGTTGGAAGCCCAACTGTCCAAAACTTTTTGAGCGGCGCAGTTCGGTTGCCGCAAACATTCGCCAACCTTAAGCCGAACCTGACGCTCCCGCAGGCAGAAGCGTTGGCCAAGGCTTCGAACATGTCTCTGCTTCAGTTCAACCGAGAATGGGATAATCTCAGCAAAAAGTCTGAAGAGGCTAGGGATAGCCTTCCAGAGGACAAGCGCGGCGTGTTTGACGACACCATTGGCGTCCCTCCTCGCCCTCGTTTCTAATGAAAACCTCCCTCTCCAAGAAAGGTAATCGCTACCAGGGCAAGAAGGTGACGCTCAACAAGCCGTTCTACACTCCGGGCGAGCGGAAGAAGAGTGCTGTCTACGTTAAGAATCCTGCTGGCAAGGTTGTCATCGTTCGCTTCGGCGATCCGAATATGGAGATTAAGCGCGACAATCCTGAGCGTCGAAAGAACTTCCGTGCGCGGCATAACTGCGCGACTGCAAAAGATCCTACGAAGCCTAGAACGTGGTCGTGCAAAGCGTGGTGATTTCGTCGGTAACAACTCATTCTAACTGATATGGACAAGATGAAACTTGGCGGTGGCGGACGTTACGAGAAGCTCATCGGCGAGCTTGAGAAGAAGGGTGTGAGAGAGCCTCGCGCACTTGCGGCCTACATTGGGCGTAAGAAGCTCGGCAAGGCGAAATTCCAATCGCTCGCCGCCAAGGGTCGGCGTCGCGCTGAGCGCGAGAAGGCTAACGCCTAGGTCGTCCGCCCCACGGCTTCTTAGCTGCGGATTTATCGACTACGAACTGCTCAGGCGGTGCGTAGTCCCAGGATATCGTTCCGACTCCTCGTTGAATGACGATGGAGCCGGTTTTGTTTCCGTTCTTGTCCTTCAGTCCTGACCTGTCTCCGCGCTTTGCCATTCCCAGCATAAAGCGTCGCGGCTGATTAAATCCAACCTCCTTCAACACAATCACCTCTCTCGCCCAGTTGGTCAGGTCGGAGCTTCCGAATCCTGAGTAGGCCATATCTGCCACGCTCTCCGGTTTGTCGTCCTTACCCTTCGGCTTGGGGAAGTGATGAACCAGCACGATGACGACTCCTGTCTCCATCATAATCGGCTGGAGCAGATGTCGCGTGAAGTTCGCGCAGACCTCGATGTCCGATGGATTGCCTCCGATGTAGGAGAGTAGAGGGTCGATGTAGACGATATCCACCTTCGTCTTACGAATGAGACGACGCAGCATGGTCGTGAACTCCGCGCCGGTTCGAACTGCCTCGCGGAAGAAGAGCATGTCCGCACGACGCAATCCGTTCCGCCAATCGCTTCCGAAGACCATCTGCGCGGCTCCCTTTAGAGCGTCATGCTGATCGGCGATGTCGTTCTCAGCTTGGACGTAGGCCACCTTGAGCGGTCGTACCGGCTGACATCCGAACCAATCGGAACCAATGGCCCACCTCAGTCCTTGATAGAACGCCATCGAGCTTTTGCCGCATCCGCTCTGACCAACAAAGAGCATCGATGAACCGCGTCGAATCCATCTGTCGCCGATCAGGTTGTCCGGGTCGTTCTCAGGATCGTAATCGATGATGCTCTGGAGCGGGAACTCCTGAGGCATGTCCTGTGACTCCAGATAGTCCGTGAACGCATCCCAGTTCACGACGCCCACATTGATAGCGACAAGCCTCTGCTCGTTGCCATCGCGCATCACACCGGCTAAGCGGCTGAACCTGCTCGCGTTCTTGTTCTTCGGATCGATGCCGAGGGCTTCCAGATGGCGATAAACAACATCGCGACGCTCGCCCCATTCCTCCTTGTTCGCCGCCTCAACGCGCACCCAGCCGTGCAGACTCTTGCCACCGGAATCGATGACGACGGATAGCGGCAGCTTCGAATCCTTCAGGATCGTCCATTGCTCATCCTTGGTCTTCTCGTCCATCTCGACCAGCACATGGCGGAATGCTGACACGCCAGAGTCCGATCCGGTTTCATCGAGACACGGATTCACTCGGACATACGCGCCACGGCTATCAGGACCGTTCCACATGGAACTTATGGGCGGCGTGAAATGCTTCTCAATCCATTCGTCGCGCTTGAGGAACGTACCTTTGGACGCTGGCCTACCCTTACCCTCCTCGTCGCAGATGATGTCGTTGCAGATGCAGACAACTTCGTCCGGCTCGAAGCAGGCTTTGAGAAAGTCGATGGTTGTAAATCGGCATTCCGGTTGCGGAATTGCTTGGATCTTCTGAACGATGAACTTTCCGGTCGTTGATACGGGCGTTCCGCTCTGCGCTGAGAGAAGCCAACCTTTCGGCTTGTCGTGAGAAACTCTAAACGCCTCGTTTAGCTTATGAACCAAGTCGTTCGGCTTCCACGGTGGGAGACATTTCGCGTTGTACTCATGCAGGAGCGTTTCGGCTTCGCCATGCGATAGCTCGAAGCCATGCACTAGAGCGGTAGCTACTGCGAAGGTTGTGTTATGACCGCCCTGGCCGCTGATGGCACCGGGGGTGTTGCGAAGCCATGCTCGCGCACGGTCGATATTTGAATTGCTCATTCGATTCCAAGTTGTTTTCTCGCGAGTTCCCCGGACCTGCCAAGGTCAGTCTTGGCGATGTCTTGAAGAACAGAATTTGATTTCTCCAGCTTCTGAAAAAGGAGAGCCAGCTCTTTGGGAGTCATCAGGTACTTGCTCCACTGTTGGATGGGTATGGAGCGAGACTTGAACTTCGCAAAGAGCTGCTCTTGTGCTGCGATGTAATGGCTAGGGCTTCGCATCTATCAGCGCGAACTTGGCATTGAATTCAGCCTTTGTTCGAACGTAGAGCTTTCGTTTGCCTTCCCGCATGTAGGCCACGCCAGCCCACTTGGTTTCTCCGATTCGTATCTCTACGTCGTCGGAGAGGAGTTCAACCTGCACCGAGCTGTTTTTTAAGTTCTTGTATCTCATCTTCGGAGGCATCGTCGAGATGGCCTGAACCGCTCGAATGCCAGACTCCATCCACGTTTTGCTGGGGCTTCGGCCTGCTCATCCAACCGCGAAGAAGTGCATACTCGATCAACTGAGGGGCTTCCTTCAACAACTGTTGTCGCGTGATTTCAGATTTCATCGGGTTCGATTCGTTTGCCGCGTCGTCCGCCTGATCGGCGCATACCCATCTCGGTTCCAACCTCATTGGCGAATCCACGGCGGATCAGCCATTCCTTGTACTTTCGGTCGATGTAGGCGAAGTCGATCCTCGGGGTCGATTCGTCGGCGTCTGCCACTCGGACTATTGCTACTTTGTTCATGCTTATTTGTATATCTCGGTTGTTAGTTTGTAGTGTCGCTCAGCTTGGGTGCAGTTCCAGCACAGGTCATGTCCTGCGTTGCATCCGCATCCGAGAGATTTGAAGAGAACCTTGGCCAACCATTGGTATTCCTCGACGGCATGGCGCAGGGTTTCGATGTCGGTTTCTTGGGCGAGAGGTTTGGTAGGTTCGCTCATTTGACGACGAAGAGAATGAAGTACGCAGCGGTTATGACCATGCCAGCGCAGAACGTGGCGATGAGAAGCTGCTTGAGTTCGTCCGGTGAGGGAGGACGGTACATTTTGTGGTTCATACGGTGTCAGGATATTTTCGGTGATGAGCCGCGTGACACTTTCGGCAAAGCCAGCGGACGTTTAATCTCTGGTCGTAGTCGTAGCTGTCGTGGTGCGCCTCTGGTTTGCACGATGTTCCACATTGAGAACAATTGTTTGGCTTTATTAATTTTCCAACTTTCACAGCATACTCGACTGCTCTTCGCGAGCGTTCTCGGTCTGGGTATTTTATCCTAGAAATTTGATTGCTTAATTTTGACTGTTTTTGTCGTTTAAGTTTTTTCTCTTCAATCTGGCTGGCATTTAATCTGTGGATTTTGCATCGCTCTCGAATCTTGCTGGCATTAGTTGAACGGTAAATATAACCCCATTCCGCAACGCATTGTTTGCATTGAGATTTAAGTTCACCCTTAATTCCCAATCTTTTCTGAAAACACTCTAGATTTTTTTTGATTCCACATTTTGAGCATTTTTTGACAAGCGCATCATGATTAAATGCTAACTGCAATGGTTCAGAGGTCATAAATTTTTCAAGGCTACCTTCCTCCACCCAATGCATAGTGAAGGATCAGCAGCGCGTCGCAGTTCTTCAGGGTTACGTCTAGATGAGGATACAATTCCTGCGCCTTTGCCTTGAGCTTTCGCTTCCATTCCGAATGATCTTTGCACGATGCTTTCCCGCCGAGTCCTAGAGGAGCCTGCCACACTTTTGGAGCTGCTCTGTGAAGAGCGTATCCGTACGCGTATGCAGCAGCCTCAACTCGACCAAGGTTTCTGTGAAGCACAGCCATCGACGAGCTTTTCGTCATGGGAGACACGAACAGTGGAAGCTCCTCGATCCATAACTCTGAGTTGGCTACCTTTAGCTGATTGATCAGCGCGCAGATTTCCGGCAGTGATTCTGGCATGGACAGCAGGATAATGCCGTCCGGTGTATTGACCGCGAATCCCCCGCTGACGCCAGGATCTACGGCTACGATTGGTTTGTTGGATGCTTTCATTGGATTAGTAACACAGCACGGTTATCTGTTCCGCAGCGATTCGAACCGCACTTTTCGTATCGCCACCTTCTGACCATTTCTCGACTTTTACACGGCCTTTGACACGCACCAGCGCGCCATTCTCGATTTCGAGAAATTTCTCAGCCACCTGTCCCCATGATGAAAGTTCAAAATCATCGTAGTCTTCGTGGAATCGGCCATCAGCATCGGTCCAATGGCGAGCGATTGAGATAACCCTTCGGACCATCAATGCGCCGCTCTTGGTTTCTGTTTTGCGGCTGATTCCGCGCAGCTCTCCGATGAGAAGAACTACGTTCTCTGTAGGCGTGGCTGTTTCATTTGCTGTGGTAATTGATGCACTCATTGGAAGACGCAACCTAGTTGGCGGTAGCATTCCATTCGCTTCTTCGCGTGGTATGCACCGATGGGGTGAAACCTGTCAGAAAAGTCCAGAATTGTCGCACAGTTTTTGGAATCTGTTTTCCGCAATGCACGACTCGCTCGCTGGATCGTCTTCTGCGATGACCTGCCACCGCTGACCATGATCAGCAGCTCCACGTTGGGCAGATCTAGTCCTTCGTCGGCCAATGATGTCGCAATCATGGTCCTAAGGTTTCCGGCTTTGAACTCCTCCATCGCCGCCTTGCGCTGCTTCTTGCCGATCTTCGAATGGACAAGGAGCGAGCGTGGAATCGCGGCTTCGTATTCCTCACCCAGCGCGATGCGCGGTATGAGGATGAGAGTCTGCATGTCCAGATGCTCAAGCGCGTAATCGACGGCGTACGCATTCCTGTCTCGGTTCTGGCAGATTCCGATGTCCACCAAGGATTCCCAAGCGCACATGCGTTTTAATTCGTCATCACTTATCCGCATGTACCGCCGTCTTGTTACAAAAAGCCGGTCGATGTTGTCGTCGATCTTCTGCTTGAGGTTCAGATCGGTTGCGTCGGAGAGGTGGAGGTAAGCGTCGGCCAATGAATCGCCGATGTCGCTTCGCTTGATTTCGTAGGTGCGGTTGCGGAAGAGTGTTCGTGTCACCGCGTTACGGTCTTCGTCGTCGCCCCAAGGCGTAGCGTCGAAGCCAAATCGCAGTCCGCTACAGGATTCGATAATGCGACGCCATCCGGCAGCAGGACTGTGCTTCGCCTCGTCAACGATCAGCATGTCCTTCTTACTGAAGTCCACAGACTCGTGAGGACAGCGGATGTCTACAATCTCATCAGATACACCGGCAACACGGAGCGATGTGCGCGCTTGCTGGCATGTCTCGCGGGTAGGAGCAAGCCAACCGAATCTCAATCCAGATCCGCCGTTTTGCTCGTTCTTGATGATGCTCGCAGCAATCCACGTTTTACCGCTGCCAGCCGGTGCGATGATCAGGCCGTCGCTAGTCTTGGCCCACTCTACTGCGTTCTTTTGGTAGTCTCTTAGATTCATAGTTTTAGGAAATTTGCCCCTCCGCCCACTGCTTCATAGCGAGCGAAGGGTGTTGTCCGTACCACACGGTACGAATCGCTTACTAATGGGTGACTGCCGTCAATGATGCGCTTACTTGCGTCGTATTGCTCATCTTTGCCAGTAGTTCTCTCACCGCTTTTTCAGCGAGAAATCCGATCTTGATTCCATGCTTTTCGCTAACAGCGCGCAGCTCGGAATGAAGTTCTGAGTCGATTGTGATGACTGTGCTTTTCTTTTTAACCTTCATGGTTTCTCCGTAAGTGACTTGATGTATCGGTTTCTCTCAGCCGGTTTGGCGTCGATCATGTACTGCAAAGCTCCGCAAGCGTTCAGGCTGGTCGTGTGTTCCCAGTCCTCCTTCTTGTCGTACAATTCATGCCATCGCTCGTTGGGTACGACGACAATCTGGCCGGTTCGCTTGTGCTTGAATATGAATGCGGCAGGGCCGATTGGGATATTCATCGTCCCTCCAACCATTTCACCAGATCACCAAGCTCGTCGATCTGTAGTTCCAGTCTCTTTATCTTCTCGTTCGCTCCAACCAGTTGCCGTTCCAGTTGTCTTGCGAAACCGATCTTCACGAACTGATTGAATCCCGCCGTGATGTATGGCTGACGGTCTGTGCGCGGGGTTTTGGAGATGGTTTTCTTCACGGCTTTGACTCCACTCGTTCACGCCCAAGAGCCTCACGCGCATCGTCGCGGACGTAGTTGTTCACGGCGTAGCCCAGATCTTCAGGATCTAGGAATCGGTTGATGAATGACTCGGTTCGATTGATCTGCTCCATGTAATACTTCCTCTCCCCTTCGAGCTTGTCCCACAAAGCGCGGAGACGGTTTTCGAGTTGGGTGACGTGCTGCTTAAGATCTTCATTCTCCTTCGCCATGTCTCCGATGGATTTGCACAAGCGTGCGTGCGCTTCGTATTCGGGGTTCATCGCTTGTTCTCCTTTGCTCGCTGCCATGCATTGGCCAGCAGCCGATAGTTTGAGTCGGAAATGGTACCGTCCTTCAGCCATTCAAGTAGCTCGTCACCAGTACTCTTCATCAACTTGATCCGATCTTGCAGGTACTCAACCAGTTCCTTCAGCTCGTTCACATCGGATTGAAGCTCGCGGATCTTTGTGGCCTGTGGGTCGATTGTAGTCACCGTATTCGACGTTGGTATTGTGTAGTCGCTCATTTGCACTCCTTCCATTTGAACTGTGGTTTACCGCTCTTGTCGGCCACCCACTCTGCATGGCCAGCAGCGACTGCTTCACGCTGTTGTACGTCTCTTTGTGCCTCACCTCCGATGAATCCACCCAAGATGATTGATCCAATTATCAGTCCAAACATCAGCGCATATGGGAAATCTGAGTCACTCACGGCTTCACCTCCTTCTTTCTACACTTGTGCAAGAACGGGAACATGAATCGACCAATCCACCCGATCAGTTCTCCGCACTTCTGGCAGCAATAGCTTGGGTGCTTCACGGCTTGGCCTCCTTGGCTTTGCGCCATTTCTCAATCTCCATGTGCCACCCCATAAAGGCGGCAGCAGCGCATAGCATATCCCCCGCCTCCTCCAATCGCTTGATGCGGTCAGTTAAATTGAGGGTGTGAATATTCAGCTTCCTGAACATCTCATTGGCCGCGTTGAGTTCGCGTTCGAGTTGGCGGCAGAAGTCGGCATCACAAACCTGATACATTGATTCATGCGGAAAGAATGCTTCGAGATTCGTCCTCGGTGTATCGCTCACGGCTCGTCCTCCACTTTCACCATCGGAACAAAGTCCAATCGGTTGCTCTCGTCGATTGCGATGCCCCATCCGTTGCGACGACAGGACAGCTCAATTGCGTTGTAGACCTCACTCATCGTCTTTTCGGGCAGATAGATGGACAGCAGTCCTTTGAATGTTAGGCGGTATTCCTCATTTTCGATTTGCTTGCTCATTGTTGTTCCTTTCGCTTGAGGTATTCACTGACTGCTTCGTCGGCCACAAACTGTAGCTTGTAGCCTTTGCGTTGCGCGTAGTCCTTCAGCCGCTTGTGCGTGTCGTCTGAGACGACGAATATCTTGGGTGTTGGTCGTTTGGGTTTGGTGGGGGTCATTTGGAATCGCTTGTAATGGCTTCGTGAATGACCGCGAATTCCTTGGCGAAGATTTCGTCGCGGATCTGGATGGCGATGTCGCGATGCTCCTTCTGAGTTCCTTTCGCGCACCGCTGCTCGAAGTAATGAATCCATGAGCGGATGTTGCCGGTCATGTACAAGGTCGTCTGCGTACAGAGCGGCAAGACCATTCGCGCTGTCTCACGACTCACGCCTTCCTGAAGCAGAGTGCGATAGGTTCTAAAGGCTAGATCGACCGACTTGGCGACACATTCAATGGCCCACTCCTGCGGAAACACTTCCCCGCTTCCCTGGCGGTTTACACGGTCCTGAGTGCGAAGTTCAACTGGCTCCGCAGTATCACTCGGCGCATAGCGTTGGCTAAACTCTTGGAAGCAGAACGAGCGATGGCGCAGGATCTGGGCAGAGATAGCGCGGCTCGTTTGAATCTCAACGGTCATGCTCGCCTGCTCGAAGATGCTCCAGTGGCCGTTTCGAATGCAGTAGGCCAGTAACTTCGGGGCGGTGAGGAGGCTCATCTGGTTCGACGGATTACTGACACGGGCGGCGAACGTGATGAAGTCGGATGCGGTTAGAGTTCCGTCGCCGACAAGGGGTTTGGTGATAGCTACAAGTCTAGTTCTCATGGATGCGAATTTGAATTCTTAGGTTGGTTTCGAGCGTTATCGCGGAATGCGCTCCCCTCCGTGTTTGGGATGCTTAGAACGGCTTCTCCTCAGTCTCGGCGGCAACCGGGGCGACGGCCTTCATGCCCTTAAGGCGAAGAGTCTTCTTCTTCTCGCCGTTGTACTCGTATTCTTCGCTCCGAACCGTGATTACCAACTCCAGACCGATCATCGACTTCAGGAAGTTGGCATAGCTGCCCTTCACACCAAGGAAGTCAACCTGCGTACCATCCGGCACATTGTGGTTGGTAGCGGCGACAAGCTGGTTCACGCGGAACCATGTGTTCTCCTGATTGAGGAAACGGTCGGTGATGCTGGCACCTTCGCCAGTCGTGAACGTCACCTTGCAGACCTCGCGGCCCTTCGGATCGAGATTCTCCTCAACCTTGGTGAGAGTGACGGTGTACTCGCCTTCGGCATCGATGTATCGGCCTCCGGCATCCTTACGGTTTACTTGGAACATAATTGTTAGGTTTCGATTTTGGTTTTAGCTCTCGGACTTATTCAAGACCCACTTTGGGCAAGAAAGGGTTTGGACTGCGGTTGGATAGGCTGGCCAACTGTCCAGTGCTTTGCATTCGTGCAGCAGCGTGATGGCTTTCCTACGCAGGTTGGCACCGGCCTGAAGCCATTCGGCGTCCAGCTTGTAGATGCCAACCGCATACGGTGCCTTACGCTCGACGGCAACGAAGATGAAATTCTCCGCGCCGGTCATCTCCAGATAATGCGCGGCCTGAATGTGGTAGCCGAACGACGCGATGGTTCGCTGGAACGCTTCGGGCGATGCGTCATCGGTCGTCTTCACATCGACCAGTGTATGATCCTCGACCCACAGATCGGGACGAGCCTTGAGAGGTAGGCCAGTGTCCTCGTCTTCAGCGAAGACAGACGCCTCGATCTTGTGATTGAGATGGATGATGTCCCAGAACGGATGGCGGCGGACGCTGTTCGCGACACCCTGCACATCGATGTCCTCGGCGTGGGTCATGTGGATGCGGCTCTTATGCGCTTCCTTCCATGCCTTGCCTTCCTTGGTGCGATGATCGATATCCGGCGGAACGACCGCGACAACCTGCGAGTACAGGTGCGGTTCGAGAACGGCGGTGTGAATCGCTGTACCCATCTGCATAGCCTTCGTCGGCTCCTGATGCTCCTCCAGCGCGGCACGATAATGCGCCGGGGACTTGAGGATCTTGGACATCATCGACTTGGAGAGAGCGTCAACGGCATGGTACTTCTCAGCAGCCATGTCGAAATTAACGTGGCGGTTTAGAATGCTCATTTGTTGTGGCGGTATTGAACACAATGAGGACTCATGCAATGTCCGTTCTCGACAGGCCAATCGCAAAGAGCGCAAACAAGTTCTCGCTGATATTCCACGTTGCACCAAAACACGCCGGGAATTTTTCTGGCCTGTTCCGCAACTTCCTGACACGCCTTTTCGTTAAAAGGCCAGTCCTCTTCGGTTCCGCATCGGATGTGAACGCTGTAGTTGTGTTTCTTAATTTTAGTTTTCATTGGTTAAATTATTCGACGGTCGGTTCGGAGAACGCCTTCGCCTTGATCAGGAAGCTGTCGCTGTCGGCGATGATCATGTTGGCCACCTTGGTGCTGACATCGCGGAAGTTCTGACCTTCCTTGATCAGGTTCTTGCTGATGAGGAACGCATTGGCGATGTCGGAATGTGGCTCAAGAATCTGCTCCAGCTTCTCGACCAACGAGAATGACGATTCCGGCGTCACATTGACCGTCTGGCGCGTCGTAGCGGTGATGGTGGGTGCTGGTGAGGGATTGGAGAAGTCGGCCACTTCCTCGGGCGTGTAACGACCTTGCGTAATGCGCGGATCGAGCATCCTTGTCGCCTTGCTGATGACACGCGCACGGAGCATCTCGGCAGGAAACTTGGCCCAACCGGAGCCGGGTTTGGCGGGGAGCAAACCTGCCTGCTTCGCATCGTCGCTTGTGAAGGCAACGCGGACCTTCTTTGCACCCTTGCTGAAGTCAGCAATGGCGGCTGCTGCGTCAAACTGAATCCAATCGACATCCCAACCGGCATTCATCAGACCGGAAAGCATGCTCTCCGATTTCATGGTGATGTTGCCATTGATCAGGTGATTCTCGCGCTTCCATGAAAGCGGAGTCATACGGCTGGCGATGCATTCGAGAGCCAGGACGTATCCTTGCTCAGGCTTGACGCAGCCGAACATGCCGGAATGCGCTATCCAATCGCCCATCGTCTTCACCGCATCCATCGGACTGTCGATGCGGTCGTAGAAGTCAGGACTGACCGGACTCAGGGGTTGCGGTGATGTCGGAACTAGGTTGCTGCTGCTCATTTGTATTCTCGGTTTGTTGTTTTTGTTTTTTCGCTGCGTAGGGGTTCACGGCTCCGGTCATCGCTCGACTCTCAAGAATCGCGGCGATGTCGGCTTCGGTGAACAAAATGCGTCGGCCAATTCTCCGGTGCTGGATGCCGTCGACGCGAACGATACGACGAAGCGTCTCGCAGCAGATTTGCAGCATCGCGGCTGTTTGTTTGGCCGTATAAACTTTCATCAAAAAGGGTTGGCAACCGGATGTTCAATCAGGGGAGAAAATCCAATACCCCGTAGCAGGCTCTCCCTGCTCTCTATTTCCAGTTGCCAAAAATTGGTCATCGTTGCGGACGTAGTGTTGCAGTTGTCTGGAGTCGTGTCAACGGCGAGTTGAAGATTTTTTTCAACGACCGTGCGCTGCCAGTCTGTCGTAGGTTTCCTTGAGATAGGCTTCCTGCTCCGGTGTTCCACTCGCGCCGCTTGAGTTGAGAAAACCGACACGTTGGTTCAGTAGGTGCTTCTTACGGCCAGCCCAGGTCTTATCGTCCTCGCCATCGGCTCGACGGATCGTATACGGCCCGTGGCCCAACTCCACCGTGTAGGTTTCGGCATTCGGATTGAACGCCTGCTGCTCTGGCTTTGGCCCAAAACCTTCCCATTCGGAATCGTCGCTGTTGCGTTCGCTTTGGGATGATTGCTCTAAAGCTTGCTGGATCTTGCGGTCATGCTGCTTCAGCGTTTTTTCAATCCGATCCACGCTTTCGGACACCCGTTTTACCATCGCGGCAAGCCTGAGCAGGTTGTCGGTTAATTGAACAATCTTGTCGGTTTCCATAGTTGTTTGGGTTAGCTGGCCTTCAGGTCGGACAAAAGTTTTTCAAACTCATCAGCCAAAGACGGTTCGCTGGATTCTTTAGCGTCCTCTAGTTCCTGCTCCAACTTTGGCTCGCTCTCCGTATTCTCCGCATTCTGCTTCCTCTTGCGCTGTCTCCCCTTGCGAAGGGCATTGATGGCCTTCCAAAGCTGGGCGATTTCACGCCGGATATCCGAGAACTTGCGCGACTCAAGATCCTTCTGCGCCTCTTCATCGGTTGGTTGCCAATCGCACCCATGCCATACCCGCTGGATTCGATCAAACACCAGCACCTGACTCTTCACGTTCCGCATCGAGCCGAATGCTCGGTTAGCCTCAACCAATCCGCCGCCAATCGTCTGGACGATGTAGGCCAGTAACTCGGACTCCTCGGGTTTCATGTTGTGCCTCTTCGGAGGCATGTCTCGGAACGTCGCCCGGAGCGTGGAACCATTTGGAAGGTAACTCATGGTGGAAAACAGATAAGTCTTTTTTGTCCTCTCGTCAACGCAAATCTACCAATGGCTATTTCTAGGTTATCCTTGGTCTACCTAGCTCATCTAAAGATAAGCCTCCCCTTTCTAAAAAAGGGGAGAGGCTTATTCCGAAATCGGAAAGCTTGCGCTCCGCCTTTGGGGGCGGTGCCGCTTCCGTTTCGGAATAAGATGTATGATGCGTTTGTGTCGCCATGTGGACATGTATGAATGCCCTGCAATCGATCAGAAACGCCCCGTAGAGCGTTCGGAGACGATTTGACGGCTCGATGGACGGTTTCGCGTGTCGCCGCGCTAGAATCGAATCGGTGAAATGACATCGTTTTGGATGCGCTTAATTGGCCGACGGTATCGGATAAAAAGTTATCCGGCGGACTTCGGATTCTCGATGCGATGGATGAAGACGGGAGTTCGCTCACCGACGTATGCTCCGAGTTGATTGAACTCATGGTACTCGACTGCTTCCTCGTAGGTCATGCCCTGCGACTCCAGATGGGCGATAACTTTGTCGTAGTCGTAGGCGACGACCGGAATGCCGCCGAACGATTCGCAGACTCCGATGATGCAGTCGTCGAAGCCGTCCATCAGCAGAAGGTCAGGGTCGATATCGGACAGAAGTTCTCGGATAGTTCTTCTCATGGGTTAGCCTTGCTCCACTCAGGTATGGGATAAACATCATAATCCTCCGGCATCTCGACCGGCACGACGCGAAGTCTTCCCTGCGTGTACTCGCCGGGATTCAAGTCCCTGGCCGCCTGCTCCGCCTCCTTGCGTGTGCGGAATTCGACCGTTCGGAAGCTAACCACACGCTCCTTCAAGTCGCTCCAGCCAATCGCGCCGGATATTTGCACCTTGAACTTGGGCGGGGCGAAAAGATTGCGGCTCATAGCGTCTCCGGTTCTCCCTGCTGAACGATCCTGTCTCCCTCCTCCCGCTCGATGATCAGCTCCAGAATCTGCTCGCCGTTCGCCGCGACGATGCTGCAAATGTGCTTGTCGTCGTCGTAGATGGAGAGCGGTTGCGCGCCGTGTTCCTGTACCTCGCCCGTGACGATGGCATTGAACAGGTCGATGATCGTTTGGGCGTTGGTTTTGCTTTGGATGGTTAGTTTCATTTGGAAAGATCGTCGTTAAGTTGGAGCCGAATGACCTGCACACGAAGTTCAAAGATTTCCGCTTTCATGCGAAGGACCGATTTGTAAAGAGGTTCATCGCAATCTAATACCCATTCATCGGAAATTCCTGCAATCACGCTGAGAGTAAGACCGTCGGAGTCATCCTCATCATTGCGAGGTTCATTTGATGCTGATTTATGTTTCATTGGTTTGTGCTGTTTTACCGTGCGGTGAAAGTTGGGTTTTCGGTGAATTGAACTGTCATGAATTCCCTGACGGTTCGCTGCCGATCTAGCTCGCGCATGACACGTTTTCCGTACGCGCGCGTGGATGGTTTTCTAAGTCCTTTTGGCCCACCTTGCCAGAGCCGAGCTAAGGATTCGTCGCTCAGGTTCTTGCCGTAATGCGAAAGGTATGCATTGGCGATGAATGTCGCGGTTGCGCGGTTCGTAACCTGCTGGTGCGTGTAGGACGTTCCCATGATCCGGTTAACGTCGCGCACGAGGATCGGTTTGATCTGAAGCGCGCCTAGCTCGCCGTGACGACCTTTGGCATGATCGTTTCCGTTGGATTCGATTTGAATGAGGGCGGATAAGAGGAGTGGATGCATGGTTTGAGGCGTGAATAAGGTTTATTCGTTCGATTTGAGTTCCTCGGTGAGATTGTTCCACTCGCGTACACGCTGGCGAGCCTGCTCAATCGCAAACTCCCACTCCTTCTCCTCACGCCACATTCCGCGCACAACCTGCGGCCTGATGCCAAGATCATGCAGCCGCACCATCTCGCATAAAATCTCAATCGTACTCATTGCAAACCTTTCGCTTTGGCAATGACCTCGCGCGCGTAGTCTAGGTCTTCATCGTCGGCCATTGGGTGGGTCAGGCGTTGCAGAGCAAGGAGCATTTGAGGCGCGAGGGAAATCAGGCGAGCGTTGGCCATTTTCTCATGCTCCGGCGTTTCCGCGTTCGCGTGATGATTCATTGCGTAGCAAATCAGAGCGTCGCCAGCGCGGACGTTTAAGCCAGTCGTCCGCCAAGGGCCGGGAGTGAATTGGGTTTTCATTCGTTGTCTCCAGTTATCTCTTCGATGGTTTCGCGCGCGTGTTCGATTAGCCGGTCGAGTTCCATTGCCGAATCCTCGCTTTCCCGGTTTCCACGGTGCGCCAGATCGTCAAGGCGCGTCCATTCGTTGTTCGCGTGAGGCAGCAGCGCGCGGACGATGGCTAGCAACTCAGGGGCGGAGGCGATTAAGCGCGCGTTGGCTTTCCAGTGCGTCGCATCGTCGCAGACGTTCGCAATCGTGACGCCGTTGTGGATGCTGGCGTCGTGCTTGTTGTAGCCCAGATGCCATGGGGCGGGGGTGAATTGAGTTTTCATGGATGCTCAGGCGTAGATGTTCTCGGTTTCGGGAGTTTCGGCGGGGACGATTCGGAGCGTTTCGAGGAATTCGGACAGTTCACCAAACTCCTCGCGCGCGGCAATGGCTGCTTTTCGCGTGGGGAATAGGCACGGTTCGTAGTTTTCGCCGTCGTATGATGCGCGGAGGTCTGACCAGCCGCCGGTTGAGGTTGAGAGTTGGATTTTGTAGCGCATGGGATTCAGGCGTTGACGGCGTATTCCGACGCGAAACGAAGGCCTTCGGCGCGGCCTGATTCGGAGCCGCCTAGGACGATGCTTTCGCACGCGGAATCGCCTAGCTGGCGGGAAAAGGCGTTCCAGTGATTCCGCGCGTCGCAATGCGGGATTCCGCAGTCGCGGTGCAGGATATGCGCGAAGGCGGAGAAAAAGTCGTCGCGGACCTCGCTGACCTGCTCATCCATTCCAATCTCGCGCATCAGGTCAGCCTCCAGACGCGTCAGGCGCATGTTGGGGAGAATGCGTTCCACGACGAACACTTGCGCGTCGGCCCATAATTCCGGTCCGGCGTTGGTTCTGACGTACAGGGAGCCGTCGTCGAACAGATAGAAGCGGGTAGCGTCGGGGCGTGGGTCGTCCTGGAATGCTTCGCGGAGGTTGTCGGCGAATGGTTCGAATGAGATTTCAACAAGTTGTTGCTCTTCCTCCGTCAGGCGCGCGTCCATGCGGTAGTTATGGTGCAGGTAGGCGCGGACGGATTGCGGTAGGTCATGCGCGTCAAATGCGCGGACGGCAGGGTCGAAAAATTGGATTTCGCGGATGATTTGATGGATTGTTTTCATGGATTGGATTGGATTGATTGCGGATAGATTGGCCTACCCTTTCGCGTCACGCTTTTGGCATGGCGCGCGGAGGGTGGGCCGGACTATTCCGGCTGATATTCGCACAATTCAAAGAAGCAACGGCCCGTTTCCGGCTCTTTTCGGAATCGAACAGCCGTGCCGTTTTTCAAGTCGCGCGCATAATTCGGATACGGTGCAGGTGTTCCAATTTCTTCGCACAAATCGGACGCCTCTTCGAAAGACAGGGAGCGAATGAATTTCATGGGTGCGCGGGGAAAGGGTTTTCAGTTGAACCAGCGCGAGGCAATGCCGCGTCCGAACGTCTCGCGCGCGAATTTCCGAACGTCCGGCGTCACGTTGTCCCGATAGAAACGCCAGATGGCGTTCGAAAGTGTCCGGCATACTGCGGCGCGATATTCGATGGCGAAATATTGTCCCGCGCAATAGTCCAATTCCCCGCGCGCGGAATCGAAGGTTAGGCGTCCGGTTTCAAGCTCGCGCATGAGGAATTCAACGGGCATAGGCGAATGCTCAACGAAAACGAGAAGCGCGCGCGCGTCGCGTCCATGCTGAAGGATTCGGTTTCTGTCGGATCGAAGCGCAGACATTCCGGCATTATCGCGCCAGTCGGACGCATAATTGCGCCAGTCTAGGCCGGAGCGTTGCGCGACGAATGCGCGCAGTATGGCGCAAATTTCGGATTTTGTGATGATGGATTGAGCGGTCATGGGATTTTGGATTTTGATTCGGGCGTGATTGCCCGCCAGAACCTACCGTTGCCGATAGGCTCGCGCGGGGAATCAAAAGCTCTCGATTTTGTGAAGCGCGCTTTCAATGTCGCGCCGTAGACCGGAACGAATAGAATCGGCCAGTTTCAGCGCGTTTTCCATTATCCGTTCCGCTTCATCGCGCGCATCTTGGATGATCTTGGTTCGCTCACGCATAGCATCGGCGCGCATTTCCGCGCAACGGCGCGCGCAATCCTGAATCGATGCGGAAGCTAGAATTCCCGGCGCGAAGTCTGAGCGGATATCGCTTTCGATAAACGGGATTTGTTCACGGAGCCACGCGCCGCAGTAGCTGTCGGAACCGAGACTATCGGCGCATTGCGTGAGGATTTGGATTTCTTCGGATTTGGTCATGGGATTTGATTCGGCGGGTAATTCGCCGCTACGCTCCACGGTTACCCATGAAGCGGCGCGGGGAATCAACGGCGGATAATTCCGGCGGCGAGCATAGCCTTGCGCCAGTACTTCGCCGCGCGCGGCGGATTCTCGCGCGCAAAATGAAGCGACTCCGTTCGTTCGCTTGCGTCGCGATAGTCGGTTTCAGGATAGGAAGAAAGCCACTCGAAAGCCTCGCCGCTTGGCGGATAACATGAAGGATTTGGATGCGCGCGCATGAGGGAAACCAATTCGCGGAACGAGACGGATTCGGATTCGACTAGGAAACCGGATTCGGCGGATTCGCCGGATTCGGCGGATTCCGGCGTGATTACGTCAAAGGTTCGGGAAATTAAGATCATGGGAATTTTACTTTGAGAGATTGATGCGGGGACGGAATTCAAGGCATGGGCCGGAAACGGAAGCGGAAACATAGTAGTCTGACAGGTTGAAAGCGGCGATGCGTTCCGAATCGGGGAACGGGAGAATGGCGTGGCATTCATGGGCTTTGCCTTCATTACGCAAGCGGGGAGTTCGATCGATTCGGCGACAGAATTCGGCGAATGTTTCTTTCATGGTATTTTCTTTGGATTCGGCGTGATTGCCGATTGCTGCCCACCGATTGCCGATGGGCAGGGTATCGGGAATCAAACCAGTTCAGCGTAGGAATAGGACTTCAAATCGAATCGAATCGAATCGGCGACGCCGGATTCGAATGCCTCCCAAAGCGATTCGGAATCCTCCGATTCGTTGAATTCGTGGGCGACGAATTCGAAGGGAGAATACTCACGGGAACCGGATTCGGCGGCATGGCAAAGGCATTCGTGATACTCTGCGATATTGTCGGCGGTGACTAGCTTGCCCAAGCCTACCCAATCGATTGATGGGCAGATTCTGTCGCCGATAGTCGGGACATTATGGCAAGCGATGCCATGGCCGTGATTCCAACCCATACGATAGGCACGCTCTAAGTCGGCGGATTGATAGGCTGCGGGGATAGTTTCGGGATAATTCATGGGATTTGATTGGTGAAGGTTACAGTTGGGAAGCGAAGAAAAGGAAATAGAACGCGTACCCTAGGACAGCATAGGTCAGGCAAAGGGCTAGGAAGGAAGCGAGTTTTTTGAGCGCGGATTTCATTGGTGCGGACAGACTAGGGGGGACGGGGTGGGAAGTCAAAGGAAAAGTTTGAAAAAGTTTAGCAAGCGGTGAAAAGGGCTGATTTCATTGGGGAAAATGGGGAAAAAACTTTTCAGGCGGGCAGTCAACCGGCGGAAACTGAACGGGAAAACGGGGATTGCGAAACGGTACCTTGGATTGCAAGGTAGAGACGATGAAACCAGAGCAGTGGACGAAAGCGAAAAGCCTCTACCTAGCGGGGAAGACTTGGAAAGCGATTTCAGACGATCTTGGGTTGAACCAGTCAACTCTACTTTCCAAGGCATCACGGGAAGGATTGCCCAAGGTGAGGAAGGAAATGCGAAACACTATTTCCTCTAAAGAAAACGTATCCCTAGAAAGCCTCTCCGCACTAGTCCGTTCGAAGCTAGCCGCCGACGCCGCTTCAACACTTGAACGCATAGACAGCTATGAACTCGAAGGCATCAAAGATGAATCGACTCGCGAGCAGATACTGGGAAGCGTCGCAAAACGCAGCGCGCTTGTGTTCGGCTGGAGTGAACAAGGTGAACAAGCTAGCGTGAGCATTAATCTTCTCGGTTCGATGCCTGACCGAACCTCGGTTGAAGTCAACGTGAGTGAACCTCAGGACAAGTGAACATAACACACATTGTGCATCGCAAGCGGACTGATGGTCAGGATAAGTTAAGCTAATGGCAGAAAAGGATTGTTTTTCCTAGGATTGGCACACTTTATGGGGCAAAGTAGGCCCACCCCTTTTGGGGACGGCTTCGTTTACGATACCCCCCTCAAAAATTTTCCACCTTTTTGACCATGCTAAATAAAATCAAAATTGGTCAAACTGTATCTTTAACAACCGCTGAGAGGAAGTTGGCCCACTTCATCGCCAAGAATCGAAACGGCAATAATCGCTCGTTCAACGTGACGAACTTGAAGATCAGCGCGGAGGACGCTGCGACTGTGGATCTGGAGGGTGTCTGCGGCGAGATAGCGTTCTGCAAGCTCTTCAATGTGTATCCTGATCTGGATACCGACCGCGAGCCTCCGCATCCGCTTTACGACGCGGTTATCCCGCCTCCGCCGGGATTCCGCATCGATGTCAAAACGACCAAGTACGATACCGGCAAGCTACTGGTTGACTCGCGCAAGGGTAAAAAGACCGAAGGTGTGGATTTCTACGCACTGATGACCGGGAGCTTCCCCGGTCCGTACACATTCAGAGGCTTCATCGCGCGGGAACAGATCATCCAGCCACATAAACTTGGCCTACTCTGCGGGTACAAGAGCTACATTGCGGAGCAGTTGGAGCTGACGGACGAGCTTCCCGATCCTCCACTATTCTGATTGACATTACGGCCATTCGTATGCGTCAGTCCGCTCATCGACCTTAAACGTGAACGTGGATTGGTCGTCCACAGCAAACTGTCTAAGCGGAAGTGACGACCGCAAACGGAAGGTAGGTCAATCGACCATCGTGTGATGGGGAGGATGGCCTACCGATAGCAAACGTCGGTTTAATTCATTTCATCTCATGTCTTGTCCCAATGTCTTTAACGCCTTCGCGGTGGCTACCGAGTCGCTCGCGCAGGACGTTTACAAACGCGCCTCGTACCGTTCGATGTGGCTCAACCTCATTGAGCGCGGCGAGTATCCTCAGGGTACGGGTCTGACCCAGACCTCGTTCACCACGACCTCCATCGAGCCGACTGCGGCTGAAGAGTGGTCCGCCATCACCCTCGCGTCCGGCAACCCCGGTTCCGAAACCAGTGCTTGCGATGTCACCTACAATGACGTTCCGGTCGGCTACAACGCTGTCACCTGGGGGCCGGAGCGTTTCGCCCTCAAAGGTCCGCTCCTGTGTAAGGACGATCTGACCTTCGACCATCGCGTCGAGGCGTTCCTGCGTGTGTACTTGGAGAAGCTCTCCATCCGCGCTCAGCGTTCGTGGGAGACTCGCTATCAGAACATGTTCGCCAAGTACGCCATCAAGGCGGTGGCCGACTCGTCCTTCACTCAGGTTGAGACGATTCCGTCTGGTGTGAACGAGCTGCCCTGGATTCAGACCGGCTCCGTTGGTCAGGCGTTGAATCAGGCTACCTCCGAGCTGACGCAGGAGATGCTCGATGTCGCCGCCGCCACGCTGATCCGCAATGGCGCGACGAATCCTGATAGCTCTGGCTTCATCAGCTACTCTAGCGATGGTCCGGTGTTCCCGCTGTATATTGGCCTGGAGGCTTCCCAGCGTATCGCTCAGAACAATGCCGCGCTGCGTGAGGATCTGCGCTTCGCCGATATGGGTTCTGGTCCGGGTGCCGAGCTGCTCAAGCGGATTGGCGCGAATCGGGTCATCAAGAACTTCCGCCATATTCCGAATCTGTTCCCGCCCCGCTTCAGCTACGCTGGCGGCAAGTACACGCTCATCCAGCCCTTCACCAGCTCCAGCGGTACGAAGGGTACTGTGTTCAGCGTCAACCCGAGCTGGACGACCGCCCTGTACGAGGGTGCGTTCATCCCGACTCCGTACGTCATCAAGAGCCATATCGTTCGCCCTGTGAACCGTGTTGGCGACTTGAGCTGGATGCCGACCAACTACATGGGCGAGTGGCAGTGGGTGACTGGTGCCTACAAGCTCGATGTGGATTGCGCCGATCCTCTGGAGAAGAAGGGTCAGCACTACGCTGAGTTCATTCATGCTGTGGAGCCGATCTTCACGAACCAGGGCATGACGATTATCTTCCGCCGCTGCACTGGCGCGCTGACTCAGATTATCTGTTCCTAATCGGAACAGCTAATAGCATCCGAAAGACCCGCAGGTCCAAAAGGCTTGCGGGTTTTTGCTTTAGCATTGACAAGGATCAGCAGGATCTGATGCTCCCCGTATGCCGAGTTTTACTCTCCCCGAAGGCGTTGAGATTCCCGAGAATTTGAAGGAAGGCGAGGCGTTCCAGACGATGGCGACGATTGTCCTCGGTAAGAACGGTAAGGCCGAGTTCATCGAGATTGATGGCATGGCCATTCCCGGCTACGAGAAGAAGTCGAAGGGTAAGAAGCTGGCCGAGCGTGGCTATGAGGAGGAGGAGGGCGAGGAGATGGAATCCGAGGGCGGCGGCGGCGGTTTTATCGCCGAGGTGATGCAGCGCGGTGCCGGTCCGATGGCCTAATTCGGCAAATCATAGGAAAACGATATGGCGATTATCACATGCGATGAGGCGGAGACGCTGATCAATGAGGCGGCGTCGCTGGGATGTCGCTCTCCGTGGGAGGTCGAGTTGGCCAAGCTCGCGCTGGAGAATCGCATCGCGACGTATCTTCAGGGTGGCGGAGCGACGCGCGGAACGTATCGGAGTGTCACGGCTACCGGCAATGTGGTGAGCGGCGATTATCTGATCATTGCCGATGCCACAGGTGGCGCGATTACGATGACATTGCCGCCTGCCGCTCTGCTTTCTGGCCGCATCTACGTTTTCAAGCGGATCAACAGCGGCGCGAATGCGGTCATTGTCGATCCGAGCGGTGCCGAAACGATTGACGGAGCGGCGACGTACACGCTGTCTGCTCAATGGAATTCCGTGACGATCATGTCGAACGGAACGGCGTGGTTCATTATCTGAGAATTCTATGGCCAACATCTCCTGCGAACAAGCGGCTGAACTGATTGCGGAGGCGTATGGCGCGTCCTGCAAGAGCAACCGCGAGAAGAACCTGCTGGAGATTGGCCTACTCTGGGAGGCGGCGACGCTTGGCGGCAATGCCGATATCACGGCGGATAACACGGTGATAAGTGCGGACAGCACGATCATCACGGCGGACATGACCGAGTTTTTCTAAGACCGAAAGAAACCCCTTACATAGATTATGGCACAGCAAACGATTAACGTAGGCGCAGCTCCGAATGACGGAACGGGAACGCCGCTGCGTACGGCATTCCAGTACACGAACAGCAACTTCAGCGAGCTGTACACGGCTGTCGGGCCGAGCGGCAATAACATCGTCGTACCGGGAAACGCCACCATCACCGGCGATCTGACGGTGGATACCAGCACCCTGAAGGTTGTCGCTGCAAGCGATGTCGTTGGAATCAATACGGCATCTCCGCTGACTGGCAACGATGCTGGTCTGACGATTGGAGCGATTGGAACGGTTAAAGCCTTAAACATTGGGCTTCAGAACACGTTTGCTCGTTTGCGCGAAAAAGACGCAATTGATGCTTTTGCAATTACCACAAACATCACTGCCTCAAACACTCAAGACGACGCAACCAAGTCTTCTTGGAAAGTTCGTTTTGGTTTTGGAAACGGAAACGACAACTTCCTGATTGGTCGTTCTAATGTTGGCAGCACCACGTTCCAAGATATTTATTCGGTATCGGCAACCTCCGCTGTTTGGAGCGACGGCGCAGGCGGCACTCGGATGACCCTCAACGCCTCCGGACTTGGGGTGGGGACGAGTCCGACTAGCAAGCTTACAATCAAGCCTTCCGCATCATCTAGCGGCATTTTTGAGGTATTGACCGGAAGCACAAACACAGATTCGATTCGCGTAAGCGGCGGAGGCACCGTAAATAGCTGGCTTGAATTGCGCGGATATTTGGGCGTTAAGCTTTATTCTGACGCTACCAATACGGTTACCGTAGACTCCTCCGGCAACGTCGGCATCGGAGTTACGCCGAGTGCGTGGACGCTCAAGGCCGTTCAGATTGTCAACGGTGGTATTTACGGCTCTGGAAACGAGACTGGCTATTATGCCAATGCGTTTTACGGAAGCTCTGGATGGAGATACATCAATTCGGCTGGAGCATCTGGATATCTTCAGAATGGCGGTTCTCATCAATGGTACAGGTCCACATCCGCAAATGTCGCAAACACCGATCCTGTCTTCACGCAAGCCATGACGCTGACGAGCGGTGGGAATTTGCTGGTGGGTGATACAACGTCTCCTCTTGCAAGCAGGCTTTCTCTGTTCACCACTTTTGCTCAACCGGATGGCATTGTAATTCGCAATACCGGCGCAACCGCTGGTCTTTATTGGAGGTTTGGTGCAGTCAACAACTCCAATACGTTGTTTGTGATGAACGCAAGCTCCGTTGGTGTTACTATGGCTGACGGAGCAAGTGCTTGGTCTGCTGTTTCAGATGAGCGTTTGAAAGATATTATTGAACCGATCAGCAACGCTGTGGCGAAGGTTGGTTCTCTCCGGTCTGTCATCGGTAAGTACAAGAGTGATTCCGAAGGGACTCGACGCTCGTTCCTCATCGCTCAGGACGTAAAGTCTGTACTTCCTGAAGCTGTTGATTCGACTGATATCGAATCACTTGGCCTTCGCTACACTGAAGTGATTCCGCTGCTTGTCGCTGCTATCAAAGAACTCACCGCCGAAGTCAACGCTCTCAAGAAAGCCTAATTTATGACCATCCTCTGGCTCATCGAACGCCTTCTCGTTAAACCGACTGAAGGCTCCAACACGGACGTTGTGATTACCGCCGACTGGCGTTGCAACGGCTCGCAGGAATCGTTCAGCGGCACCTGCTACGGCTCCTGCTCATTCGCTCCGCCGACTGGTAGCTTCACTCCTTATCCTGATTTGACGCAGGAACAGGTCTTGAGCTGGTGCTACGCCAACGGAGTCGATCAAGCGGCCATCGAAGCCAACGTCTCGCTCCAAATCCAGAACCAGATCAACCCGCCGGTTGTGGTGCTGCCGCTGCCGTGGGTGCCGCCTGCTCCTCCGGTGGAAATCGTCCCGCCGCTGATTCCACAAAGGGTGCCGAGTTTGGTTGCGAATGATGAGCCTGTCA
>Ga0315904_10001516_pt1 | contig 37094 bp, 54 predicted proteins | sample LakEriMetagenome_6_FD_203529 | JGI IMG/M metagenome (GOLD analysis project Ga0315904, IMG submission 203529) | Freshwater fungal communities from buoy surface, Lake Erie, Ohio, United States - Buoy 12 MA120 | ecosystem: Environmental > Aquatic > Freshwater > Lake | place: USA: Lake Erie, Ohio...
CGTTCCCCCCGGGGGGGGGGGATCGGGTGGCGGGTGTCTACGAAAATAGCTATTGGTATCCAACCACCGAAAAAATTGTCCAAAGTGCCAACCCCGAAAAAATGTGCAAAGGGGCTTGACAAATTCCCACCAAATGATAAAAAGCGGCATGAGCAGTCCAGTTAGTTATGATTTGCAGGGGCAGGGTGGTGGAGTTATCCTTCAAGCTACGGAAAGCGCAACAGGCAATTTCCGATGGATTCAAGTAGTTAACGATTGTGTTTTGACGGATCTTGATTCAACTAACTTGGACAACATTGGATCTCTGGTTGGCATTACAATTCCAGCAGGTGTTGGCATTGGTGGTAGATTTACATCCGTGATTGTTGATACTGGGGTTGTCATTGCTTACTACGCTTAATGAGTCAGTTTGCACAGAGTGGTAGTGCGATGGATGATGGGCAGTCCTCTGATGGGGACGGAGGTTTTATTGGGATCAATCAGCGACTGCAGTTGAATCAGCTTGAGACTGGTGAGGTGCGTGAGTCGTTGAATGGTCGGATGGATGGATATTGGAAGCCTCGTAAGGGGATTGTGGCTAGGACTGAGTCTTTGACTAGTGGTGGTAGTCCATTGCAGTTGCCCTTCTTCCTGATTGATTCTGCGAAGAGCATTACTGCTGCCAGTGTGTCGAGTGGTGTGGTAACGATTACGATTACTGGTCATGGGTTGACTGGCACGGCACTGGCTCGCGTTGCTGGGTTAGTTGGTGATGTCGAGATGAATGGTGACTTTACGTTGACCGTAGCGAGCGTGGATACGTTAACGTATTCGGTGCCTGGGTTAACGACGATCAGCGATCAGACTGGCACCTTGTCTACGACTCCCATCAATGATGCAGCTAACGTGAATGTTCGGGCATCTTGTTTGTTCAGCGATCCAAACTCGTCGAATGCCGAGAGTGTGGTGCTGGCATTGGATACTAAGGCGATCTTGGTAGATCTCGATGGGTATACCACACAGGACATTGCGTATCCTACTGGCAAGACATTGTCTGGTGATACAGAGATGATACAAGCGTTTGATCGTGTGTTTTTGTTTCGTGATGGAGCGCAGGGGTTTGAGTGGTTCAAGAATGGTCGCCAGATCGAGAGTGCTAGTCAGGCAGGGACGACGACAGTGACGATGCGTATTAAGGATCACGGATTGTCTGTGGATGATTCTATTGTTGTCAGCGGATTGACTGGTGGAACTCCTGCCAATGGCACGTTCGTTGTGCTGTCTGTGACTGACAAAGATGTGTTTACATATACGTTTACGACATCTCAGACGCAGACATTCACGGTGACGAATGGTGTGCTGAAAGCTGGGTTTACTTTGGTGCCTGGAGGCGTATATACGCAACCACAGGTTTTTAGCGTTGTAGGTAACGATGGTTCTGTGACGAATGGTGTTGTGAGCTTGACTGTGTCAGGCAACACCACAATTCAGGCAGGAGATACGATCGTGATTTACGAGACGACTGTTCCTGCGTTCAGTGCAATCTCTGGACAGTCCTTTGAAGTGCTAAGTGCCACTACAACCAACATTTCGTTTATTGCGCCTGTGGCTAATCTGGCTACATTGGGTGGTGGGTTAATGGTGGAAGTTGGGGGAAGGTTTAGTCTTGGCATTGGGTTCATTCATCAACCGGCTCCACCATGGGGAGTTTACTTTCAGCGTCGATTGTGGGTTCCGTTTTACTACGAACCTGGTGGCACGTTTAGCTCTCCGAGCTACACAAGCAGGAAAATTACTGATGAAATAACCGTTTCGGATATTTTAGACAGTCATACGTTTGATCAGATTGCCAATCAGTTCAGAATTACTGGTGGAACCGCAGATCATCTTGTGGCAATGCAAGGATTCTACGAAGACAAGCTCGTTGTTTTGAATCGAAACAGTTTGCATTTGATCAGTGGCACAACTGGGTCATTAAATGACACCAAAGTAACGGCATTGACGGATGAAGTTGGGTGTTTGGCAAGGAAAAGTGTGGTCATGAAAGGAAATGCCATGTTTTTTCTGTCTGATGACGGTGTGTATGCTGTAGAATTCCTCAATGATTACAATTTGCGAGGCGCGGATGAGCCAATTTCCAAGAACATCCAGCCTTATATTGACAGAATCAACAAAAACTTGGCTAAAGATGCTGTTGGAGTGCTGTTCAACAATCGATATTACCTTGCTGTTGCTCTGGACTCGATTGTTGGAGCTAATGATGCGCGTGGAAACAACACAATCCTAGTGTTTAACTTCCTGAATAAAGCATGGGAGTCAGTTGATACGTTTGGAGCGACTGATTTCGTCATTAAAAACATCATCATTGGAAGTGCTGCTGAAAGAAATAGCATCTATGCCGTAACATCCGCTGGTGGATTGCATGAATTAGAAGTGTCTGAGACATCAAACGACATCCTGATGTCTAGTGGATCTCAAACAAGCGTTTCAATCAACTCATCTTTGACCACCAGAGGATATTCCTTTAACAATCTCGATCGCAAACGATTCACAGATGGTCAAATCACCATGCAATGCGTCGATGGTGGTCTGGGTGAGTATAACATCTCCTTTGCTGCAGAAGATCCAGACAACAATCAACCGATTGGAACGACAACAACCTTCCTGGGTGGAGAAGTTCTAGGCACTGGATCAACCAATGAAGACGAGACTGGAAACATTCGTTTCCGCCTCGGAGGCATCAGGGGATACTTGGGAACCTTAACCTTGACAAGAACTATCGGTTCTCCTAAGATTACGTCTATAAGAGTCACTGGTTCTGTGACAAATCGACAAATTATATCACAAAAATAACATGGCTGGGGTAGTAGAAACAACACATACTTTTGCAAACAACGAGGTTATTACCAGCACGTTGATGAATAACATCATCGACGAGACGCTATTCACTTCTGATGCCTTGGTTTCTGGAAATGGAACTCTTGCGCTAGTAGCTGGCAAGCTCAAGGTCGCAACAGCTGGCATTACGTCCAACGAAATGGGAACAGATGCGGTGACTGCTAATGCTATTGCCAGTGGAGTCATTACCAATGCCAAGATTAGTGCTACTGCTGCCATTTCCTTATCAAAACTAGCCAGTGAGGCATTACCTGCTGGCATTACTGTAGCTACTGCCAACTTGGTCGATGCTAATGTCACCACAGCAAAGATTGCTGATGCTGCTGTGACCGCACCAAAGCTCAATGGAGCGCAGACTGGATCGGCTCCAGTGTTTGGTGTCCGAGCATGGGCAAAATTGAATCCTTATGTGAGCAGCATTCGCACTGGTGCATATAAATCTGGCAACTACACAAGAACTGCCACGGAAACAACTGTTACCATGACTGATCATGGTCTTAAGGCTAATGACAAAATTCGATTAGACTTTACTAGCGGCACTGCAACTGATGGGTTGTATACAGTTACATCATCCGCCAATGCGAATGAGTTTGTTGTAAACCATACTGGATCTTCGACCTCTGGAAATGTTACTGCTCAGTTTGTAGCAATCCAAGCATCTGGGAATATATCTACAGCGTCATGGTTTGATACTGGTGATGATACAATTGTTTTGAATTTCGCAACCCAAATGCCTAATGATGACTATGCTTCAATTGTAACAGGTCAATTTTTCCCTGGCGCATGGGCTACTACTACAAACGAATATACAGTAGGTAACACGCAAGCAAATACTGTTTATCAAGCACACATCTATATGAATCAACCAAATAGATTTATTAATGTAGTAATTATTGGATGAACCCTTACCTAAAAATTGCATCTAGTCTTTATGAAAAAATCAACACAGACTTCCAAGCACTTATTGGCTGGCATTTGTCTTATGGGATTGTTGTTTCTTCTCCTTATTTTTTTGCACTGGGGTTCCACGTTAAAAGTAGCAATCTGGAAGAAGCTGTTGCATTTGAAGACTCTGATACGCTATACGTCACTATGTGCTGTGGCAGCATGGCAAGTGCGCTCACGCCATTTAAGGACAACTATAAATACATTGCTTTCAAACGAGACTTCAAACAGTCAAGTCGTGACCGTTTGCTAAACATGAAAAAATTCTACTCTAAACTGTAACACATTATGGGATCAGCACCAAAAGTTAAAGCTCCGAAAATGGATATCTCCAGCGATATTCGGCAATACGTTTCGGGAATGTCGCAATCTCTGCCGCAAATTTTTTCGCAAGAGCAAAAATTCCGTCCACAGTTCCAAGGCTTAAACCTTAGTGATATTCAATCATTCTTAAGTGGAACAGGTGATCAACAAGGTTTGTTTGGTCTTAGTAATCAAGCAGCACAACAAGCTGGCATGGGACTTGGTGAAGCTAGAGGTGCCGAGTTAGAGCAGATGACTGGACAAGCAAGATTAACCCGTGGGTTAATGCAAGCATTGTCTCCAGAGCAAGCTGCTGCTGTGCAAGGATTTAGCAGTGAAGCAGATCGAGCATTTGCTGCATCTCAACGTATCAGTCCAGAGGAACAACGTGCATACCAGCAAGCTGCCCGTGAAGGAGCATCTGCGGCTGGCAGAATTGGTGGCAATGCTGCCATCGCTTCCGAGATTATGGGGCGCGAGGATATGTTTGCTCGCAAACGCGCCGAGGCATCACAAGCTAGGCAGAATGTCTACAATGCCGCGCAAGCCTTCTACACGCAACCTGGTCTTGGATTGTTAAGCACTGCGCCATTGGCGTATCAACAAGGTCAGCAATTTATCAATACTGGTCTGGGTGCTATTGGATCAGGAACACCACAGTTGTTTGACACATCTGTTGGTCTGAATCTTGGTGCCGCACAACGATCCAATCAACTTGCTGCTGCCTCTGCAAATGCACAAGCCAAAGCTGCGCAAAATGCTGGAATAATGGGCGCACTAGGTAGCATTGGTGGTGCTGCATTTGGAGCAGGTGGAATGTTTGGAAGATAATTAAATCATATGGCTATTTACGGAAAAGGACAAATGCTGGGTTCAGGAATCAACCCTGAGTCATTCAAACAAGATTTCAGTGGATTTGCTAATGCAGCAGCAATCCAAGCCCAGGGTCTTTCTAGTCTTGGGCAGAGTATTGGTGGAGCGATTCAGGACTACGGCGAGATGAAGCAAGAGCAGAAAAGGGTAGATGCCATGAACAAAGCGGCATCTAAAGCTATTGAATCTGCTATTACTCTTGGCAAGTCTTATCAAATTAGCGGAGTTGAAGAAACACTTCAGCCATTTCTTGCTGCTGCAAACGATCCAAGCCTAAGTCCTATTGAAAAAGCTGCGTTGCTTGATGAAGGCAAGGCAATGATTCCAAATGTGTTTGGTAGGTTCGATAAGAATCAAGCAATGCTGATTGAGCAAGCTCAAAATGAAGCAGCAGCAGCTAGAGCAGCAACTACATCAAATAGACCAATGACATTAGCTGAAATAGCAATGGGAGGCGGCAAGCAGCAAGTTATGCTAGATCCTACTACTGGAGTAGCTAAACCAATTACTTTGCAAGGATTTGATGGGCAACCACAGCAAGCATCTGCCTTGGGTAATTTGCCACAACCTCTTCAACCTTACGCTAAAACATTTGAAGAAGCTGGAGCTAAGTATGGAGTTCCTCCTGCATTATTAGCAGCTATTTCAATGCACGAAACTGGTGGTGGGACATCGTCAGCTTTTCGTAATAAAAACAACGCAATGGGGATATCTAATTCATCTGGTCCTATTCAAGTTGCAAAAGTTGAAGACTCTATTGAAAGAATGGCTAACTTGCTTGGTCAAGGCATTAACCAGAATACTGGTCCATATGCAGGTGCCAAAACAATTGAAGATATTGGAAGAATTTATGCTCCTGTTGGTGCAAGTAATGACCCAAGAAATCTTAATCCTGCATGGTCACAAGGTGTGACTTCTCAACTTCAGAAGTTGATGCAAACGCAGCAACCAGCAGCAACTGCTGCACAGGAAAGAATTGGATTTACTCCAGATAAACCAGAAAAAACTGAAACATGGCGTCCAGCAACGCCAGAAGAGTCTGCTCCGTATGGTGGAATGCCTGGGCAAATTAGTAGCACTGGTAAATTTATTCCAATCAATTTGCCTAGTGGATTCTCGATCGAACAAACTCCAGAAGGCGGATTAAAAGTTGTCCAAGGAGCCGGTGTTGGTGGCAAGACAGAAGGAGTTGCAAAAGCTCAGACCGCAATGAAAGAAGAATCATTCAGGCTGAACCAAGCAAACACCGAAGAAGCATTTGCGCGACTTGATACGGCAGGAACTAATAATCCAGTTTTTGCGGCAGGAAATGCATTGCTTGCCACGGCTTTACCAGCGTCAGAAGTGGGTGAACTTGAAGGATTCTACACAAGGATTAATGATGAAAACTCATTCATTAAAATGAATCAACTTAGAGCAAGCTCTCCTACTGGCGGTGCTGCTGGAACCATGACTGAAAAAGAATGGCCTAAATTCCAAGGAAGATTCTCTCCTCTAAGAGTTAATGCTAAAAAAGACACCATCGCTAAATCTCTTAGCTTGAACTTGCTGAATGCGTTTGAGGCGACCAATGGCACTCCAGATGATGTAATCAAACTTCTTGAGGATAAGAAAATCGACCAAGCAACATTTGATAATTACGTCCAAGAATATCTTACCAATAGAAAAATTGCGCGAGTTGGTGAAGATGGCGTTGAGGGGGCTTCGTATGATTGGACTAAGATCAACAAAGACTTGCTCAAGAAATCCACTACTAATAAACCAGCGGAAACAGGGGTAGGATTAAGCCCAGAAGCGCAGGACATCCTAAAAGAACTTAATATCAATGAGTGATCTCCAAAAGAACAAAGACATAATTGCAGAAGATATCAAAAAACTTTCCCGTGGGATTGTTGAAGCTGGCAATCGATATAAAGCTGCTCAAGCTGCTGGAAAACTTGATGAAGCTCAGTCTTATGTTGATATGATCAGAAAGCTGAATGATCAAGAGAACTTGCTTCAAGGTCAGTATGTTCAATTGGTAGAAAAAGAAAAGCAACCAGAACTAGAAAGAATTAGCGCACTTCGGCAAGAGCTTGAAAAACCAATGGCTGCTCCATCACCCAATTATCTGGGTATGTATGGCAGCATGGGGAATATGCGTGGCACTCCAGTATACGACACTTCACAACCTTCTGTTGAAGAGCAACAAGCAAGAAAACGCGAAATTATTGGAGAGCTTTATAAAGCACCACTTGGCGCAGGAGGGATGGAGGCAGAACAGCTTCCTGCTGGTGTAAGAGGAGGTGTAGGCGCATTGCCTACTCCAGAATCTGAACTTGAGTATCTGAAGATGCAGTATCCTGATGCTAGAATTACTCCAATGAGCGTTGGAAATAGCACGGAGTTCTTAATCAAGACCAAGGATGGCAAAACATTTACCACGCTCGATATGGGTTTTGCTGGTTTGGGTGGAGCAGCTGCTGTAGAGGCACCCATTGTTGTTGGATCTACCGCAGCAGGGATCGCTGCTGCGCTTGCAGCAAAAAGCCCTGCAGCTGGCACTGCTGCTGCAGCTGGAACCGAAGCTGTTCTTGGAACTGCTGCTGATATGATTACCCGTGCAGCACTTGGTATGCCTCAGAATATTGGTGAGAACGTCATGCGCCGAGGCACACAGGCAGCAATTGGCGGTGCTTTGGGTGCAGTTGGTGATGTGGCAATTCCTGCTGCGAGAGCAGTAAGAATGCCTGGTGGTTTCGCTAATGAATTCATGCAGGAGTATGCTAAATCTGCACAACGTCTTGGCTTGCCTGAAGCAGTGCCTCCTGGTGTTCAATTTGGTCCGAAAGGACTAGAAGGAGCGCAGGAACTTGCTGGAGACTTCCCCTCATCTCGATTAGGTGGCAGATTGCGCACAGCACAACAAGACCTTCGTAAAATTTTTGATCCTTTAGCAAAAACTGCCACGACAAGCCCAGGGGATTATGCTGCTGTTGCTTTCAAACAAAAACAACAAAGAGACGCACTTGCATCTCAAATTGCTGCCAATACTAATCAGAACAAAACAATTGTTGAAGGAGCAGTAAATCGATTGCTTGCGCCTAAGCAAGTAGCTGACATTGACAAACTGGGTGGATTTTTGCGAGACACTATTAAAAAGGCAGAGGATAAAGCCATTGAAGATACTACTCAGCAATATGACTTCATGGCACAACTTGCTGATGATGCGGGATTTCAAATAGAAGCAAGAGAGCTTCTTGATCTCCTTCCTGATATTAAAGCCAGAATCAATCCTGGAGGAGCATTTGACAGAACGGCAGTTGCGCGAGTAGAAGATGATCTTCGACGAGTCAGAGATGCTCCCGTGCTGATTGCAGATTTACGCAAACAACTTAGCCGAGAAAAAAATTCAGGTCGCAAACAAGATCTAGCAAATCAAATCAGAGATCTTGAAGCAATTAATAAGCCACTGGATTTCAAAGGTTTTGATGCGTATATCAGAAGATTCAATGATGCCAGACCAGACAGTGCTGTTGGTGGTCAAACAAAAGATGTATTTGGTCTGCAAATCTCCAATGAGCTTTCTGCTTTAAGGAGAGATATTTATAATCAAACACCAATTGTCCGTCCTGACGGATCTACCGGCACATTAGGTGATGAATTCACAAAAGCTGCAGATCTTGTTCGCAATAGAAATGCATTTGAAAAAACAACTTTAGGTGGAATTCTGAGAGATGTTGGAGGCGAGGATGTTGCAACACGACGAGATGTCGTAAGGATTGCTATGAAAGATCCCGACACCATGAGCAGAGTCTTGACTGCGGCACAGGGACTAGAAGCAACAACTCCTGGGATCACACAACAACTCAGGGATGGTATGCAGACCCAATATATGAAAGATATTGGCATTGGAACTCAAGGGAACATTACGCGACTAGAGTATGACCAAGGAATCTTGAATACCTTGTATGGTGCTGATGCTGGAAAGATCTCTAGGGGATTAGATACTTTGAATGAAAAACTTTCCACCATACAGGGAGTAAGCATTTCTGATCTCAGCAGAAGTGATTTGACACAATTGGCATCGGCTTTAAGTAAAGCTGAAAGAAAAGCAGTTGCTGATCAAATTATTGAAAGAGAAAAAGTCAAAAAACTGGAAGAACAGTTAGTTACTTCTGAAATATTTCAAGCTGCCAAAAAAGGTAATTTTGAAAATATTGATCCAGATTTGTTGTCGAATTCTATTTTTTCCAATGCAAGCACCATTCGGGATGTTGAGATTGCAATGGCGCAACTCAATAAATCGTCAACACCTGCTAGAAATCTTTATCGAACTGACTTCCTAAGAATCTTTCTTGATAAATACAATGGTGGAGTGCCATCCGCTGGCGCACCATATACTCCATTATTTGATGTAGACAGGTTTCTTGCTGACTATGGCACTCCTGGAAAACCTACTGAACTAGGCAAGAAGGTTAATACAGTTCTTGGCTCAGATACTGGAACTCTTCTTTACGATATCGCAAAACTTTACCAAGGAAATACCATTAAAGAGCTTTCCAAGAAGGATGTTAATTTGAGAGCTGTTGCAAGCACTCAAGCACTGAGTGTTCTGTTTCCTATTGCCAAAATGACTACTTCTGCAAGAAATAGATTCTTGGCAGAGTCACTTGCAAATGGAAGCGAAAGATATGGTTTGCGTGCTTCTCTTGCCAGAAACGCACTGCCTGGAGAGGTTAATGATGCTTACATGAAAATGTTCAAGGGAGCATTCAAAACTCGACAAGGGCTTACATCACTTGCAAGGATGGCATCTGGTGACCCAGAGTTTTCCGCTGAACTTGAACAAGCGGCAAAAGACTTTGAAGAACAAGAAAAACAAAACTTGCCTCCTGTGAGAAAGTAAGCTCTGATTCCATCGCTATGAGCGAAGAACAACTACAGAAACTGAAAGAAACCTACTACGACGATCGTCCTGATAAGAGTGAGTGGTTTCTAGAGGTGCGTGAACGTGCCAAGTCTTTGCCTCGTAATCACATCGAGCATTACGCTCCACACAAGGCGGCATTGGCATTGTTCCTATTATCTCAGGGAGCTAGAATCTCTGAGATATCCAAGAAGACAGGTGCTGGTCGTGATGTCATCCGTGGACTGGAGTGGAGGCATAGCGACACCTTGGAGACGAAGCGCAAGGAATTCTCCATGCGATACGCGATTGCGGCTCAGGAATATACCGATCTGCTCTTTGAACGTGCCAATCAACTGTTCGATGACCCAGACAGTCTTGCCAAGATCTCCCCTGAGAAGCTGGCAATCACAGTCGGCATCCTGACCGATAAAGCTGCGCAGTTGACCGGCATGGCGACCACAGTGGTCGAGCATCGTAAAGGCGCAAGTCTCGATGATGCCGCGAAGCTCATCAATGAGGCGAAGTCTCGTATTGCTAAAGGCAAAGTAGTTGACGCAGAGATCATATGATTTGGAGACAACATCAGATACTCAAGCCTCCTACAGATGAGGAGATTGCCGAGATGACACCAGAAGAACTGTTGTCAATCCATCGCGTCTACCATGAAGCAATTGAGAATGCCGAAAAAGACCCATACCAATATGGCTTCCGTCTTCCTCACTGGATTAAAGCCGAGGAGCAACTCAAGGAAGTCAATGAGATCTTGGCACTTGGTGGAAACCGATCGGGCAAAACTCAATGGGGCGCATTTTCCGTAGTCCGTGCTGCAGTCGAGAATCCAAACTCTGAGATATTCTGTTTCGCGCAGACATCCGAGGTGTCGATCCGTCAGCAACAAAGCGCAGTCTGGGCATGGTTGCCAGAGTATCTGAAGACCAAGTTCACCAGCGCAAATGCTTACATCTCCTACAAGAAGAAGACAGGATTCACTGACTCCTCGCTGATCCTCCCAAATGGATCACAGATCATCTTCAAGACCTACTCGCAGTATCAGAACAACCCAACAATTCTAGAGGGTGCCGAGCTTGGATCTCGAAACCCTGTGTGGCACAACATCGGTGTGTGGCTGGACGAGTATCTTCTTGGTCCTGAGCTAATCACTACCCTACGCTTCCGTCTGGCGACTCGTAACTCCAAGATGCTTGTGACGTTCACACCCATCGATGGATGGACTGAAGTCATCAAGGAATATCTTGACGGTGCAACCACCATCGAAAGTCGTGAGGCAGAATTGCTCAATAATGAGTTGGTTCCCTACGTCCAGAAGTCCAAGAAGCTGAATGCGTCCGTGCATTACTTCCACTCGAAAGACAATGCCTTTGGTGGATATGAGCGCATCAAGGAGACGCTACAAGGCAGGAGTCGGGAGGAGATCCTTATCCGCGCCTATGGTGTGCCGATGAAGTCACACGCTACCAAGTTCCCGAAATTCAACAAGGTAGTCAACGTGGTCGAACCCGACAAGATTCCGAAGCACAATGTCACCAGATACCACATTATCGATCCTGCTGGAGCCAAGAGTTGGTTTATGTGCTGGATTGCCGTGGACGAGTCTGGGACAATGTGGGTGTATCGTGAATATCCTGGAGTCGATGTAGGTGACTGGGCAGAGTGGAAATCTGGCAAGTGGATGCCTGGAGAGGGAGCGAAGGGCAAAGGTTATGGCATCCGAGACTATGTGGAACTAATCGAGGAAATGGAAGGCGAAGAGGAGATTTTTGAACGACTAATCGACCCTCGCCTTGGTGCAGCCAAATATCAGGTGCAAGATGGTTCCTCATCGATCATCGAGGATTTGAACGATGCTGGCATGGTGTGCATTCCAGCCCCAGGTCTTGATATCGATGACGGATTGCAAGCTCTGATCGGGAAAATGGCATGGGATACAACTAAACCGTTGGATTCCGTCAATCGTCCCCACTTCTACGTTAGCTCCGAGTGCGAGAACATCATTCAAGGATTGTCAGAATACACCGGTGAAGGCGGACTAAAAGAGGCATGGAAAGATGTTATTGACGTTTTGCGCTATGCTGCTATTTCTGGCATCGATCACGTTGATGAATCTGTGAGTCTAGTTACAATCCAAGGAGGTGGAGGTTATTAATATGAGTGCGAAAAAAGAACCAAAAAAGCGAGGCAGACCAGCAAAAGTCGCAAAACCGATTATTGAGGATCTGCCCCAAGAGCCATTGAAAGCAATGATTATCGGAGTTTGCCATAATCCTACATGGGTGAGAGCAAGAATCGATGGATTTAGCGTAAATGTCAAATGTCCTGCCAATATATCAAAACGCTTGATCGGAAAGCAAGTTGATGTTATTCTCGTTACTTCCGAACTTGAAGATTACTACCAATACCTAGCATGAATGACGTTCAACAAATAGAAGACGAGTCACTTATCTACCTTGATAAGAAACCCGACATTGGTGCGTTATCCAATGCTTATGACACCTGCTTGGTAGATCTTGATTACTACTTTGAATCCTGTCTGCGTTCTTACAATGACCGCAGAAACATCTGGGATGGCAAGTCTGATGACCTTCGCAAGAATGGCGCAAATGCTTTCCCGTGGCAGGGTGCTTCCGATCAGGAAGTGAATGTCATCGGTGAGCGCATTGATCTGTATGTCGCGCTATTCGACCAAGCACTTTCTCGCTCGCATATCAAAGCGTTCCCGACATCGATGGCAGCAATGCCCAAGGCAGCAGTTGTCTCTGGCTTCCTGAAATGGATGCGCTCGTCATACATTCCTGACTTCAAGCGTCAAATGGAGCTTGGTGGGAACTACCTGATGGAGAAGGGAATCATGGTGACTTATGTCGGCTGGAATCGTGAGAAGCGAACCTACCTGCAAAGCGTCAACCTGCGCGACATCGAACAAGCATCCCCCGAACTCGTCGAGATGATCTTGAGCGAGCAAGACGATGAGATGCTCATCGAAATGCTGCAAAGTTCATTCCCTGATCTTTCCAAGAAGCGAGCAAAGAAAGCAATCAAATCTCTGCGCGAAAAAGGAAACGCAGAGATCCCACTTGCTCGTCAAACGGTAGACTGCCCTGTCGTCTACTCCTGCGCTCCCGATGGTGAAGTTATGTTCCCATCCTACATCTCAGATCCACAACGCGCACCATACATGTTCTGGCGAACATTCCTAACTTCTCAGGAGCTTGAGAAAAAGGTGACCAACGAAGGATGGGATCGTAAGTGGGTGGACTACGCTATTGAGAATCTTCGTGGCAAAGACTCGATGTATCTCGATGGCGAGAAAGTCAAAACGCAGACTCGCCTCCCGATCACCGACGATAATGACCTGGTTATGGTGGTCTATGCCTACCAGCGTCTCATCGATGAGGAAGATGGTTCCGAGGGAATCTACTGCACGGTGTTCCATCCACAATCCGATGGTTATGCCAAGCATGAACTGCTCAATGGCTACGACGACTACCCATTCGTGGTAACTCGTCTGGCGAACGACCAGAAGCGCATGTATGAGGTGCAAACCTTCTCAGATATTCTCCGTGGTCCCCAAATGCAGATTAAGACCGAGAGAGACAGTCGCATCGATCGTGCGTCACTGGCAACATTGCCACCGATCATGCATCCTGCCGGTCGCCCCCCATCGGACTGGGGTCCTGGGCGCAGAGTCCCGTATCGTCGTCTGGGCGAAATCGCCTTCGGTCCGATTCCTCCGCGAGATGACGGTTCCGTTGAAAGCGAGATGTCCATGCGTGGACAAGCCGATCGCGCTATCGGTCTGGATCTTACCAATCCTCTCTCGACTGCTCGCCAACAGTATTACATTGGCAAGTTCCTTGATCACGTTAAAGACGTTCTCACGATGGCATGGAAGTTGTATCAGCGCATGGGTCCTGATGAAATCTTCTTCCAAGTGACTGGCAATCCTAATCCTCAAGTGATGACGAAGGGAAGCCCAGATGAGAACTACTCGATTATGGTATCGTTTGACTCATTGTCGAGTGATCCTGATACAGCAGAGACTCAGCTGAAAAACATGGTTGCGCTTGTCCAGTTGGATCGCAATGGCATTCTTGATGTGAATAAACTACTGGAGTTCGCTGCTTCATCGATCAATCCGATCTTTGCTGACTACGTGCTGCAACCGGTGGAAGAAGCCCAGCAGAAGATTGCTAAGAACGTCACAGATGACCTCTCCAAGATCTTCTCTGGTATCGAAGTCCCTGCTCAACCAAACGGAGCGCAGATCGCTATGCAGATGGTGCAAGCCTATGTCCAACAACCTGATGTTGCCGCTAGAGCGCAGCAGGATGAGGCATTCGCTTCTCGCTTGCAGAAATACGCAGGACAGTATCAATTCCAGCTACAACAGGCACAGAACGCTGAGATTGGACGCATCGGAACAGCACCTGCTGAAATGGGTGGCGTAACAACTCAAGGAATGGAACAGTGATTTCAAACAACAACAAATAATTAACTCAATAAAAATATGCCAGAAAAAAATAGAAAAGTAATCAAATATTCAACTTATACAGTAGACCCTAAATTAAAAGGGCTACCAAAATATAAAAAGTTTGGAGATGCGGCATCAGCGCAAACTCGATCAGTGGAAATAGATCCTTTATATAATCCATCTGGAAAAGGAAAGTTTGGTTCGTCTTATGCTCCTTACAATAATAAAGCTACAATTGAAACAATTGCATTGCCTGACCCTGGCGCATTAGCACGTAGCGCAAAAGCGCGAAAATTTCAAGAACCAAAAATTCAGCAATCTTCATCTCCTTCACGATCTAACTTATTAAAAGCTCGCGGCACTCAGTCATCTTCTGTTCGCAAGCTTGTTAAGTAGTAATGATGAAGAAACTAATCAAACGCGCAGACGGTTCTCGCTCTCAGCGAGGAATGTGGGATAACATCCGCGATGCCAAAGGCTCTGGTAAAAAGCCAACAAAAGAGATGCTAAAGCAGGATCGGAAAATCAAGCGAAAGATGAAGTAATGGAAAAGCGTTTCACGAAAGTAGTAAAGAATCCAAAGACTGGTCGCACACGCACGATCAAGTATGGGCAAGCTGGAGCCGCGAAGGACGGTGGTGATCGCATTCGCCCTGGCACTGCAAAGGGTGATGCATACTGCGCTCGCTCCGCGAAGATCAAAGGCGATTGGAAATCTGATCCTAATTCCCCAAACAATCTTTCTCGTCGTAAATGGAAGTGCCGAGGAAGTAAATCAATGAAATAATCTATGAAAAAAGCACAAACCAAAATCAAGAAAGTCATGCGCGAGTTCAAAGCTGGCAAGTTGCACTCTGGTCGTGATCCACAAGGTCCTCGTAAAGCACCAGTCGTGAAGAATCGCAAGCAAGCAATCGCTATTGCTCTCAGTGAAGCAGGAAAATCCAAACGTAAATAATCTATGAAAAACAAGAAATCAGGTGGCTGCGGTCACGAAGGCAAAGAATACGGCAAAGAGAAGAACGGCAAAAAAGGTAAAGGCTACGTCGAGATCGAGATCAAGATGGGTCGTATGCCTAAGAAAGCTGCCAAACGCAAGCTAATGAAATGAGAGACTACAAGAAAGAGTATCAGGAATACCACAGCAAGCCGAAGCAGATTGCTCGTCGGGCTGGGCGTAATGCTGCTCGTTCTAAAGCGGTCAAACTTGGTATGGCATGTAAAGGTGATGGGAAAGATATTCATCACAAGAATAACAATCCCAAAGACAATCGTGCTTGCAATATCGCCTCTGTGCCAGTAAGTAAAAACCGAGGATTCCCTCGCACATCCAAGAACAAACCGAAAGGACGACTGAAATGACACCACTACCAAAACCAACAATCCTGCAAGCTGTCGAAGCACTCTCAGATCGAGATGAGTTCAAAACAATCGTCCAGTTTATTCAGGATGAGCGTGAGCGATTCTTCGGTGATCTGCGTCAATGCGTCGAGCAGAATGAAGTCATGAAGATTGTTGGCAGTGTTGCCACCCTGGATGAGCTTTTGATTTTGTTGAAAAAACAGGGTTGACATTTCATCAGATTCTGCTTTTATTCCCTCGCTGTTTTGTTTTCAGCTTGCTTATGTTCAGATGCCCATAGAGGAAATCCCTCTATGGGTATTCTTTTGGTGGTAAACTCAATAAAAATTTACTATTGACAAAGTTGGTGCTTTTGTGCTAATTGTCCTTCGTATCGCACCGCCGAGCGTAAATGGCGTCCCAGTTATGAGTAATCCAGAAGCTACCGCTGAAGCTATTGAATCAGTGTCCAACCTGTCATTTGAAGAGCTTGTAGCTCAGAGAATGGAAAAACATAACCCCGAACCAGAACCAGAGGAACAATCCGAAGAGGAAGTTTCCGAGGATGAAGAGGAAGAAGTTCCTGCTGAGTCTGAAGAAACGGAAGCCGAGGAGGAAGCCGAAGAGGAGGAAGAGGAAAGTGAAGTTGATCTACTGTCGTTGACCACGGAGCAGATTCAAGCCTTAGCCAAAAAGGGTAAAAGCCGGTTGCTGCAACGCATCGGAGAGCTAACTGCTCAGAAAAAAGCCCTGGAGGAAAAGATTCAATCTCAACCGCAAGTCAAGGAAGTCCCTCAAGAGGAGAATCCATTTCGTGAAATCCAGTCATTCGATGACTTGAAAGCGAAGTATCAAGAACTTGAGAGAACACTTGAGACAACAGATGCTCTTCTTGAAGAATACGAAGACTATCGTGCAGACGATATCATCCTCGTAGGAGACAAGGAGTTCACCAAGCAGCAGATCCGCAAAGCTAACCGTAATTCCCGTGATGCATTAACCAAGTATCTACCTGCCCAGCAAGCGCATCTCCAGCAGATCGTTCAGATGGAGCAGTTGAAAGGTCAATACATCGCAGCAGCAGAAGAGGAAGTCCCTGACATCAAGGACGAATCAACTCCTGTTGGGAAGCAGTTCAGGGATCTAGTGTCTGATCCACTTATCGAAAAGCTACGCAAACAAGTTCCTGAAATTGGCTACCAAATTGAATACATCTTGGCTCATGCTGCTAACTCGATTAACGGAGGGACAAGGATTAAGAGACAACCTGCGGTGGGGAATAAACTGAAAATCAGTCCATCTTCTTCCCCATTTGGAGCGGGTGCCGCGAAGTCCTCGACATCTTCCAAATCGAAAGTTGTAGATGCGTATTCACGCTTTGAAAAGAGTGGAAGCCCAGAAGAATGGATTGCCGCTAGAATTGCCAAATACAAATAATTTCAACCGCACAAAACTATGCCTATCTCAAATACTTATCAACCATCTGCCCCGACCGCAAAAACTGGTCAGGGTTCCGCCGTATCGAACCGCGAGGATCTCAGCAATGAACTTGCTATCCTGGCTCCTGAAGAAACTCCCATCCTCTCGCTTTGCAGCAAAGGTAAAGCCAGCGCCACCTATTCTGAGTGGACTGTTGACTCTCTTGCTGCTCCAGCTACCACTGGTATTAGCGAAGGTTCGGATGTGACTTCGTTCTCCGACAAGTTCGCTAACCGCGCCCGCCTGGGTAACTACATCCAACTGATGCGCCGTGACTACATCGTATCGAACCTGCAACAAGCTGTAACGAGCGTTGGTCCTGCCAATGTCGCACAAGCTGAAGCTAAGTCGATGCGTGAGATCAAACGCGACATCGAAGCAACCATCGCCTCTGACAACGAGATGACGGTTGAGAACGGTGCTGGCACTCCTTACGGTATGCGTGGTCTTGGCAAGTGGATTCAGTCCACGGCACAAGCTACGAATCCAGTTCCTGCTGACTACCGCACTCCTTCGGGTTCGATCATCTCGTCCACCATCAGCGAATCTTCGTTCAATTCCTTGATTGGTTCGATCTTCGCTCGTAACGGTGAGATGAACAGCTTGACGCTTGTTGCTAACGTAGCACTTCGTCAGTTGATCAGCAACTTCACCCGTGCGCAACCCGCCAACGCTGGCGTGACCTACCACGTTAACCAAGACGCTACGAGCAAAGCAATCACCCTCTCGGTGAACCTGTATGACTCCGACTTCGGTCTTGTGAAGATCGTGAACGGCAACCCAAGCTGTATGCCAACCGGTTCGACCAACGTAGGCTACGTCCTCAATCCTAAGTATCTGGGCTTTAACACCCTGATTCCGATGGGTGCTACTCGCCTTGAGAACCAAGGTGGTGGTGAGCGTGGTTTCGTAGACGTTGCTGGCACACTGTGCGTCAAGCATCCTCAAGCCCACGGAAAAATCGCTTACTAATCCTAACACAAGAAACTAACACATTATGCCACAATTAGCCAATAATGAATCGCGTGGGTTTACCCACTTCTTCCGTATCGCAGCCTCTGAACTTGTTTCTGGAGGCACGGCAGCACGGGTAGTCGGAGTAGTGCCTCGCGGCGGTATCGTTACCAATGCGTGTGTAACTGTTATCACTGCAATCGCAGGAGCAAGTGACATCACCATTACGCTTGGTGTTACTGGAACTGCTGCTGGTTTCGTTGCATCAACTGACCTTGATGGTCTGACAGCAACTGCCTACAACAGTGGCACCTTGCTCGATACAGAGCCTGGTTATGTCAACAACACTACATCGCCAGTCAATATCATTGCGACTCTTGGTGGAACTGTTGCCAACATCACTGCTGGTGAGATTGTGATCGCTTTGACGATTCTCAATCCGTTCGACATCACGCCTTAATCCCAAACTCAGGAGGGGGAGGTAACACTCCCTCTCCTTCTTTCTTATGATTGCTGAAGAAGAAATCAATGCTGCCTTGATCCGTGAGCTATGCTCTGGTCGCAAGTTTGTCGAGAGCTTGGAGAAACGTAGGGAGATCGAAGCTGCTGCTGAAGCAAGGAGAATGAAAGAGGTGAAATCCATCGCAGGTAAACCTGTTGGTGCGATTCCACAACGTGAGTATCTACTACTCGCAAACAAATATGGAGCCGAGTGCTGGGACGACCGAGAGTTTGTCCGAGACTTCTTCAAATCACAATCACACCTAAAAGCAGGTAACATTTGATGCAAACGAAGACCTACGCTGAACTGCTATCTTTGATTCAGTCATTATGCGGAGTTGTCTTCGCTACATTGGAGCTTGGACGAATCAAGGCACTGATTAATCGTCGAGCATTGCGAGCATATCGCTCAACAAATTACTGGACTCGATATCTCAAGATCGGGGAAGAAAGAGCAGTCACGAATAGCGTGGTGCCATACACTGAGTCTGGAAAAGATGCTATCGACACATATCTCCGTATTCATAAGCAAGCACCATGGCTTAACCGATCAGTCCAAGAATATGACATCATGGTGACCGCCGATGGTGCTACATTGGTTGCTGGGGATCTTAATCCCACGGAAGCCTATGTAACCTACAAGAAGCAATTTGCCGATACTTATGGTGATGCTTCAGGAGAAACCACAGCCATTCCTGCCGAGTGGTTCCAATACATGGCACACGGCACCTACGCTGACTACCTTCGGGCTGAAGGTCAGCAAGAGAAAGCACTAGCTGCCGATCAGGAAGCCGATCTATTGCTCCAAGAGGAGATGATCCGCATCGATGAACAACATACTTTACAAATGGTTGCAAATCGGATATTTACCAATGCGAACATGCAGATGCGTTATTAACTTATGTTTGGATATTCTTTATCGTTGGCAAAACCCAGAGTGAATTCTTTCACTCCAGAAGCATTAGAATATTTCGCCCGTGCTGGTGTTACTGATCCTCTTGCGAAACAAGACATCAATACATTTATTCTTGGATGCCAACAATTAGGTATCTGGGATAAATTAGTTTATGTCCCATGCTTGCCATCTCATGGTGGTCGCAATCAACTTGGTGGAGCAACTCAACTTACTACGACTCCATGGGCGTTAGTCAATGCCACTGACGATACTGCTGGAGTAAGAATAGTGCGTAATGGTGTTTTGAATTATTTGAGAACAGATCAAACAGTGAATGGAAATGACGCATCTGGCGTTTCATTTGGACACATGTCTTACCAAGATGTGGCTGATGAATCTTTGTTGAATAATTCATCAATGATTACTAGAGTTGGTTCCAGCACAATGGTTCTTGGTTCTGCCGCTTATGGTGCAACTCCATCACAAAATCTTTTTTGGTTAGGTCAAAATAGCAATGTCGGAACAACAATACCAACTGGTGGTAATTATGCAGATATTGTCAATAGTTATCGCGTTTCAAGAATGCACGCTGGTAGCACAAATGGCACAACGTCTTGCGCTCATCTTGTTGAAAACAATTTACGTTCAATTACCCATTCATCTGCTGTTGGCTTTACTTCTAGTCAATTATCATTTTATCCAACTACCAATACCAATGGTCAAGCTGGCGTAATTCAGGGGGCTTTTCTATATTATGATACAATGACAACATTGGGCAATTCAATCTGGAGATTATTTCGAGGATTGATTACTCAAACATTTTTGAGCAGAATATCAACCAGAGGGAATACTAGAATTTTGATTACTGGACAATCAAATGCTGGTTCAGAAAATCTTAATATTAGAAAAGTAGTTGCTGGCAGTCAAATTGGTCCTAATGAAATTTACTTTGGTGGTGTTGGTGGCGTTTCTATAACTCAATGGACAAATGTTGCACCATATAATAGAACAAGTAGATATAAATTAGATTTCTGGGATAATGTAACTCCTTCACCAATGCAGAGCATGTGGTTAAAATCTGGAAGATACCAAAATGTTATTTATTGGTTCCAAGGTGAATCTGATACACAAGATGCAACTGCATCATCTCTTTATTTAACGCGATTAACCACTCTTTTTAATTGGGTTCAAGAAGATTATGTTGATCCATCAATGCGATTTGTTTTTGCGCTTATCGATTATATTCCAGCATATCGAAGCGGAATTGGTGCAGGTTCTAGTGTTAATTTTACAGTCAGTGGTTTTACTGGCGGGTTATCTGTTCTTAATGGAGTTTGGACATTTGTTACAATAACTGGAGTCAATGACCCTTATATTTGGAATCTAGGAATTTACCAACTTCGTCTTACTAATTCAACATGGGAATTTGTTGATACAGTAACATCTACTGTTTTAGCTTCAAGCACAGGATCAAATATATTTCATCCAGCTATTGCTCTTAATTGGGTTGATGGATCATCTAATCCAGTGTCTCCAGCGTTTACTTTTACGAGAACAGAAGGTATTGAAAAAGTAAGAAAAGCATTAAGAGATATTTGCTCGATCATACCTAACTCGTCATTTTTTGATACTCGCTCATTTACTAGATCTGATGATGTTCATATCAGCGATGCTACTTACGCACCAGCATTACGAGCGCATTTACTAGCCAATCTCCCATAAATTATGAAAACTACCGTATTAGGCATCCTTACCATCGTCACTACCGTATCCAACGTAGGCATCCAAGTTATCAAAGGAACTCCTCCAGATTTTGCTGCGGCATTTGCTGCTGTAGCCGCAGGAGTGGGACTCATCAAAGCAGCAGACGCTAAAAAGAAATGACCAAAGACTATCTCAGTGGCATTGTGGGGTTTGCCACCCCGATGATTGCGGTGGTAACATCCTTTCAAGAGCAGATCGAGTTTTGGCTCAGGATCAGCGGTCTAGTCGTAGGCTTGCTGGTCGGCTTGCTGAGTCTCTGGCATCACATGCGTAAACTATGACAAAACGCACGATTGAGAATCTCGCTGGGCTGAATCGAAAATTCAAAGCGCAAGCTGAGAAGTTCTTGATCGCTGCACAACCCATCTGTGATCGCACCGGCATCACGATCGAAGTGATCTCTGGTCTTCGCTCATGGCAGCAACAAGCAGCACTCTACGCCCAAGGACGAACCAAGCCTGGAGCTATCGTCACCAAAGCTCGCCCTGGTTCCTCATGGCACAACTACGGATTGGCGATCGATCTTGGACTTTTCGCCAATGGCAAGTATCTTGATTCCGCAGACCCCAAACGTGCCGATCGGATCTATAAAGAACTTGGCACCCTCGCTGCCACCATGGGCATCGAATGGGCTGGCACATGGAAGACCTTCACTGAGTCTCCACACTTTCAGAATCGCTTCGGAATGACAATTGCAGAGGCTAAAGCTAAGATGGAAGCAGTTGGTTTCGATGTGCAGAAAATCGTATGAAAACTAAACTACTACTAATTCCTGTCGCGTTAGTAATTGCTTCTTGCGCTCCATCTACAGAGTGCAAAGTGAAATTTCGTGTTCATCACGTTAATCCCAGTGGTTTTGTCGCCATTCCTTATTGCTCAAAATGAGTAAATACAAAAAGTTCTTGGTCGCCACTGACAATCACGGCTCGCTTGTGTGTCAGGACGCTAAAAAGACGTTGTTGGCGTTTGCCGAGACTTGGCAACCGCATTACCGCATTCACCTGGGCGACCTATGGGATTTCTCACCATTGCGCCGAGGTGCAAGCCAAGAGGAGAAAGCGGACGGAATCAGCGATGATTTTGTGCAGGGATTAGAGTTTTTGGACGATTTCCGTCCTAATTTTCTTACGCTAGGCAACCACGACGATCGGATCTACCAACACGCTACTCACTGTGGTGACGGCATCCTTCGGGAAAGATGCGAGGAATTAGTTCAGGCAGCAGAGCAGCAGTTCAGGAGGCGTAAGATTACGTTCTGCGAGTATAAGGTAACCAAGTATCTCCAGATGCCAGAAGGTGGACCAAAATTAATACATGGCTTCCGCTCGACCATGTATCCAGCTAAAGCGCACTATGACAACTGGGGCGAATGTCTCCATGGTCATTGCCATACTAAAGATGAGTATACGGCTCGCCACATCGATGGTGGAAAAGCATTCTCGATCGGATGCATGGCAGACCTGTCAAAACTGTCTTATTCAGACCGGCAGCCAGCAAAACTAGGGCATCGGAACGGATTTCTCTACGGCATCATAAACACTAAAACAGGAAGATGGGAAGGATGGCAAGTGACAAAGGAACACGGGGACTGGATCAGTCCACAAGGAATACTCTGAGCGCATTGGATCTAGCATTGCAGCAAGACGACACCAAGCCAAAGCAAGACGATGAGTTTACCATCGCAGAATACATCGATGGCATGAGAGCAAAGGGCATTAACCTAGCTTTACGCACTGCCACAAGTAGACTGGATAACATGGTGCATAACGGATTGCTAAAAAAGCGTCTCATGATGATCGGCTCGCGTTTCACCAACCTGTATTCAAAGGCGTAGAAATCCGCGCAAAATGAAGCTTGCAGTGCCAATTTGCGCGATTTTTTGCTTATTGCTCAAGATTCTGATTTAACCATGCCAGCATCGCAGACGGAATCTTTTTCCCCTTCCTCCATCGGCAGATCGTTGCTGGATCAACGTGCATCTTCAAGGCTAACGCCTGGGCATTTCCTCTAATCTCACAGTGTTTCTGGAGCTTTCTTCGTATAGCGATTTCACTTGCTGGGTTCATAATACTGACGATGTAGTTGTATGCTTTTTTGATCATAGTTCTGTAATCACAAACTCATGTTGTGGGTGGTTTCTCATGGCATGACGTAGTGCCACCTTTGCAGCACTAAGACTTCCATACGGTGTGGCTTGTGATTTATCCTTGGTCACGAAGACATTCTGAGATCTCCCTAGATACGCATTCTCCTGGGGGATCTCGATGATGAATCCCTTCAGCTTACTTGTCGTGTTTTTGTTCTGACTCGATAGCTGTGAGCGATTCCCTGTGTCCTTCATATTTTCCTTTCCAGAAATTGGCGCGATATTTGTTTGCATCGTCTTGTGTTTTAAGTGATTGAGTGTATCGTTGGTAGGCATCTGCCATCATTTTTTTGATCTTCTCTGCTGGAGTCATTGAGTGTGATTATCGTATTCTCTCTCTGCTTGTTTGTAATCGATTACGGAGAGTAGTGCTGCCAAGACGGCAGCGATCCCTGTGATGATTGCCAGATATCCAATGGCATGGCAAGCGAAGATAATAGTCGCCATCGCGCACCAAAATGCCATTATAAATGCGACGATTGCCCGTATCATGATTGCTGTTGGTTTCATAGAATTTCTGATTTGGGTTCTTTCAGTTTTTCGAGTAGCAATTCGATTTTTTCTAGATCGTCACAAACAGATTGACGCGCTGGATCTACGGTCAAATGTCTGGCGTATCGTGCATCGTATTCAGCAAGCGATTCTCGGACATATTCAACCGCTATCTCTAGCGCATCTTTCAACTCATCGCGCTTCTGCCTCGCTTGGTTGCGCTCGCGTTCAAGGTTTCCAGTAAATCTCAACCATTGCAAAGTAGAGCATTCACTGCTTGCCATTTTGTCAGGATATATGTATGCAAGCCCTGAGATGAAGGATGAGACAACAAGAAATCTTTGATTGTGACCTTCGGTGTATCCCATCGCATCCGCATACGCATTGGCAGCGTTGTGTGCTGTAAGATTCCATTGTTCTGATTCAGTCATAAATTTACGGATGGAAAGTAGTGTCACCTACAGCGTGACGTTGGCAAGCGTCTTTACACTCTTGCTCACCCCCGCTGCGGATTAAGAAGCCTGTTGGCGTATAAGCGTTCCATATCTCGTCGATGTGTTCGACAGCGTATCCCCTTTTGTTGGTTTCGCTGTAATAGCTTTTGCTGTTGCCGTAGCTGATCCATCTGAGTTGCGTTTTCATATTTCTGAGGCGGTTATTTGCTGTTTCATTGTTTTGCTTTCTGTTTTTGGTCTTTGATTGCCGCGCATGTTGGCACGAACAATATGAGGAAGATGCCGATGATGATGATGGTTGGCAGCACAATGAAGATGCCGCATCCTATCTTAACTCCATCCCATACGCTAATTGGTTTGCTTGTGTTCATATTTATGTCCTGGATGATTTATTGATCCTTCACGAATACTCCGTTCTCCATGCGTCCTGTGCGCTTAGAGATCACATCATAGGCTTGCTGGAGGCATTCTTCCAGAGTGAACTCATACATCTCGCATACGCCAATCAGCGTCACAATGGTGTCACCAATTCCGTCTTTCAGTTCATGCGAGAGTTTTTGCACAATCGCTGTATGAGAGGTGTAGGATGTAATATCCCTTGATTTCTCATAGTTAGTGAGCCAATCCAGCTTTACCGCTGCATCTCGGATCTCAGTAAGCTCCTCCTGGGTTTTCTCCAGTTGTTTGAGCGGATTGCTGTTCTCAATGATTTCCTTGTCGTGGAACCATTGCCTTACGTTTTCAATTAGTGTGTTCATATTTTGTTGCGTATAATATACCGTTGATTTCTTCAATTGTGTATTCTAGATCTTCAGCATTGCTAGGTCCGATGCAGTCGCAGTCGGCGTAGTGTTCCATGTGAATAGCGCACCAAGGTTCTCCGCAGCATTCGCATTCTGGGAGTTCACCGGCGAAGACAATGCGTATTCGCTCCACTGCTTCGCCATTGCCTTGGCAATGCCCATGTATGTTTTCGATCTCTCTTTCCATCGGTCTTTACTTGGTGGTAGTTTGTTTTGTCCACTGGGTGTCATGTTCTCCCACCGTCCACTTGCTGGCTTTTCCAAGATATTGGTGGGAATGAGTTTTGGTAGATTCTTCAGCCATAGGCATGTTGTCTTGGATTCTGGATGCCCAAATTGCCAAGGTTGAATAATGCAGTCTGGCTTGCGAATCCGTGACGAGATACATCCTACTGGATTCTCAAGAGCAATGTGTTTGATGTTCGCATTGAGTAGCATCTGCACGAAGTCGAGTGCATCCTCGGTGAGCTTGGGATCACGGATGCCTCTAGTCGTCCAGTGCATCCCTGACGAGCAAAGATAAGTGCATGGCGGGAATGCGATCATCATATCCCAATGTTCACCAAGCAAGTCGGCAACATCTCCTTGGTAGTGCGGTCCTGGAGTGTCCGTAGGGAGTAGGTCGCATGACATAGCATCATGCCCTAATTCAATGAATGAATCGCGGACTGCGCCACTGTATTCACAGGCAACTAGAATTTTCATCGATTTGATTTTGAATGTTTTGCATCTCTTTGCGAATTGATGGCAGCAGATCCAGACGACCATATCTGATCGCATCAATCTCCTTGTATTCTAGCTCATCGAGCTTGTCTTGTAGTTCGTTCATGTTCATGTGCGGTGGATTATATTGCGTTACGCAAAAATTACAAGAATTATTTCAGTGGTTCGTTAAGAATTTGGGAAACCGTGTAGGTAGCGTGTTTATTCAGCAGGTGGGAGTAGTCCACCGGCAGTGTCGGCTCAATCTTCTCCGACTCCTGAGTGCGTATCAACAACTCTGCTGCCTGACTCACGCTGCATCTCCGCTTCGCTGCCAGTCTCCTGATGCGCTGATACGTTTCCTGCTCCAGTCGCAGGACGATTGTCGCCTTCTGCTCCCATGGCTTTTTCCGTGGTCGTCCACCGATGATTCTGAATCCTTCGTCGCTTGCTCTCATAGACTGTATTGGGCAAAGGTTTTTCCGTTCTGTGTGATGGACTTCGTTTTGATGTTCAGCCCTCTTGCTCGGAGTTCTGCGATCCTCGCTGCGAGGCGCATACATCCCCACTTCTTCAACGCCTGGAGTGGCGTGATCTTGTGTCCTCGGGTTAGCCATTTCTCTATTTTTGCTGTTGTGCTTGTATTCATAGTGTTAATTTGTTGTGTTTATTGATTGCTTAGAATTTTCCATGCGAGCGCAGCCACCGCTGGAACTTGCCCATTCCCGATTGCTTTAAGCCTGTCCACTCTAGCGGCCACCCCATGAGCCACTCGACCCACGTTGGGTTCAGATGTCCACCATTGGGTTTCTCTCCTTCCCTCAACATTGCACCTGGAAGATTGTTCCTCGTTAGTTGACTTGGTGGCATCATGCAGTTGTGCGAATCGTTGACTATCGGAGTCGGCCATTTTTTTACCGCTGTGGGCAAGTCTAGTTCCATCCCCTTCATACTGCGGCCACTTGACCCTTTCCAGTCCCTCGCTTGCGGAGTCGGCCAGGTCTTGGGATTCTTTGGTGATTTGTTCCAATCCCAGCACGGTGTTGATCCGCTCATCATCACTTGTTCTTGTAGCGTCCCAGGCGGAAGACTGTTCCTGCCTAATTTGTTCCTGCTGACCTTCTTCTTCTCCCACGCCTCCTCTGAACGTAGTTCGATCTGTGTGCATGTTGGAGTCTGCCATAATCCAGATTCTGTCTCGTCTGTGTGGCGCACCGGCATCGACTGCTCCCAGCACACCCCACTTCGCATCATACCCCATTTCGGCAAGGTCACCAAGGACCAGGGCAAGTCCTCGTCCCACAAGCAAAGATGAGTTTTCCACGAATGCGTATCTCGGTCGTATCTCACCGATAATTCGTGCCATGTGTTTCCACATTCCGCTGCGCTCGCCTTCGATGCCAGCACCTTTTCCTGCGCTGGATATGTCTTGGCAAGGGAATCCTCCGCAAACAATGTTAACTTGTCCTCTCCACGGCTTGCCGTCGAAGGTGCTGACATCGTCCCAGATTGGGAACTTTGGCAAGATCCCATCTCGTTGTCTGGCGAGCAATACTCGTCTTGGGTATTTCTCAATCTCCACGGCTCCGATTGGTCGATGTCCAAGAAGTATGTCTGCAAGTATTCCTCCACCTGCTCCTGCAAAGAGATGGAGTGTTCTGAGTTGTCTTTGTTGAGGTGGTATAACATTTTCGTTTCTTGTTTTTGTGTTCACAGTGTTTTCTTGGTTCTGTAGGATTGCCAGTTGCATTCAATGCCTCCACCGATCTCGGAGATCCTCGAAAGAATACTCGGTGATAAGGTAGCGGCAAAATCTTTTTTCTCGAGATTCGTGATGAGCATGGTCGGGCGCATTGAATCGTATCTCTTATCGATTATGTGAGTGAGTTTATCGTCCTCATACTTCGTCTCGCCACGAACATGTGCCTCATCGATGACGAGGAACACAGCTTCCACTAATCGATGGATGACTTCTTTCTCGCTTGGTTCATTCTTCCGATTGAATCCGTTTTTGAGATCGATGAAGATATCCATCGCCTTTGCATAGATTGCTGACCGATAAAGAGGAACATGTGACATATTCCACAGCTTTTTGGGAAGGTGCGGATTCTGGAACTTGGCATTGCGAGCAATCTCGCAAGCGATTTGCGTTTTGCCGGTGCCTCGGAGTCCATAGGCGATGATGATGCCGCCGGCTTCCGCGATTGCGAGTGCCTTGAAGTATGCCTTCTTCCATTCTTCTCCGTAAAGCTCCAGATTTCGACCGTGACGGTCTGGGAAGTCTACTAGCGGTGTGTCCACCCTCGGAATCGCTGAAACGCTCTCTGAGGGGTAATTCTGTGCAAATGCTGGAGTCTCTTCGTCATCTGGCATGGTTGCGATCATCTCGTCGATATTGGCGAGGAATTTTGCTGCTTGTTTTTGCTCTTCGTTCATAGGTCTGGGATCTCGATCTGTTCTCTGCCGTTGTGTCGGGAGGCATAGGTGCTTGCCGACGATTTGCTCTTGTCTGGCTCGTAGATGCCCTGCCACCCATTGGTCATCGAATATTTCAGCGCAATGATTGCCCTGGACTCTCCCATCTCACTCAGCTTGGCAAACTGCATCTTCCTCGCAGTCGGGGAGAGAGGCTTCTTCTTCTCTTTCAGATGTCGCTCCCAGTCGCTCCAGATCGATGTGAACTCATCTGAACAGTATGGGAGTGGAGTCTCGTCCTCTTCTTTCTTAATAGTACATTTACTCTTTATATTACTATTACTATTACTAGTAGGGTATGGATACCCTATCGATACCCTTTGGATACCCTTTGGATACCCTTTGATTTCGCCATTCTCGTCGAGCATTCCGTTCTTTTCGAGGGATTGGAAGACTGGATTGTGCGCCTTGCAATCTCTAGACAAACGTCCTTGCTGGAAGTCGATGAACTTAACGATGATGAGTTTGCCATTCTCGATCCTGGCGATGCGATCACCCAGTTCCTGCAGCTTTTCAAACGCTCGTTTGATTCCTGTCTGGAACTCGCAGAGGGCGAAGTCGGGATCGATGATTCCCGCCTGGTCGCAGTTGTCTACCATCCAGAACCAAAGTAGCTTGGCATCGGGTGACAAGGATCGGAACCATGGATCACTCCATTTCTGTGTTTCTGTGTATCGCTTAGGCATGATTCCCTCCTTTCTCGATTCCGTATTGAGCGATTAGCAGAGCATCGGCAGTGGCGTGGGTGATCTTCAACGATGGGAAGAGTTCCTGCGCTCTGCGCTTGGTGACGTTCTTATCCCCTCCTGACATACATCCCATGGTTTTCTGCCATACCTGTGGACGAACACGCTCAAAGGGGATTCTTGCAGCAGTCAGTGCCATCTCCAGTTGTCCAAGTCCCTGACCAAAGGTGAATGCGCTTTTCACGCCCATCTGAGGTGAACTGTGGACTGCTTCAAGGTACGCTTTGCAATCATCATGATCTGCGATTTCGTCTAATAGCTCCCATAAATCTTTGAGCGTATCAGGCATTTTTTCTACGCACGGTTTCCCCTGCCAGATCCATGCGATGCCTCCATTAGTGCCTGGGTCAATTCCAATTATGGTCATACGAATGTTGTGTAAAGTGTGTCTCCATCTGCGAGGACGGAATAGTTTGTTGTTCCTGTGCTGTCAGGTAGTTTTGGCAAGCGAATCGGCACGACTCTGGCACAATAGTCGGTAGTATTGGCGATGGTCACTGCTTCCTTGTTTGCCTTCTCTGCCTCGCTGGATCTCCACGGATTGCGATTCTTGTTCATCCATTGCGTCCAGATGTGTGATCCCCTGGGGCGGATGAAGATCAGGTAAATGGTGATTGAGTTCATTCCGTCCAAAGATTAAGTGTTTTCAGAAATGCTTCTGCGCGTTGCGCGGCGGTGGCTGATCTATATTTGCTCATATCGTAAGAATTGTTAGCACCCCACCTAGTTCCAGTGACTGACTCAAGATTTTCTGAATAGTCTAAATCTAAATCGTCATCTAGCGATTTCTCCGCCTCATGCATCGCGTTTAGGTCTGATTCGTATTTAGGAAAATGCCGCAAGCAATTTTCCGTTCCGTCGTCAATCGCGTTCGGTGCCAATCCCCACATGCATCTTTCTGATATTTCAGTCCACCCGCAAACTTCAGCAATTTTAATTCGTTGTTGTTCTGGTTTCATATGTTATTCTTTCCAAAGTTTGATTTTGAGTTTCTTCGCCAGACCGACCACTGCGTCGATCTCGTCATCGTGGGTGTAGTTATGCGATGTCTCGCTTTTGTATGCTACCCATCGATTGTCTCTTGTCTTCATGGTGTGGATCTCCTGCTCCTCCATCCACTGTAGTCGGGGAGATAACTCCTCTGGCATATCGAATAGGTTCATTTCAGTTCGATTTTGAGTCGTCCAACTTCGGTTCCATGCCCTGTCTCGATGAGGCAGTGCCTGACTCCAGCCATATCACGAAGGACATTGGCAAGGTATCGCTGCTCGACCTTGCAGTTCTTGGAGTATGGGACGGTGATGGATGCAAAACCAAGCTCCTGGGCTTCCTTCATAGTGTAGGTGGTTGGGTTTTTCATGGATGCTCTTCCTCGTCAAAGCTGAATACCTCATCGATGCACTGCATGATGGCTGCATGAACTTGATGCTCGATCTCATCGAATGTTGGATCGTCGGTGTGTTTGTGCGCTCGATGGACTCCAAGACGGCATCCAGCCTCGACCGCATTGCTTAGTATTGTGTAGTATTTTGGTTTCATATTGTTATGTGGAAAATTTGCCCTGCTGCGAACCTCTGGGCGAGAGTATAATGTGCTGTCGCAGCTCAGTCAGGATTAGTAACGACTCCTGAAATATCGTGTGTTGTAACTATTGCCTGGCTTAGCTTCGCGGAACTCTACTCCCTCCATCAAACTGCTGGCGTGAGTAGATTCCACTTTTTCTCTAGATAACCAGAGGTCTTTCTTGTGTGAAGGAGATGCAACGAGATATTTCTGTGTCTCAGCGTCCCACCCGATAATTGTCTTATCGTAGTAGGTGGTGCCAATCTCCAGAGGTGTGTCATCGAAGATGCTCATGGTGCTAGATCAAAACGGAATTTCAGAATCGTCGCTATTCTGAGAACCACCACCGTCTCTTGGTTTTGGTTCGTAGAAGGAGATCCACCCACTCCAATCGGGAGATACCGGCACTCCATCGAGTTTGAGGGAGAGTTTACCATCTCCTTCAAAGACCGTTCCCACCGTCAGGTAGCGTTTTTTCTCTATTCCATCCTTTGCCGTGTATTTGCCCACGGTGGCGACTGCATCGTATTTCTTTTTCATAAGTCAAATTGAGCGTGTGGGATGCGCTCCCCCCAAATTGTTAAATGTAGGCAGGTTTCTCGATTGTGGTGATACCCTCATGCTGGCGTGACCAGCAGTCCATGGCGCATGATGCTTGCCACTTAGCGACAGCATTCATGTAGCCAACGCGACCAGCATCGATGAGGTCTTTGCTCAACTCCACCCATGCCGTTTCGTGTGGCGCATCGACTTCAATGAAGCAGATGACGAAGCGTGTGCGTTTCTCGCCACTTGCGGCGTTCCACAGGTCGAGGTAAAGACCTGCTTGCCAGTGGTATCCTCGATCGATGATTGTGGAAGTAATGTTCCGAAGATTCCCGATTTTGGCAGTGGTCTTGAGATCCACCAGTAGGTCGAGATTGTCAGGCACGATGTCGATCATGCCTTTAATCTCAGTAGCTCCAATGGTAGCGAAGACTGCCACCTCAGATTTGTAGCCACCAGCAAAGCGTTGCGCGTAGTCCTCAGAGAAGACTGCCTCGCATCCACTAGCTGCCCGAATGTCGGCATCTGTGACGATCATTTTACCCATCGCTCGCGCATCATCTCGCCATTCTTGCGCCACTTTCGTGCGAAAGTCTGAGAATGGAGAGACTGCTGCCACCTGGTCGATGGGGATGTTCGGCTCCAGAATCGCGGAGTGAATTAACACTCCGAGATCCATAGCTTTAGTGGACTCTCTCCCTGTCGAGTGTCTCCACTTGTAGGGTGATTGATTGAAGTCCCACAACAGTGATTTACTCACTGGTCCGTTCAGGTTAGTAGGAGATGCGGATCGAGCATAATATGCTCTGCCGAGGTTGTATTCGATGGTTGCTTGTCTCATGCTTTTGGTTGTTCGGTTTTCTTGGATGCTTTGGCTGCGAATGCCTTGTTGATCGCTGCGACTTTGTCAGTAGTCAATTCTGCGACTGCGCTGACTCCGTAGTGCTTCAGGAATGCTGCCTCATCAATGCCGAGGTTCTCGATGTTCTCACGGATGCGAGCAGCTTCTGCCGAGGTGATATTCACTGCTGGCTTGTTGTGTGCTGCGGTGTTGCCATCGTCATCCTCCTGGGCGACTCCGCAAAGTGCTGCGAGAGAGTAGCGGCGAAGGTAGGTGGTGGCGGCTCCAATGCCCTGACCGTCCTGCTTGGCAGGAATGCAGGAGATTGTGCCGCTGATGTGTCCGCCTCCGCTATGAGCGATGGTGGTGGTAACGTGACAGACGGCGCCATCGAAAGATGGCGACTGGATCACGCTGAGTCCGTTTGCTGCCAGCACTGGGCGAACGGTATTCAACACTTCCGCGAGATCCGCATACTTGCTGCGGAAATGGGGATTGGTGCTGCTCTTGGTGGCGTTCTCCACTTCGCCTTGCATTTTGGCAAGTGCTGTGAAGAGTTCGGGTGTGCTATGTTCTAGGTTCATGTGTATGTATGGTTTGGTGATAGTGGCACCTCAGAAAGGTGCGCTGGAGTTACTTTGTTCGGTTTTGTTGCTCTCTGCAAGAATAATTTCTGAATATTTTTGCAAAACTTTTCGGACTCGCTCTCTGGTCTTTGAACAGTGGAGGAGTTTCTCATGGATTGTGCGCCGTGCATAGTGTGCGCTCGTGTGGTTTGCCTTACCGACGATCTTGCATGAGTCCTGGAGGGAATGAGACTCTGACCAGAGCGTCATCACGATCTTGCGAGCGAGGGACACAGCTTGTGTGCTGCGTCTCCCCGTGATGTCGTCGGGCTGGATCTGCATGACATGCGCTGCGGCTTGGATCAGTGCAGGTGCATTGTCGATTAGTTGTTCCATGCCGTGGATGTTGTCTATGTCCATTGCTGGGTCATAGTCGGGTTTTGGCGGTGTTGGTTCGTCTGCGTGTTCGTATAGGTTCATGGTTGTGGAGTGGTTGCTTTTTCGATTGCTTGCTTTGCCTTGTCGAGCCAAGGTTGTGCGTCTTGTGCGTTGGGTAGGTCTTCTACCTGCGCGACAAGGTCGATGAGTGCTTCCAGCATGGTTGGGGCGTTAGCGATGAGAGATGCGTTTGCTTTCTCTTCTTTTTGCCATTGCAGGTTGCAGCAAATGCGTTGCCCGATGGTGTTAACGATGCTGCCGTGATAGTAATAAGAGTATCTCCAAGGTGCTGATGTTATGTTCATGATAGTAATGTGTGATATTTTTTGCAAAACAAGTTTTTAATGTTTGATTTTTTCGACAATTTTGTGCTGATATGTAGGAAATGCTGGTAGTTGTGCTGGTTCTCCGCATTGGAAGAAGGGGTATCGCACCTCTCCGATTTCGCAGATGAAGAAGCCAAAGTAGATGTCCACACAGTGCGCCATCTGGTTTGATGATGTCCAGTATAGACCATTCACTCCAAGGCAAATGTTCTCTTCTGGGTTGAGCTGGGCGATGATGGATTGCAGAGTCGAGACTACTGCCTCGGTCGCCTGGTCAGGTATTTCGATTGTGATTTGCATGATAGTGGTGTTTAGAAGCCGTAAGCGAATGCCAGCATCGCGATGCCGAAGCCGGTGGCGATCCCGAATGCGAACATGGCGATGATGCCAAGAATGCGCGGGTTGGTGTTGTAGTTGTCATCCACACGGTGAATGTGGATGCCGATAGGTGGTTTGCTGTAGTTCATGGTGTTTGTGTTTATGGTTCGGGTGATAGTGCTTGGATCATTGTCCAGTTGTTGAGCCAGATGATGCCGTCGAAGCACATGCAGTGGATCTCGAGGAATTCCGCGAGGACGTTCGCCTCTGCCTGGTTCGCTGCGTCTGCTTTCATCGCTGCTTTCCAACCTTTCGGGAAGTCGCCGCAATTGGTCTTGTCGCGGCGTTTTGTCTCGATCTCGGCAATGGTGCGAGCGTGTTGCTTGACCCAGTCGACAAGACAGCATTCAAGTTCCATCTTGTAATTGCAGTGGATTTTGGCGAGATTGATCGCCTCGGTTCTGGTGATTTGGTGCATGATAGTGGTATCGGTTTGATAGGTTAGGCGTTGCATGATAGTGCTGTGCGCAATGCTTTTAGCGTTTTGATGTATTCGCGGATCTCGTCGAGTGCTGTGCGGCGATACCGACGATTGACCTGGTGCCTGTTGTCGTAGGTTTGACGGATCGCCTCCTCGATGGAGGCGATCTTGCGGCGAATTTCTGATGCGGTCATGGGTTGTGTGATAGTGGTTTAGTCGATGAGGTTTTTTGCTGCTGTGCGTAACGGCTCCGAGACTCTGGGCGAGTGCAAATCTGACTCGTCGAGCGTGGTGCGGTCGCCCTGGATGAATTCCCTGACGCGCTGCGCTGGGTTGTCTGTGGGTTCGTATGGTGCCGCTGTGGGCATTTCAGGACATAGGGCAAGACAAGCGACAAGCGAGGCGATGATAGTGGCGATTTTTAAGGATTGCATGATAGTGGGTGATAGTGGTTTAGAGTGTGGCGCGAAATGCTAGTTTTTCCGTGATCTGTCCTTCGCGGTGCAATTGATCAACGAAGTCGGCGAAAGCGGTGCGCGTGTCGGCGTTGTGGCGATTGTGTGGCGCGGTTTTTATCTGCCATCTTCGGGCGTGGTCTTCGTGTTCGGGGTGCGATTGCCAGAAAGCGGCGCGGATTTGTAATTGTGTGGTCATGTTCTGGTTCTGGTTCTGGTTCTGGTTAAATGGTGCAGCATCCGCAGCATGGCGCGTCTTCACAACGTCCGTTGTAATTGCGGTAATACGTGCCGGTGCTGGTTCTTACTTCGTAGGATCTGCGCTCTTGGCGTGGTTCGTTGGCGAGTCTCTGAGCCTCGTCGGCGTGGTCTGCTGGTACGCTCCAAGTTTTAGCGGTCGCGTTCCATCTTCCACCCATAGCGGCGAAAGTTCTACGGTGTGGGTAGGTATTGCCTGTAATCGTGATGTACTGCATGTTTTGTTCTGGTGCTGGTTTGGTTTGCCTGGAGAGTTTTTGAGGCTCTCCAAGCGTTTCTGGGTTGTTACTTGGTGGAAATGATGAAGCCGGATGTGTCCTTTTTCGCGCTGTTTCCCTTGGCGCGAAGTCCTATGATAACGCCGGTTTTGTCGAAAAATCGAACGTCTGTCGTGTCTCCGTCAATTACTTCTCGTCCCGCCCATGTTGCTGGCAAGGGTTCGCCCTTTTTGGTGTCAAAAACTGCCGCAATGTTGCAAGTGGTATCAAGTACGGAAATGACGGCTGCGGCGTTGCTTTCGGACCGGCTGAAAGTTATGTGGTAATTTGTGGGAAGTTTTCCCGTGCCGTATGCGGTCGCGCGGTTCGGGTTCTTGGTGTAGTCATAAAACGCCACTTCTGGAAAGCGCTCCATCAAAGACAATCCAAGTTCGCCCTTGAGATTCTCCCAAGGTAAATCTGATGTGCCGTTAAGTCGAATTGCTGCGGTCATGCCGAGCTTCTTGGCTCGCTTCGCAAGTGCCGCGATATCCTCCGCCAGCATTTCAACGAAAGCGCGTGGGTCAGCGTGGAACAATTCCGTTTTTTTGATTCGGGCTTTCTGTATCACAGTGAAAGCTCCCCTCCCTGCTTTGTAAAGGCAAGCGGCAATGCATCCCTTGCTTGCGAAAGGGCATACGTTACGTCCCGCGATTGAATGGGGCGCAAGGTAAAGAATACCTGTTAATACGTTCAAGGCTTCTCCTTTGCTTGTTTTGGCGTTCGAGATCCCTAAAAGTGAATTACGCTTCGTTTTTTTGGCTGTTGTTGTCATGTTCGTTTTCGGTTGTTTGTTCTTTGGTTCTATTCAAGATCTGCTCACTAGGCAAAAAAGTACCTTAAAATGTCCGTCTTGGTCTTTTCTGCGTTCCGTCCACATCGCCTCGATGCGTTCATGCACGTTTACTTCTTTGCCCACTGGAAAGCTAGTGTGGCCATACTTCCCGTTGCAATACTTCATCTTGTGAAATGTGCTAGCGGTAAAGATTTTTTGCGCTTGCGTCTTGCTTATGATTCGAATTGTTTTCATGCTGTATGTTGCGGCGTTGTTCATGCGCGGCGGGAAAGATTTAAGCGATCTTCGGGATATTGTCAAATTATTTTAGCATTATTTTCGAATTATTTTTCACTTTCTCATTTTTCCCTTATTTTATAAAGCTTGCAAGGCATGATTTTTTTTGCTGTCCTGGCGTTTTTGCGCTCGTTTTTGGCGGCTGGTAAGGTCAAAGCAAAGAAAGCAATGCATGCAAGGCATCATCCAAGGGCTTGTAATCGTTTGCCTATTCTAGCAAAATATCACCAACAATCCGCCATGTTTCGCCGTGATCTCTGAAAGATTTTCGGCGGCGTTCGTCTTCTTCTCATTTTATTCCACAGTCACAAAAAAACTTCAAGCATAAAATGAGGAAAAACGAAACTTTTTTTCTGTGCGCGTCTCGAGCGGTCGGGCGTGATAGTGCCGGCAATCTCTTAGAGTCGATGTCGAGCGTGTCCGACCTGGGGATGATAGTGAGTGATCGATGCAATGCCGGCGCCGGTGCTGCGGTGTCTTCCTGCCGTGATAGTGAGTCATTTTCGGCGCGGTGTCGGAGCAAGTGTCGGAGCAAGTGTCGGTGTCTAAGCGATGCGATGCGATGCGGCAGGCGATGCGGCAGGCGATGCGGCAGGCGATGCAATCGTACGTTTCAAGCAAACGATTGTTTACCTATTCGGGCGAGCGGTGTTCATGCGAGTGCTGTTCATGCGAGTACTGTTCGATGTGCGTTTGAGTAGTGTTCGTTTGACCAGGGGGGGGGGGGATCGGGTGGCGGGTGTCTACGAAAATAGCTATTGGTATCCAACCACCGAAAAAATTGTCCAAAGTGCCAACCCCGAAAAAATGTGCAAAGGGGCTTGACAAATTCCCACCAAATG
>Ga0315904_10001517_pt1 | contig 37070 bp, 27 predicted proteins | sample LakEriMetagenome_6_FD_203529 | JGI IMG/M metagenome (GOLD analysis project Ga0315904, IMG submission 203529) | Freshwater fungal communities from buoy surface, Lake Erie, Ohio, United States - Buoy 12 MA120 | ecosystem: Environmental > Aquatic > Freshwater > Lake | place: USA: Lake Erie, Ohio...
CGGCACAGTTTCATCTTTTCAAAAGGGTGATAAAAAATCTTCTGAACAACCGCCATGTGGTTAAGGTGTTTGCAACAAAAAAAGATGTGCTGGAAGATTTACTGCAGGAAGCAAGAATTCCCTACACTAATTTTGTTCCGGAAGGCAAAAAGGACAATAAAATTTCCACCGCGTTCAGTATGATCCGGCAGGATTTCGGATTATTCAAATACTGTCTTTTGCACCGGCCCGATCTGATGATTGGTACCTCCGCGGAAATCGCTCACGTAGGTTTTGTGCTGGGCATCCCCAATATATTCGTGAACGAAGATGATGTATCAGTAGTGCCGCTTGTCGGGAAGGTCATTCATCCATTTGCCAAACATTTGCTGGCTCCAGATGTCTGCGATACCGGGAACAGAAACAAAACTATCTCCTACCCTTCCTATCACGAACTGGCATATCTGCATCCCGACAACTTCACTCCAGACCGAAATATTGCCGCCAGCTACATCGATGTATCCAAAAAATCATTTCTGATAAGATTCGCCAAGCTGACTGCTCACCACGATACCGGAATCAGGGGAATTGACCCTTCTATCGCTGAAAAGATCATCCGAATGCTGGAACCGCACGGAAATGTCTACATCACTTCTGAACGACCGCTTGAATCTCAGTTCGAAAAATACAGAATGCCTATCAGGTCTGCCGATATCCATCATGTGATGGCATTTTCCGATATTTATATTGGCGACAGTCAGACCATGGCGGCAGAAGCAGGATGCCTGGGAGTGCCATTTATCAGATGCAATGATTTCGTAGGCAGAATTGGCTATCTGAGAGACCTTGAAGACCACTATGGCCTCGGCTTTGGGATCAGTCCGTCTGAACCGGAGAAACTGATCGATAAGCTTCAGGAACTGCTCAATTTTCCGGATATTCAGCAGGAATGGACTTCGAGAAAAATAAAAATGCTGGCAGATAAAATAGAGTTATCCGGATATATCACCAGACTAATTGAAAATTATCCTGAATCCATTAACAGTAACATTCAAATATCAAGCTGATTTCATCCAATTTCTCTTTACTTAATCGAGATCGGAAAACGGCCCTGAAATGCATTCAATTCTTTAATTTTGTACTATGAAGAAACTGATCATGCTGGTGGCGTTCATTTTTGCAGGAATAAACGCGTGCTATTCACAGACTTACAAAGTTTTCAAAGGCGATACCATCAACCGGACGGATGTCAAAGGACAAAAACAAGGTGTTTGGAAACGCTATTATGAAAATGATCAGCTGTTCTCTGAATCAGTTTACAAGAATAACAAGCCTGCCGGAAAGACTCTGACTTATTACAAATCCGGCAAACTGCAAAGTGAGATCAGACATGAAAAAGACGGTAAGACTTCCAGGATGGTCAGTTATTGGGAAAACGGAAAAATTAAAGCAACCGGTAAGTATATCGATTTGAAAAAAGACAGTACCTGGAATTTTTACAACGAACAGGATTCTCTGACCGCAATTGAGAATTATAAAATGGGTAAGGCACATGGTTTATGGAAGGTGTTTTACCCGTCCGGGAAAACTTCTGAAGAAACCAATTATGTCGAGGGTAAAAAAGAGGGTCCGTTTAAAAAATACTTTAGCAACGGTCAGACCAAGATGGCCGGTAGTTACAAAAACGACACTTACTCAGGCGTGGTAATGCAATATCATATGAACGGGAAACCGGCTATAAAAGGAAATTTTATCAATGGTGTCAAGGAAGGCGAGTGGCTTTACATGAACGACAGAGGTATTAAAGATTCCACTGTCACTTACCAGAAAGGGTTGCCTTTAGAAAACGAAAATGCCACTCCTGACAAAAACACCATTAACTACGAAAGATATGATCGAAACCGTCAGCAAAATCAAGAATACTGAATCGGGAAATTTTTTCCTGATGGCAGGGCCCTGCGTGGTTGAAAGTGAAGAAATGACCCGCAACATTGCAGGTAGGATCAGAGAAATCACCGACAGGCTTGAGATTCCCTTTATCTTCAAGGCATCCTACCGTAAAGCCAACAGGACGCGACTTGATTCATTCACCGGTATCGGAGATGAAAAAGCACTCAAAATTCTGGCAGACATTTCGCGTGACTATGATGTTCCGGTAGTAACTGATATCCACGAAAGTGATGAAGCAGCCTTTGCCGCTGAATTTGTGGATGTACTTCAAATACCGGCATTCCTTTGCCGGCAAACCGATTTGCTTGTAGCCGCAGCCAAAACCGGAAAAGTGGTCAATGTGAAGAAAGGGCAATTCCTCAATGCCTCATCCATGAAATTTGCAGTCAACAAAATCCGTGAATCAGGCAACGAACGGGTGATGCTGACCGAACGAGGCACCATGCTGGGATATTCTGATCTGGTGGTTGATTTCAGAGGAATACCGGTGATGCAGGAAATGGGAGTTCCCGTAATCCTGGATGTCACCCATTCACTTCAGCAACCCAATCAGGGCAGTGGTGTTACCGGTGGACAGCCCCATTTAATTGGCACCATCGCAAAGGCCGGTATGGCTGTTGGTGTAGATGGTATTTTCATTGAAACACATCCCGATCCGGCCAATGCGCTATCGGATGGAGCCAATATGCTTCATCTGGATCAGCTGGAAATACTTCTCAAACAATTGTCTGCTATCAGAAGGACAATCAAAAACTTTTAACCACTCTTCGCGATGTCAGGCAAAATCAAATCGGCCAAAAAGTATACTACTCAGCAGCAAAAGCTGTCATTCGGCAATTCTGAAACAGAAGAAATTCTCGCTTCAGAATCGTTTTATGATCAGAACGGTAATCTCTGTGAAGAGATCAAATCAGGAGATGACCATTCAGAAAATGAAAGACATGTTTTTGAATATGATGCTCAGGGTAAACTCATCCGGCATGTCCTCGAACTGACCACTGACGGCATCAGCGAGACCTTAGTTTACACCAGAGATGAAAAAGGCCGGGTGGTTGTTGATCAGAAATTCTACGGTGATGATCCGGGTGAAAAAGTGACATTTGAATACCATACTCACCAGCAACCGGTAAAAATAGAACGCCATGATCCGGATGGCGAACTTGAGTCGGTTGAGATACTTACTTACGATGAAAGCGACAAGCTGATTCAGCATCAGAAATTTGATGCCCATAACCAGATTGTTGAAACCACCTCCATAGCATACAACGAAAAAGGACTGCCATCTGAGAAAAAAGTAACTGATTCGGATGGTAATGAAATTTCAAGTACCGAAATCACTTACGATGAAAATGGTGATGTAATCAGAATAACCGAATGGAATGAACAGGGTAAAATCACGAGTGATGTGTTGTCTGTTTATGATGAAAGAAGGAATGTGACTGAACGTAAAATCAAAGATTTTCAGTCGCGCACACTTAAGTTCGGTTATGATGAACATGATAACTGCATTGTTGAAGAAGTTTATGATGAAAACGGGAATCTGATCAGGAAACATTCTTACGAATTCGACGATCAAAAACAGATCACTTCAGAAACATCGCTTTTTCTGGATCCCATGCGTGGCGGCAACTTCAATAACTCAAGCAGCAGATACGAGTATGAATACTGGACTAACGGCTGACTGCTGTCATTTCATTCAGAATCTGAGCAAGCTTTCGGGTAAGTTCCTTTCGCGAATACTTTTCGATACCGGTTCTTTCTGATTTTTTATTTCCCTTTTTATGATCGCTGAAAAACTCCAAAAGAGCGGTCTTTACTTTATCCTGATCCTGAAAATTGCAGGTCATACCACTGCGGGTTTCACGAATAACAGCTGCCGCATCACCATCTTCGGGACCGATACACAAAACGGGTCGGCCGGATGCCAGATATTCGAAAAGTTTTCCGGTCAGAATTCCTTTTGAATTTGGAGTATCATTTAAAATCAGCAGCAAAACAGATGCGGATTGTTGTTCTTGTGCCACCTGATCGTGGGGTAAATAGTCCACGTAAGTGACGAACCTGTCCAATGCAGATGCAGTAATCGAATTCCTGACTGACAAGTCTATTTTACCAGTTAAACGGATAGAAAGATCATGCGAAAACTCATTGTTTTCATTTACCAGTTCAGCAACAGCTCTCCATAAGATTTCCGGATTTCTGGATCTGACCAAAGTGCCCACGTGAGCTATTACGAATTTTCCGGAAGACACAACTGAAGTTGTTACGATGTCATCTTCATCAAATCCGTTTGTAATAACATCAGTCTTTCTGTTAAACCGGCTCTCAAACTCCTCTTTCATGGTTTGACCTACCACCACTACTCTGTCGGCTTCGGTAACGACACGTCTTTCCAACTCGTGATGCTTTTTATCGGCCCATGTTGTGAGCATCAGGTCCTGATAATAATCAATGTTGGTCCAGGGATCCCTGAAATCAGCCAGCCAGGGAATTTTGTGCGAGCGTGCAATCGCATTCGCAATGAGATGCATGCTGTGAGGTGGACCGGTACTCACAATCGCATCGACGGGGTTTTGTGTAAGCCATTTATCAAGAAATCTGACAGAAGGCTTAATCCAGAACCGACGTGCATCCGGAATGAAAATATTTCCTCTCAGCCAAACGGCAAGCTTCTCTTTAAATCCCGGTCTTTTTTTCTCTGTAAGGAAACCGGTGTTGATTTTTTCACCCTTTTGAGCCCCTACCAGTTTCTTGTAAAAATCATAGGGTTCCCAAATGGGAGTTTTGATCACGGCAGTACCTTGCGGGATGTCGGCTGCAAGGGAATCATCCAGTACCGGCATCTCACCGTTTTCCGGAGTATAAACAACAGGCTGCCAGCCAAACTGATTCAGGTACTTAACAAACTTGAGCCACCGCTGAACTCCTGCACCTCCTCCGGGAGGCCAGTAATAAGTGATGATCAGTACTTTTTTCGGAGCCAATGATCAGTTGCTTTTCGATGATCCGGCAGATCTCAATTCGCGAACTCCTGCACCCACAGCAAAAAGAATCAGCAGGACAGATCCGGCCATTGCAATTTTCTCACCGGTGTAATACACTTTAGGTTCAAACCTGAACTCAACGGTGTGCTTACCGGCAGGAATTTTCATGGCCCGCAATACATAATTTACCCTGAAATGAGGAACAGGTTTCCCGTCGAGATATGCATTCCAGCCTTTATCATAATAGATCTCCGACAGTACTGCCAGCTGATCAGAAGATGTATTGGTTTCGTATGTCAGATGATTGGGCTGATAGTCTGTTAAGCGAATGGTGGCGGTAGAATCAAAATTGATCTGAAACCCTTCGATCTGATCCATAAACCTCTTATCAACAATTGCTGTCTGAGCCGGATTAAAGTCGGTCAATGCCGCGATCTCCTGATCGGCATTATCAACTACCTGGTACTCTTTTACAAACCATGCAGCACCCAAGGCTGCGGGATTCTGCTGAACCATCGGTTGCCCTGATTCCTGTCCGCGTACAATAAAATACTTGGTATTAAGCATGTTCAATACCTCCATATTGTTTTGGCTGATCTGGTTCTCGATCAACTCCTGGTAACGCTTCAGCTTGGCACCATGATACCCGCCAATACTATGGTGGAAATAAGAAGTGGACGCATCGTTGAAGGTACTCACGGTGGTATTCATCACCCGGTAACCTGGTTCAGTGTCCTGCATAATGGCAAGATTGGCCTGTGTCGGAGTAAATATCTGCTTGTTAGGATTTGCCCTGGTGAAATTATCATCATTAAGGTACCTTTTGTTGACCGGCCACATGTCAACGAGAATAAGAGCGGCTAGTCCCAGAACTGCATACTGGTAACGGATTTTTTCTCCTATTGAGTACCAGAGCAAACCGAATGCCATCGCAATGAAGGCAAATGAACGGAAGGCATCTGTCCGGAGCGCGTTGGCACGGTCGGCTCTTAAAGCTTCTATCAGCCAGTCATATTGTTTCAAGCTTTCATCTGCCGGGCTTGAGAAATCGAAAAACAAACCGGGTGCCACCGCGAACAGTAAACATATTCCACCAACAATATACAAGGCAAGTTTTAAAGCTTTCTTCCTGAGCTGAAGATCAGATGATTTGTCGAAAAATTTCTGCAATCCAAGCATCCCAAGAAGCACCATGGTCAGCGTACAGAGTGCCAGTATCATAGAAACTGTTCTGAACTTGTTGTAACCGGGAAGGTAATGGAAGAACAATTCATTGAGTGATAGGAAATGTTTTCCCCAGGAAAGCATGATGAATAATACAGTAACAGAAACGAGCCACCATTTGTATTCATTTCTGACCATGATGATACCAAGCACAAACAGAAAAATAACAATGGCTCCCATGTAAACCGGACCTGCGGTGAAAGATTGCTCTCCCCAGTAAAGTGGTGCCTGTTTCACAAATTGTGCTGCCTGACCACCGGCTCCGTTATCGACCAAAGCTTTATAAGTGGCGGAATTACGACCCACATCACTAACCGATGGCCCACCCATAAAATTGGGTATAAGGAGTGTCATGGTTTCAGAAATACCGTAACTCCAGGCAAACGCATAGTCAATGTCGAGTCCGGTAGAAACTTTTTTCTCTGTAAGCTCAGAAGGTCCGCGGGTAGTGTCTTTACCGTATTCATAGGTTGCCCACAAACCGGTAAGATTGGGAAGTACTGCCAGTATCACAGCCAGCACCAATACTCCGGCCGATTTCATGAAGTGCGGCCAGGTCTTATCCTTTACGGTTTTGAAAAGCTCAATCAGTCCAAGAATACATAAAGCTATGGCCAGATAATAAGTGATCTGGAGGTGGTTGGCATAAATCTCCAGTGATAACGCCAACGCTGTGATGGCTCCTCCCAGCCAGTACCTTTTATTGAATACCATCATCACACCTGCCACCACCAGCGGAACCAGAGCGATGGCATGCATTTTAGAATTATGCCCTGCCATGATGATGATAAAGTTATAGGAAGAAAAAGCATATCCGATGGCACCGGCAACGGCCAGGCGATAGTCAATTTTCAAACTCAGCAGGAGCAGGTAAAATCCGGTGAGTGAAAGGAAAATAAAACTGATCGGAGTAGGTAACCAAAGATTCAGCGCTTTGTCAACATACCGGATCAGATTGGCAGGATACAAAACAGAAATCTGATAAGCCGGCATACCGCCAAACATGGAACGGGTCCACAAAGGTTCATCATCAAACTTTTCCCTGAAATCCTTGATCTCTTTGGCCATTCCCTCCCACTGTTCGATATCGTGCTGTTTCAGTTCTTCACCCTGTAAAACAGGACTGAAATAGATCGCACAGATGGTGATGAAAAAAAGAATCACCATCAGGTGAGGAAGCAGTTTTTTGAAGTCAATATTCATAATTTCAGAATGAGTGATGGTACTGTTTCAGGAACTGGGTTATTGATGGATCATTTCACCTCTTCATAATCAACATATTCTCCTGCACTATCGGAAGACCTGCCGGATGACGAAGAATTTTTAACAGAAACATGCCCTTCCGGTTGTTGCTGCTGAGTGAATGACTGGCGTCTCTTCATCTCTTCTTCCATTTTTCTGTTGAGGTTATTAAATGTGGACACAACAAACATCTTTCCGATCATTCGGATCAGAAAGAACACACAAACCAATATAATGAGAAACTTTAACATGACCGGACAAACAAAATTTATTCAGGAATTGAGTTGTTCAAAATTCATCTATCAATCGCTTCGTCAAAGCAGCCTGATCCATCATCAATGCAGCAAAAAGACAATAACTCCACTCAACCCTTCGATACATGAATGCCTCGCCTCTCGGCTCCTCATTCACTACTCAGGGCAAGCCACTTAACCACTCAACCACTATCCCACTATCCCACTATCCCACTATCCCACTATCCCACTATCCCACTACCCCACTACCCTTTTACTTACTAAGGAACATCGACTTCTCCTTATACAGGTTCCTGAAATAAGGATCATCGATTGAATCAATGAAGCGGATAGCCTCGCCTGTAGATTTCATTTCAGGACCCAGTTCCTTGTTCACATTAGGGAATTTGTCGAATGAGAAGACCGGTTCTTTGATCGCATATCCAAACTCGGCGAGAACGATTTTAAAATCTTTCAGCTTACTGGCACCAAGCATCACTTTGGTAGCAATATTGATGTAAGGCACTTTGTGGGCCTTGGCTATAAACGGTACGGTTCTCGAAGCTCTTGGGTTGGCTTCAATCACATAAACTTTTTCATTCTTGATGGCATACTGTATGTTCAGCAGCCCTCTGACCTGAAGAGCCAAAGCGATTTTTTTGGCGTAATCCTTCATTTGACCAATCACATTTTCAGAAAGATCAAATGGTGGTAGTACGGCGTAAGAATCACCTGAATGAATACCTGCCGGCTCAATATGCTGCATCAATCCGATGAACTGAATAGATTCACCGTCGCAGATAACATCCGCCTCCGCTTCCTGTGCCCTGTCGAGGAAATGATCGATCAGAACACGGTTCCCCGGAAGGTTTTTGAGCAATTTGATTACTGCATGTTCAAGCTCTTCATCATTGATCACAATGCTCATCCCCTGACCGCCCAAAACATAAGAAGGACGCACTAAAACAGGATAGCCAACATTCTTGGCCACTACCAGCGCTTCTTCGGCTGACTCAGCAACTCCGTAGAGCGGGTATGGAATATTCAGGCTCTTGAGCAAATCGGAAAACCTGCCACGGTCTTCGGCAAGATCCATGTTTTCAAATGATGTACCGATGATCTTCACTCCTTTTGCATGGAGTCGTTCTGATAGCTTTAACGCGGTTTGTCCTCCCAACTGAACAATAACTCCCTCCGGCTTTTCAAACTCAATCAATTCATAAATATGCTCCCAGAAAATGGGTTCAAAGTAAAGTTTGTCAGCAATGTCGAAATCAGTTGAAACCGTTTCAGGGTTACAATTGACCATGATGGCTTCAAATCCCGCTTCCTTCGCGGCAAGCACGCCGTGTACGCAGGCATAGTCAAACTCAATCCCCTGACCAATTCTGTTGGGTCCGGAACCGAGGACAATAATTTTCTTTTTGCTGCTGCTGACCGATTCATTTCCAGAAATCATTTTTCCGCCGGCATCACGGTAAGGAGCTTCAAAAGTTGAATAGAGATAAGGTGTTTTGGAAGGAAACTCTGCAGCGCAGGTGTCAACTGTTTTGTAGACGCGGCTGATGCCAAGTGCTTTTCTCCTGGCATACACTTCATCTTCGGTTGTATTGCCAATGGTATGTGCAATCTGGGCATCTGAATAGCCTTTTTGCTTCAGTTCAAGAAACAGATCGGCAGGAAGATTGGACAAGCTGTATCTCCTCATTTCATTTTCCAGCTGAACCAGTTGCTGAATTTCATTGAGGAACCATTTATCGATTCGGGTCATGTTGTGCACTGAACCGATGGGAACACCCAGCTTGAGCGCCTCCTTAACATGAAACAGCCGGTCCCATGACGGGTTCTCCATGCTGTGAACAATATCATCCACGCGGGTCCATCCTTTTCCGTCGGCACCCAGTCCCAGTCTGTTAATTTCAAGCGACTGACAAGCTTTCTGCAACGCCTCCGTAAAGCTGCGACCAATACCCATCGCTTCACCCACCGATTTCATTTGCAGTCCGAGCAGTTTATCCGCTCCGGGGAACTTATCAAAATTCCATCTGGGTATTTTAACGATCACATAATCAAGAGTAGGTTCGAAAAAGGCGGAGGTTGAACCGGTGATCTGGTTTTTGAGTTCATCCAGGTTGTAACCGATGGCCATCTTGGCGGCAATCTTCGCGATCGGATAACCGGTGGCTTTAGAGGCCAATGCAGATGACCGTGATACACGAGGATTGATTTCAACGGCTATGATGCTTTCATCTTCCGGATTAACGGCAAACTGAACATTGCAACCTCCTGCGAACTCACCGATGGCCCTCATCATTTTGATGGCCAGGTTACGCATGTGCTGATACGTTTTATCGCTCAGGGTCATGGCAGGCGCTACGGTAATGGAATCACCTGTATGGACTCCCATCGGATCAAAGTTCTCAATAGAACAGATGATGATGACGTTATCGATATTATCACGCAGCAGCTCCAGTTCAAATTCCTTCCAGCCAAAAACTGCTTTTTCGATCAGTACTTCATGAATGGGTGAAGCCTGTAATCCACGCATCAGTTTGTCTTCAAACTCTTCTTTTTTGAAAACAAAGCTGGCTCCCGTACCCCCTAAGGTGTAGGAAGGCCGTATTACCAGCGGATAGCCAAGTTGCTGGGCGATTTCCTTACCTTCCAAAAATGAGTTGGCCACTTTTGAAGGAGCGACACCCACGCCGATATCGATCATCAGCTGACGAAAAGCTTCACGGTTTTCGGTGGTTTCAATGGCGTCGATGTTGACACCGATTATTCTGACGTTATACTTTTTCCAGATACCTCTTTCATCTGCTTCCTTACAAAGGTTCAGAGCAGTTTGGCCACCCATGGTAGGCAACACGGCGTCAATCTTGCGCTCTTCCAGAATCTGAATGATGCTGTCGGTGTTTAGGGGAAGCAGATATACATGATCAGCCGTCACCGGATCGGTCATGATGGTGGCCGGATTGGAGTTGATCAGCGAAACTTCAATACCTTCTTCCTTCAACGAACGGGCTGCCTGTGAGCCGCTGTAATCAAATTCACACGCCTGACCAATAATGATGGGTCCGCTTCCGATGATTAATACCGATTTTATGGATGGATCTTTTGGCATTTATTATACTGGTTATCAGTTATTTGTTAGTTAAATTAATGACGGAAACCAAGATGGGGTTATCGTTTGTAAAAGTACCAAATTACCCCAATCCCTTCATCCTAAAAGTATAATTAAGGTCATGGCTGAGTTACCTTTGCGGGAAACGCGCTCAATTGTCCTACAAATCGATTGATACAGATCGGTTCCACTGGTGCTGGAAGGAGTTCGGTCATGGTCCTAAGCTGATGCTGGCCTTCCACGGATTCAACCGGAATCCTGATGATTTCATGCCATTTGGAAAGGAACTGGGAGAACAGTATACCATTCTCGCTTTTGATCTTTTTTTTCACGGCAAGAGCTATCTGAAGGGTGAATTTCAGGCCCCCTATTTCACGCTTGCGGAACTCAGAACGGTCACTGAGAAAATCCTCAGTATTTATCAGGCTGAGGAGTTCGAACTGATGGCCCACAGTTTTGGCGGACGTCTGGTTTTCAATCTGGTGGAACTATTTCCCGACAAGGTAAAAGGCATTTATCTGATGGCACCCGATGCGCTCCGGTTCAACCCCGGGTACTGGTTCGCCACGCAGACCGGGGCAGGACAGTATATCATGAGAAGGTACAAGCAGGCTCCCGGCCCGATTTTGTCATTCATGAGAATGTTGCCCAGGTTAGGGCTTTACTCTGAAAAGGCCATTGAGTTTTACATCAGTCAGGTCTCCTATGGACCGGTGCGAGAGCGGGTTTACCAATTATGGATGGGTCACCGAAAAACCATTGTGAACCAAAAAGTCATTGCCCGTTTGATCAGAAAGCACAGGATCCGTTTCCGGTTATTTCTGGGAAGATTTGATTCGGTGATTCCTGCCAAAGCAGGAGAAAAACTGATCAGACTATCGGGTCCAACCGCCAGCCTGATTTACCTGGAGACCGGTCACAGGGTTCAGGAAAAACATGGCGTGATTGCCGGCTTTATCAGAGAGGAGAAATAAAAAAAGGCCATCTTGTGGATGGCCTTTGATTTCAGGTTTATGATTATCAGGAATTTCTCCTGAGAGTGTGTTCATCGGATACGGTCAGCTTATGACGACCTTTGGCTCTACGTGCAGAAAGTACCCTGCGGCCATTAGCTGACGACATTCTTTCACGGAATCCGTGCTTGTTTTTTCTTTTCCTAACAGATGGTTGATACGTTCTGAACATAATAATTCTATTAAAACGGAGTGCAAAAATAGGGAATAAATAGTCAAAACAAGCACCTAACTGCAAAAAATTTACATCCTATTGATAATCTAAACATTAAGTGTTAAAAAAACTGATATTTACCCCCCTAAAAAGGGTTTTATTGGCTGAAACTGATGGTTCTGCGAAATAAAATAAGTAGGGCACCGGAAAAACACCAAACCAAAAATTCCTTCATTTTCAGATTGCCAAAAACACCACTTTCTTAGTCAGAAAAAAATCTTCGTTGAAGTACCCTGAAATATCATCTACCTCTACCCTGCCTTTGAATGGTTTTAACTCATCGGATAAGTCACCGCCTTTCAGACAAATGATACCATTGGGAATGGCATTGATTTGTTTTGTTTTGATTTTGACTCTGCTCCATTTATAAAGTTCGGTTAGGGGAGCAGTTGCCCGGCTCACCACATAATCAAACTGCCCCTCAACAGCCTCCGCTCTCGAACAGATGCCGGTTGCATTGGTCAGACCAAGTTTTTGAATAACATCGTTCACCACCATGATCTTTTTTGAAATCGAATCCACTAGAGTGAAATTCACGTCAGGAAACATAATGGCCAGGGGAATTCCGGGAAAACCTCCACCGGTTCCAACATCCATGACCCCGGTTCCAGGCTTGAAATTGATGAACTTAGCTATAGCCAGTGAGTGGAGAATGTGGCGCTCGAAGAGATGCTCAATATCACTTCTGGAAATCAGGTTGATTTTCGCATTCCACTCGGGATACAACACCCCAAGTTGGGCAAATTGTTGCTGCGCCTTTTCTGTTAAGCCGGGAAAGTATTGTGTAATGACGGACAAGGAATCTGACATAATATTAAAAAGCAACAACCCGCAAACTAAGAACTATGAACTATGAACTATGAACTAAAAATTATCAGAGTTTGTGCTCCGAATTCTTCATGATCTGATACAGAAACTCTCTTGCGCGAAACAGTTGTGCTTTCACTGTTCCGAGTGGTAAATCGAGTTCTTCAGCAATTTCCTCATATGATTTCTCCTGAAAATAACGCAATTCCACCAATTTCTTATAACGCGGTTTCAGTCGGTCAACCACATCCCTCATCATCATGACTTTTTGTTTTTTCATCATGTGCTCTTCAGGGTCAGGCTGACTGGAGCGGATGTCGATGGTAAGTTCACCTCCGTCATCTGTTTCTATTCCTTTATCGATGGAAATGGTCATTTTTCTTTTCTTCCTGATAAAGTCGATGCAATTGTTGGTGGCAATCTTGAACAGCCAGGTACTAAAAGCGTAATCAGGGGTATATTGTTTAATGTTCTTAAATGCTTTACCGAAAGCCTCAATGGTCAAATCATCTGCATCATCGCGGTTGTTTACCATTTTAAGCAGCATGAAATAAATGGAGTCTTTATACCGCGACATAAGCTCAGCATAAGCTTTCTGATCGCCGTGGTCGACTGCACTTCTGACCAAAGCATAATCCTTAACAGCCTTATCACTGAGGTTAGGACTCACATTGGCATCTATCTTAGGTTGATTGCCGGCTTCCTGCATTATCTCCATGTTTTGTCTTTAAATAACAAGTTTGAAATCGAGAGTGATGGGTACAATAAAACAACAATAATATCAAAAACCGGCAACATCCAAATGATGTCAATTTCACCCAGTTTCTTCATCGATGTACCAAAAATAGTCAATTGAACCAATAAACGTAGTCCGATGGCGGAAAGTACCCACACGGGTTGAAATCCGGCGACGAGAAGGGTGATCGCCACAGCGTAAAACATAAACTGCGATAGAAAAAAGGACGCAATCAGCATTTTATGCCCGGACTTATAAAAATTGCCGGTGCTCATATGACGTTTTTTCTGCTTGAGCCATCCGCCAAAAGTGTTTCTGGTTGAACTTCCGGTAAACGAATCCTGCTGAAGCTCAACAATGGTATTGTCAGGCCGGGCAGTTTCATTCACAAATAAATCATCATCTCCTGACATGATGTGATTGTGGCTGGCAAACCCTTTGTTCTTAAAAAAGAGTGATTTCCGGTAGGAAAGATTTCGACCGACACCCATATAGGTGTTGCGTCTCAGTGCAGCCGACAAGTACTGCACCGCATTAAAGACGGTATCCATTCTCACCCACTTGTTAAGCAGACCCGGCTCTTTTCTGTATGCACCGTAACCTATGACGATTTCTGTGCCGGGCCGGTAACCTGAAACCATGGTGCGGATCCAGTTTTTCGACATGGGCTGGCAGTCGGCATCAGTCATGAGCAAAATATCGTGGCTGGCTGCTTTGATGCCCAGAGAAAGGGCAAATTTCTTGCCGTGACGGTATTTTTCCTGCTCATTGATGGTCACTATTTTAAGGTTCGGATATTGAGGTTGAATTTCTTCAAGATACTTTCCGGATTCATCCCAGGAACAGTCATTGACCACCACTACCTGAAAATCAGGATAATCTTGTGTTAAAACAGACTCCAGATTCGCTTTCAGGTTTTTCAGTTCGTTTCTGGCGCAGATGATAACGGTTACGGGTTCGGCAGCTGACTGGCGAACAGGTACCTTGTAAAACGACAAACGGCTGAAAAGCACCAAATAATGAAACAATTGCACCAGCATGGCAATCAAACCGATGGCTGCAATTATCTCCCAGACACTGAAAGGATCAAAATTCATGATTATAGGGATGACCCACAAAACTATGCTGTACCATAATCTGCAATCTTCCTACCTTTGACAAGATATTAACACCATTCATTTGATAAGAATCGCTTCAGAACATACTTTAACCATAAGAATGTAACTGTATTTTGAATGCTTCCTGTAATTCATAATAAAGAGTGAAACAATAACTCAAACCGGTAATCAGTTTTTCCAACGTGTTTTTCAAGCTAACTGCAACAGATCAGGGATCAAAAGCCCGAGCCGGTGTAATCACTACCGCGCATGGTGTGATTCCAACCCCCATCTTTATGCCTGTTGGTACCGCAGGATCAGTTAAAGGCGTTCACCAGCGAGAATTAAATGATGACATCAAGGCCAAAATTATTCTCGGCAACACTTATCATTTGAATCTAAGACCCGGAACTGATATTCTCAACCGTGCCGGAGGGCTGCACCAGTTTATCGGGTGGGACAAGCCGATACTCACCGACAGCGGAGGCTATCAGGTCTACTCACTTTCAGACAACAGAAAAATTAAGGAAGAAGGCGTTCATTTTCGTTCTCATATCGACGGCTCCAAACATTTTCTGTCACCTGAAACAGCAACCGACATTCAAAGGAAAATCGGTGCTGATATCATCATGGCATTCGATGAATGTACCGCGTACCCGTGCGATCACCGAACGGCTAAGAAGTCGATGGAAATGACCCACAGATGGCTCAAAAGATGTCTGATCCATATGGAAAACTCTCCGCCGCTGTATGGTTACGAACAGTATATGTTTCCGATTGTTCAGGGAAGCGTTTACCCGGATCTCCGAAAGATATCTGCGGAAGTCATCGCCGAATCGGGATGTGCCGGTAATGCCATTGGCGGACTATCTGTTGGTGAACCGGCAGAAGAAATGTACAGCATGACTGATCTGGTTTGCCAGATACTGCCGGCAGATAAACCCAGATATCTGATGGGTGTTGGTACTCCTGTGAACATTCTCGAATGTATTGCTTTGGGAATTGACATGTTCGATTGTGTGATGCCGACACGGAATGCCAGAAACGGCATGCTGTTCACCTCTGAGGGAATAATCAACATCAGAAATGAAAAATGGAAAGATGATTTTTCTCCCATAGATGAAAACGGCACCTGCTTTGCAGATCATGCCTATTCCAAAGCCTACCTGCGTCATCTCGTCATTTCAAAGGAAATGCTGGGTGCTCAGATAGCCACCTTGCATAATCTCAGCTTTTACCTCTGGCTGGTTACAGAAGCCAGAAATCGCATCATGGATGGTTCCTTTGCCTCCTGGAAGTCTGAAATGATTGTCAAACTTTCCAACCGACTCTGATCCAACATGAAACCAATTAAAATACTGGATTGGTATATCACCAGAAAGTTTCTATCCACTTTCTTCTTTGCATTAGGGCTGATTATCATGATCGCCATCGTGTTTGACATATCGGAGAAAGTAGATGATTTTCTTGAAAAAAAAGCTCCGATAGAAGCAATCGTCTTCGATTACTATCTGAATTTCATTCCGTATTTCGCCAACCTTTTCTCTCCCCTCTTCATATTCATCTCTGTCATTTTTTTCACTTCCAAAATGGCGTCACAGACCGAGATCGTTGCCATTCTTTCCAGCGGCGTGAGTTTCAGGAGAATTCTGGTGCCTTATATGGCAGTGGCCTTCTTTCTGGCAGCACTTTCGTTCTACCTCAATGGCTGGGTCATACCGCACGCCAACAAAACCAGGCTCGCCTTTGAAAACACTTATATTAAAAATCCATATGTACTGAAATCACGTAACATTCACAGGCAACTGAAACCCGGTGAATTCATATACTTTGAAAGTTACAATACCATCGAGGAGATGGGATTCAGGTTCTCTTACGAGAAATTCGATGAAAGAAAACTCACTTATAAATTTACTGCTGAAAGACTGTCCTGGGACACACTCAGCTCCACCTGGAAAGCAGAAGATTTCATGGTTAGGGAAATTTTCGATTTACATGAAACCATCCGCAAAGGCACATTGCTCGATACCACGTTCGGATTCCTCCCTGCCGAATTCTCCACCCGGGAAAACAACATCACTACCATGGATAACAATGAACTCAACCGGTTCATTGAAGATAAAAAAATGAGAGGTGCTGAAGGTTTACAGTTCGATCTGGTGGAAAAGTACCGGCGATCTTCATTTCCGTTCGCAACATTCATACTCACCTTAATTGGCTTTTCACTTTCCAGCAGAAAAGTAAGAGGCGGTATCGGTATTCAAATCGGCGCCGGCATCCTGTTAAGCTTTACTTACATTATGTTCATGCAGGTATCCACCACCTTTGCAACCAACGGTAATTTCCCGGCCGTGATAGCAGTTTGGATACCCAACATGGTATTCAGTTTAATTGCGATATATCTTTATTTTAAAGCTCCGAAATAAATAATCTTGCAGAAGGTGACAGGTGACAGGTGATAGGTGTTAGGTTGCAAGTGACAGGATAATGTACTTAATAATAATCATGATTGATCCGGTTAACAATATTGATAATTTTTAAGTCACATTTGATACGCTTTGACATCAATGTCATTGGTAAAAATATAACTGTATAACAAATCAGAATTACAATTAGCCTCACACCGTTAACTGTTCACAGATCACAGATCCACTCAGTTTGAAAACCACAACCTCATCCTCCTCCCGAACCTTTGGCCTTGATCTTTTCCGGGCCATTGCGATTTTATTGGTGGTCATGAGCCATGGCGGTTTTATCATCGATCGGGTTCTACCGGGCTTTCCTTATATAAGTCTGATTGACGGAGTTGAACTTTTTTTCGTCCTCAGTGGATTCTTAATCGGCACCATTCTCATTCGTAATTACGAAGAAAACGATCATCTGGGCGGTCGTGTACTCATTTCTTTCTGGAAGCGAAGGTGGTTCCGTACACTGCCTAATTATTATCTGATACTGATGCTGAATATCATTTTTGTGTCCACCGGACTGATCAAAGGGGATATTAATCAGTTCAACTGGAAATTTCTTTTTTTCCTTCAGAACTTCAACACTCATTTCACCGACTTTTTCTGGGAGTCGTGGAGTCTTACCGTCGAGGAGTGGTTTTACATACTTACTCCTCTGATCATCGCAGGTTTTCACCTGGCACTAAAAGGCAAAGTTTCTAAAAAGTGGATGGTATTCATTTCCATTGCGGCGTTTATCATTCTCCCTTTGCTGTACCGGATTTCCATTTCAGCAGAGGAAGTGGATCGATTTTGGTATGATGTCAAATTCCGAAAAGTGGTTTTGACCAGACTGGATGCCATTATGTACGGTGTATTTTTCGCCTGGATCAGATTTTATTATCATGACTGGCACAGAAAACTTGCCTGGCCGTTATTTATGGCAGGAGTTATATTAGTCCATTTTTCAATGGATTTCGCAAAACTCAATCCGGTCGGATTCCATGCCAAAACATGGTACTTTAGTGTTGTTGGACTAGGGACCGCCATGATGTTGCCTCTCGCCGATCGGATCAAGACCTGCAACAATTATTTTGGTAAAGCAATTGAACACATTTCCCTGATCTCCTATTCCATGTACCTGATCAACCTGGCACTGGTGGCTCAGGTCATTGAGGCCAACTTTTGGCCTGCAGACGGATATCAAGCATTACTATTATATACCATCTACTGGACAGTAGTCATTTTGGCTTCCACGGTGCTTTACCGGTATTTTGAAAAACCAATGACCGATCTGAGGGATAAAACGACCTCGAAAACCGAAATTTGATCCAACTGACTTTATTTTGTTTACCTTTTTGTCACATTTATGTAAACAATATTTTTTGAATATTTAGCTGTAAAAGTTCATATATTACTAATATTCAATATATTTAGTCATTTTTGATCGACATTGAATTTTATATCTGTTTAATATTTTTTATATTTTATTAAACATTTTGATCAGGACTGGTGTTATCCTTTAAAACAAACTAAAAACTAATCAAAATGAAAAAACAATTATTAACCTTATCTGCTCTTGTGGCATTGGCACTCCCTGCCTTTCAGGCGAATGCACAATCCGAATTGCAGGTCATTCACAATTGCGCTGACCCTGCGGCAGCGACGGTTGACATTTATGTAAACGGCACAAACGCTCTAAATGATTTTGCTTTCAGAACCGCAACACCATTTATTGCATTGCCATCCGGGGTTCCAATCAACATCGGCGTTGCACCCGGAACCAGTAGCTCAGTTAATGATACCTTGGTGAATTTCACGGTAACACTTTCTCCGGGAGTTAAATATGTAGCAATTGCCAATGGTGTATTGAACCCTGCATCTTTCGCAGTCAATCCTGAAGGTAACAATACAGGATTCGGCCTCACCATCATTCCTAACGCTTTGACAGCTTCACAAAATCCTCCGAACGTTGATCTGGCAGTGAATCACGGTTCAACTGACGCACCTGCAGTGGATGTTATTGCAAGAGGCGTAGCCACACTTGTAGACAATGCTGCCTTCGGTGATGTTGCCGGCTACCTCTCAGTTCCCGCATCAGATTACATTCTTGACATCACTCCTGCCAATGACAATTCAGTGATCGTAGCTTCTTTTAAAGTTGACCTCACTTCACTGGCCGGCGGAGCCGGAGTCGTTTTTGCTTCAGGATTCCTGAATCCTGCCGCTAATCAAAACGGAGCCGCTTTCGGTCTGTTTGCAGCCTTAACCGATGGAACGGTTATTCCGCTTCAGGCAGTCAGCCAGGCTCGCTTACAAGTGATTCACAATGCAGCTGACCCCGGTGCAGCATCAGTGGATGTGTATCTGAATGGCGCACTGGCGCTTGATGACTTTGCCTTCAGAAAAGCTACTCCATTCATTGATGTTCCTGCAGGAACACCGATCAATATCGGTATCGCTCCTCCAACCAGCACCAGCGTGAATGATACTCTTGTCAATTTCACTGTGACTCTCGAAAACGGAAAGACTTACCTCGCTGTAGCAAACGGTGTACTCGCTCCTGGTTCATTTGCCGCCAATCCTGACGGTCGTCCTACAGCATTTACCCTGTTCCTCTCTGATGGCATCCGCGAAAGCGCTCAAAATCCTGCCAACGTAGAATTTATTGCTATCCATGGTGCAACAGATGCTCCTACAGTGGATGTACTGGCAAGAAATGTAGCTACTCTGGTTGACAATGCCGCTTATAGTGATATTACCGGCTACTTAGGCGTTCCTCCAGCTTCCTACATTCTGGATGTAACACCAGGAAATGATAACTCTGTAATCGTTGCTTCATTCACGGCTGACCTTTCCACACTGGCAGGCGGATCTGCTGTGGTATTTGCTTCAGGATTCCTGAATCCTGCCGCGAACCAGAACGGTGAAGCTTTCGGACTCTTTGCAGCACTGGCTGACGGAACCGTAATTCCGCTTCCTGCTGCAAGTCAGGCTCGTCTTCAGGTGATTCACAATGCAGCTGATCCGGGCGCAGCATCAGTAGATGTTTATCTCAATGGTGCACTGGCACTCGATGACTTCGCCTTCAGAACTGCTACCCCATTCATTGATGTGCCTGCAGGAACACCGATTAATATCGGTATCGCTCCTCCAACCAGCACCAGCGTGAATGATACTCTTGTGAATTTCACTGTGACTCTCGATAACGGTAAAACTTATCTCGCAGTGGCCAATGGAGTTCTTACTCCCGGCTTATTTGCCGCAAATCCTGACGGACGTCCTACTGCATTCACACTGTTCCTGACTGATGGCATCCGCGAAAGCGCTCAAAATCCGGCGAACGTTGAATTTATTGCTATTCATGGATCAACTGATGCTCCTACTGTAGATATCCTCGCCAGAAATGTGGCAACACTGGTAGATAATGCTGCTTACAGCGATATTACCGGCTACTTAGGTGTTCCTCCTGCTTCTTATATCCTCGATATTACTCCCGGAAATGATAATTCTGTAATCGTTGCTTCATTCACGGCTGACCTTTCAACACTGGCAGGTGGATCTGCAGTAGTTTTTGCTTCAGGTTTCCTGGATCCTGCCGCCAACCAGAATGGTGAAGCTTTCGGACTCTTTGCAGCATTGGCTGACGGAACCGTAATTCCGTTTCCTGCTGCAAGCCAGGCAAGACTTCAGGCTATTCACAATGCCGCTGATCCTGCTGCAGCAACAGTTGATGTTTATGTCAACGGTGCACTTGCCATTCCTTCATTTGCCTTCCGCTCAGCCACTCCTTTCCTGGATGTTCCTGCCGGTGTTACCATTAACCTGGGTATAGCTCCTGCAAACAGCAGCAGCGTTAATGATACTCTGGTGAATTTCCCGGTGGTACTTGAAAATGGTGAAACTTATGTAGCCATTGCGAACGGAGTTCTTGCTCCAGGTTCATTTGCCGCAAACCCTGACGGTCGCCCTACCGGCTTCACTCTTTGGTTGCAGGATGGTATCCGCGAAAGCGCAGTCAATGCAGGTGAAGTGGATTTCATTGCCGTACACGGTGCTACTGACGCTCCTACGGTTGATATTAAACTTACCAATGGTGCAATCCTTGTTGACAATGCTGCTTACAGCGACATCACAGGCTACCTGAATGTGCCTGCAGCTTCTTACAGTCTGGATGTCACTCCAGGTAACGATAATTCAAACGTTGTGGCCAGTTACCAAGCTGACCTGACTACTTTGGCAGGTGGTGCTGCAGTCATCTTTGCTTCAGGTTTTCTCAATCCTGCAGCTAATCAGAATGGCGAAGCTTTCGGACTGTGGGTTACACTTCCTGACGGAACCACATTCCCGCTGCCTGTTACAACATCACTGAACGAAACTGAGGAAACAATCATCACTTCAGTATTCCCAAACCCAGTTATCGCTGGTACTGCCATCAACATCAGCAGCAACGTTTCAGGTGAATCAATTGTAGAAATTCTGAATATTTCAGGACAGGTGATCAGCTCAGGAATTCTGACCGGTGAAAAATCTTTCATGTCGGTAGAAACAAAAGATATGGCCAAAGGTGTTTATATCGTAAGAACCATTAACGGAAACGAAGTAAAAACCAATCGCCTGATCGTACAGTAATAGTTTTCAGTGTTAAGTGTTGTCGAAAAACCGGGACCGTAATCCCGGTTTTTTTTATGCCAGTAAAATTTCGATTTTCATGGCAGGCGAAAGAGTTTTGTGGACGGGACACTTGCCTGCAATGAATAACATTCTTTGACGCTGTTCATCATCAAGTGGCCCGCTGATCGTGAGTTTCATCCTGACCTCTGTAAGCTGTACTCCATTGACCATATTCCTGACCATTTCAGCTTCTGCTTCTACACCATCAAGAATCCAGCCTTTGGTGTTGGCATACATCTTCAAGGTAATACAGGTGCATGAAGCCAGAGAGGCCAGCAGCAAATCATGACATTTTGGACCCTTACCTGAGCCACCTTCCGCAACCGTTTCATCAGTATAAAACTCATGTTCGCCTGCAATTATGGTGGTGGTGTAAGGAACTTTTCCTATTGCTGCTTTTACTTTGTTTACTTTATCTGCTGACATAACCAATCAATTTAATTTCAAAAATACACATTCCATCGCAGCCGGCTTAAAACCTAATGATGTTAGCTTTGTTACCTTTATCACCATTAAATCGATACCTATGACCGGACTTAAAAATCTGTTAATGTTACTGCCACTTTTCATCACAGGTTCACTGTTGGCCCAAAACGCCGTCAAAGGAAAGATCACTGATTCCAAAACGCTGGAACCAGTTCCGTTTGCCAATATCATTGTTGATGGAACAAATACGGGAACCACATCAGACATTAATGGTGTATTCGAAATCAAAGACTTACCATACGGTTATATCAAGCTTGCTGTATCGTGTATTGGTTATTCCGGTAAACTCACCGAAGACATTTACGTTACCCGCGAACGAACAAATTTTATTGAAATACGTCTTGAACCGACCACTCTTAATTTGAAGGAGGTGGAAGTCAGAGGCTCGCAGTTTGTCAAAAAGGAAGAGAGTCCGGTTTCACTACAAACTATCGGAATCAGGGAAATAGAAAGAAGTCCGGGCGGTAACCGCGATATCTCCAAAGTAATTCAGTCGCTTCCCGGTGTAGCCAGTACACCCAGCTTCCGAAACGATATTATCATCAGAGGCGGTGCACCGGCAGAGAATAAATTTTACCTTGACGGGATAGAAATCCCGGTCATTAACCATTTTCAGACACAGGGTTCTTCAGGAGGACCTGTAGGAATTATTAATGTTAATTTCATCAGGGAGATCGACTTCTATTCAGGCGCTTTCCCGGCCTCGAGGGGAGATGCACTGAGTTCGGTCATGGAATTCAAGCAAATTGAAGGCAACAGGGAAAAGCACGGCCGCAGATTTACACTGGGATCATCTGAAGCCGGTCTGACAGCAGACGGTCCGCTGGGACCCAAAACAACTTATATGATGAGTGTTAGAAGGTCTTATCTGCAGTTTCTGTTTCAGGTTTTCAAATTGCCGTTTCTTCCAACCTTTAATGATGCACAATTCAAAATCAGACATCGGTTTGACGAAAAAAATGACCTGACCATCATTGGTATTGGAGGATATGATCAATTCAAACTGAACATGGAGGTGAACGAAGGCATAACAGATGCAGAAACCCTGGAGCGCAACAATTATATTTTGGGCAATATTCCCACCAATGAACAATGGAATTATACAACAGGTGCCAATTACAAACACTTCGGAACCAAATTGACGTCAACGGTAGTCATCAGCAGGAATGAACTGAACAACAGTTCCACCAAGTTTATCAATAATGATGAAAGCCAGCCGCTTTTCCAGCTATTGGACTATAACTCCAGGGAAACCGAAAATAAACTGCGGTATGAAGGGCTTGTCAGCGGCAAAAATAACACACGATTCACCTTCGGTACTTCTCTTGAAAACGGAATTTATACCCTGAACGGCTTCAATAACAGAACCACCGCAACAGGTGCACAGCGGGTAAACTTCACCTCCGATCTATCAGTGATCAAATACGGGGTATTCGCGTCTGCATCAAAACCATTTTTCAAAAACCGACTCAGTCTTTCGGCGGGATTCAGAGCTGACGGAAACGATTACTCTGAACAAATGAACAATCCGCTGACCCAATTCTCTCCGCGCCTGTCAGCTTCGCTTTCCCTCAATGAAAAATGGAGTATCAACGCTAATACCGGACGGTACTATCAACTGCCTGCATATACCATTCTGGGTTACGGGATACCAAATGAACCACTCATCAACAAAGGGAATAAAATCAAATACATCAATTCAGACCATTTGGTTGCAGGTGTACAGTTCAACCCCGATCTGTCTTCTAAAATTACGCTGGAAAGTTTTTACAAAAAATACAGAAATTACCCTTACTCCGTCAATGACTCCATCAGCATCGCCAATCTTGGATCCGATTTCGGCGTTATCGGAAATGAAGAGATCACCTCTACTTCGGAAGGAAGAGCTTACGGAGTAGAACTATTGCTTCAGAGGAGATCGGCAGAAGGACTTTATGGCATTGCAGCAGTAACACTGGTCAGAAGTGAGTTTACCGGATTCACGGATGAATACATTCCATCTGCGTGGGACAACAAACTGCTTGTCACTTTAACCGGAGGAAAAAAACTGGGCAAAAACTGGGAAGCAGGTTTAAGATGGAGATATGTGTCAGGCAGGCCATTCACGCCATATGACATCAATGCTTCAGCTCTTAAATCGAACTGGGATGTATCCGGACAAGGCATTTCTGATTTCAGCAAACTGAACTCAGAAAGACTGCCTGCCTTTCATCAGCTTGATCTGAGAATTGACAAATCCTGGTTTATGAAAAAGTGGACTGTGAATATCTACATCGATATTCAGAACCTTTACAACTTCAAGGCTCAAGAAAGAGATATCTTAAATGTCAGAAGAGATGCAAACGGTCAGCCGTTAACTGATCCGACCGACAGCAGCAAATATGAAATCTACTTTATCAAGGATGAAACCGGAACGGTACTGCCGACACTCGGTGTAATCATTGATTTCTGAGCATAAAAAAACGGCTGCAATTAAATTTGCAGCCGTTTTCATATCAATTCCGTTAATTTTAGTTCTTCACGAATTTGGTTTCAATGTTCCTGTTGTTCATATAAAGGACAACATTGTATAACCCGGAAGAAAGATCAGCAACATCAATTGCCATTTTTTGTGCGCCGGCAATCTGCAATCCTCTGGTGACAGACTTTACCTTGCTGCCTTTGGAATCGAAAATATCAGCATATACCTGAGTTGATTTATCCAGGTGATAAGACAATTCGATATTGTCAGTTGCAGGGTTGGGATACACCTGAAGTGTCAGCTTATCATCAATATCATTCAGAGAAGTCAGTGTTCCGGTGATCAGAATGTCATCGAGAGAAATCAGGTTATCATCATCTGCATCGTGAAGGAATGCGATATAGATCGTTTGTCCGGCATACTGAGCAAGGCTGACACTGAAAGGACGTTGCTCACCGATCAAACGACTTGAATCGGCAGAAGCATCAAACTGAATGTAGGTACCATCCTGACCATGTACAAACCCGGGTGAAAAGGTATAACCGCTGAAGTTGGATCCTGATCCTGTCAAATATTGACCGGCCTGAAAAGCCACATTGGTAAAGCTGCTTTCTATATTGTCAGTTGTAGAGATCAGAACAGAATAACCATCAACATACAGAGGCGTTTGGCGTGGTGCAGATTTCCAGGAAAGCTGAGCACTGGCATCAACGATCTGAATCGGAGGTGTCATCAGCCAGTTGCGGTTGCCAGGAAGGAAACCTGTTAACCAGGATGAACTGAAAAGACATCCGTCCAATGAGTCCACATCAGCAAATCCTGCCTCGCTCCAGAACCATTCCTGCGGACGACCATTGGCATCTGAAAGTGCATCAGCGTCAAAATTAACCCAGGTAAGATCGTTACCGCTGTTAAAGGGGACATAAGTGGCAGTAGGGTCAACATCAAAATTTTCGTACAATAAAGTGTCGTTTTGTGCCTGAGCGCCAAACACCACCATTGTACCCAATAGAATACTGAGTAGTTGTTTCTTCATAATACTGGTTTTTAGTGAGTTAAACATCATTTTAAGCAAAATTAATAAAATCAAATTGAAAAAAGTGCCGGTTTGCCAATTAAAGTACAAGCGCTAAATAACGTTTTAAACTGTAGTAATAAGAGCCTGTTGAAAGTATTGAATCCGGTACGTTTACACTCAGAGAATAGTAGGATGTCTCAAAAGCATTATATAAGTTGATGTTTGAAATGTAAAATATAACAATTGTTTGAGTGATCAGTGGTATCTAACCGGTTTACATTTACCCAACCAAAACCGCGATGAGATGAACTACTCATTGTCAATCATGCTTCTTAATGAAGAATTACTGTTATAAAATATCGTTGAAACGGATATTTATTGAAACGGAAAATCACCCATTTCGCATCCTGTTCATATAAAAATATAAATCCAGAGGATCAAAACACAATATTGATGAACCCTTCTTCAAAAGGCATTAAAATGGAAATGATGCAGTATTGAGTTAAAGTCAGAAAAATATAAGCAATTTACCTAATCCATATTGATGCAGGAAATTCAGGAACAAGAACACTAAAATGGTATGGATTAATGAAGCAGACAGATACCACAGGTTTCTGACGTTCGGGACCATCAGAATGCAGAAAGAACGGAAAGATAATCTCTTATGTAGGAATTCAGTTGCTTGCGTTTGTACTGCATGATATACCTGGGATGCTCAAGGTTAACAACACTCCCGAACAGTTTCATTTCAGCATTGAAACTTTCAAGGAAAAGAGCGTTTTTCTTACCCAGAGATATTACCACCTCCGGGCTGACAGACATTGAGGCATGGAACAGAAGCGATTTCCGGATAAACGGATTCACCGATTTAAGCAATTGTGGTGAATCATAATAATTATAATTGACACTGCCTTTTAAAAATCCTAATGGACAAACCGAACTGATCAGAAACCTGTCATAAAACTTCCGGGGCCCTCCGTAAGCTTCAATCAAATGATAGATAAAATCACTGGAAAGTTCCTTCTTTTGAATACATGAATTGGGCATACCACAATGCCGGTCAAGAGCAGTCGGATCGGTGAATGGTATTCCGGTGATTCCGGCACCAAACCTGCCGGGATTGATTCCTAAAATGAGTATGCGCTTTCTTTTGCCGGAATAGAACTTTTCCGTAAAAGTTTTCACCTGCTGCCTGACCTCACGGTCAAGGTACGGATTGATGCATGAAATACCAACAGGCAGTTTTAATTCTGATTTCAAACTGCAAAGAAATTCTCCGAAAAGTTTTCCGGTAGCTGCCAACTTCTACTTCAGCTTTACAGACAAGGCCGGAATCACCAGTGTATCGCCCTGCTGGTTGATACAGTTCACGTCTTTGAGAACGATGGCATCACCGGGCTTTCCGTTTGCAATCGCTTCGCGCGCACGTAACGGAAAACCACCCTGGCCGATTCCGAACTCACGATTCTGAAGTGGTTTCATCGTGAAAAAATTAACCTGAAAAGTTTCCATGGCATACACCTTGCCGTCGTCGCATTGAATGGTTGGTGGTGTCAACTCAATCCACTTCAATGCCACTTCAAGATTTACATCCTTTACCACGGCACCGTCCATAAAAACCTGACAACCTGTCGGTCCTTTTTTCGTCTGCGCGAAAGTCATCTCTGCAGACGTGAAAAAGACCGCGACAAACAGCATGATTCGAGTAATATTTTTCATAATGATTTAGATTTTTAAATAAATTCTATTGCTCTATTAAAAAGGAAGCATGGCGTTGCGCCTCTACTGATAGAAGACGCAAGGCGTTGCACCCCTACTGACTTTTAATTATTTCTTTCCAAACTTCGGAAGAATATCCTTCACTGCTTCCTTGTGAATGGTAAATGACATCATTTTCAGTTTAACATAGTCTTCGTGGTAAAAATAAAAACCTTTACCCATGGGATTGTTGTGCGCGCCGCTTCCGGAATCTTTGATCAGGAACCAGGTGCCGTTTGGTTTATCAACCCACCCTACCAGATGCACGGCATGATCATCAGTTGTACTGCCGTTGGTGAATCTCATCTGGCGAGAATAATCATCGATATAGGCAGAAGGAATATCGTATGTTGGCACAACCGCCAATCCGGCAGCTCCATAAATTCCAGATTCAGAAACATCTCCTCCTATGGCAATACTGTATCCGTTTTTGACCGAAGATTTAACAATGCTGGTGAAAACATCCAGGGGAACATTGTAATACACGTCCGAATTCCACCAATTGTCGGGAACATCATACTCGGCTTGTTGCCAAAAAGGTTTTTCCATCAGCGACATGAAGTCGACATAATCATCGGGATTCAGTTTCAGCACATTGGTCATGTACTGTAACGGCGTCATTTTTTTACCGCCATACATCACCTGATCCGGAACCTTACCCATATAATGATCCAAAATAGACCGGATGGTGGATTCTACGGCAGCTTCATTCCAGGAAGCAGTCTCTTTCACCTGACGAAGATATTTTTTCATCTCCTCAAACATTACAGAATGGTCCAGAAACTTTTGTCCGATTCTGTAACCGGTATAAGCATCATAGGGAACGATGCCGTACATTTTCATCATTCTGGCGACGGCATTTGTCTCTGAGCCCTCATCAAAAAGAGAAGTTCCTCTGGTACGCACAAATTCACGTGCCTTATGGATGGTTTCAAAATAAACAATGTATTGTTCTGAAAGTCTGACCTCCAGACCCGAAAGCCTTTTCACTTCAGACTCATAAAAAGAAGTGGTGGAGAAACTCCAGCAGGTGTTGGTCATTCCCTGCGACACAGGGGCTCCGGACCAGATGGTTTTAAATTCATCAACCGATTTGGGATGATCGATTGTTGTGAAATCCATTTTATACGAAGGTGGTTTTACCGAGGGCTTACCGGCATTAAAAATCTCAATACTTTTCTCGATTTCCTGATAAAATTTATTCTCGGCAGGGATAAACTGTCCGCGATCTCGTCTGTCCTGGGCAACTGTATTTCCGGCTATAAAAGTCATCACCAGTACGGTGATCCATTTTCTCATCATCATTCGTTATCAGATTATTATAAAGCATCAAATATAGAAATTTTGACCCTTTAAAAAGTAAAGGAACTGACTATCTGATCACAGAGAATTTCCTGAAAATCGTGCCCCCGCGGGAGTCCGTAAAACGAATGAAATAGATTCCGACTGAATAGGTTGCCAGGTCCATCTCCTGAATTCCCGATCCGTTGAAAGTATGCCTTTCCTTCAGCCTGCCGGAATGATCGTACACAATAAAATCTCCCAGCAAGAGTTCTCCGGGCGCTGTCTCAATGAAAATACTGTTTTTAGCAGGATTGGGAAAAACCAAGACTGATAGTTCTTCAGAAAGAAGTCCATGCATACCTGAAACAGACTCCGTGATTCCAAACAGGTTTCTGGCAAACTGATTGGTAGCATTATCGCGATTTCTGAATCCGACGCGTGTTCTTGCAGTATCAATGGAATTATCTGTATAGATATAAAAATAAAAGTGCTGAGTCATGCCCGCCGGAATCAGGATGGTGGCGGTATCAGTGGTGGTCGGATAACATACATCCGCGCAAAGCGACGAGGCCCATCCACCCGGCAGGTTGTTTTGTAAACGGTAAATATCCACAACCACATCCGAGTTGCTGTTATTGATGAGATCACCCGAAAAAGTAATAGTAGATCCGGGTGCACCTTGAATGGTATCATTGGACAACAAAACAAAATTAAAGCTACCGGTAGATCCCTGGTTGTTGCAGTTCACCGGATTACCAAGCAAACTGTCGATATCACAAATGATATTTTCAGGAAACTTATCATACCATCCGTGCTTGGCGAAAACCACTCCAGTCGTATCAATCAAATAGGCGTTATTGGGTGCCGGACCGTAATGCGACCACCAGTTGTTACAGGGGCCGTCTATATAAACCGGGGCCTGAATGACCATAGAAGACAATAAATCCTGAACAACATCTTTTCGCTCGCCGTAAGTGCGAGGCTGACGGTATAAAATTCCCTGGTTGATATTGGCTGCTCCCGTATTGACATAGCCAAAATAAACACTGGTATCTAAATCCGGATGAGCTTCCAGCGTGTAAACAATAAAAACCTCGAGCTGATTCCCATAGGTACTCACCACATTATTGATGCTTGCCACCTTGTTTCTGAAAACCGGACAGGTGTAACTTCCGGCAATCATCAGAACCGGCTTTCCGGTGGAAAGCTTTCCCGAAAGGGTAATCGAATCTCCTGAAAGATCATACAGTTTGAAATCTGAAGCAGTATCTCCTTCCTGAATGCCGTTGGTATTGAAGTTACCGGTCACCAAGGGGATGTAGCAAACTGAATCGTTGTCAGAAGGCAGTGTATTCAATCCGATTGACGGAAGGAGGTTTGTCTGAGCTGAAAGTTCTACGAAAACACCGAAAAAAAGGCAGGTAAGGAGAATCAGTTGTTTCATGATTTCTGATTTGAGGACTTCGACCATCTGGATGAGAAGAAGTTTATTTTAACGAGGAGCCTTTCTGAGCCATCCAGGGTTGGATCTAAAAAGTTAACCGGCCGGCCACCACTGCAGGATCCTGCTCCACGAGGCTTCTGACTTTGGCCGTATCTGAAGTATTGAATACCAGAATACCTCTCCTGAAACCATCATCCAGAAACGGTCCGGCCAGATCCAGCCCGTGCTTTTCGGCCATCATACCGATGTGTGCCATATCTCCTGCCTGAATTTGTTTAACTTCTTCTGACTCATGTGCGCGGTTTAAACTCTTGGTGAGCATAACGAAGGTGTAGGTTTTCATTTCGGGTTTGGTTTCACTATGGGCGTTTGCAGCTGCAGAAAACAAAACCAAAAGGCCAATCAGAGTCAGGAAGGCATTATTTTTCAGGGTTTTAGAATCTGATAACAAATATACAAAAGGCAAAAAAAAAACCGGACCATCGGTCCGGTTTAGAATTTGATTGGTGGTTTATCTTGGATCGTAGATCACATTGTTACCATCATGCTTTCCTGAATACACCCTGAGGCGCTCTTTTCTTTCAGGCTGAGCAGAGAACCCGCCGTCACCCTGTGCAGCACTGGCTGTTCCGGGATCTGTACCCTCAATTGTCACTTTTTCATTGTATGATTCCGTCGGCTCCGAAGATGATTCATCATATGAACTCATCGGTGGAGGAGGATCATCATTTCCCTGAGCGAATGCTCCTTGCGTGCATAATCCCAAGGCAGCGAATGCAAATAATGCAATCAATTTTTTGGTTTTCATTATGGTGATTTGAGATTTAGAAGATCAAAGATAATGATACCCCCCCACCCTGTCAAGGTGACATTTCTCACAAACATGAGACAAAAACCATGATTTGGTAACGGTTTTTTGATGTTCAGGATACATGAAACTGTTTTTCAAATCATGCAAAAAACGACGACTTTGAGAGAGAAACAGCAATTCAAATGAATAGCAGCAAACTTCTGAAACGCCTGCATTAAAACCTGAAAGAAAACATGAACAAATTTTTTAAAATTATTAGAAAAGTACAAAACAAATATGCAAATATCCTATTTCCATAAAGGCGACCTCAAAAACATCGCTAATTATTGTAAATCAATTATTTAAACGAAAAAGAAGCCGAATTTCATATTTTAAATCCAACCGTTCACCCAATAATAAAATATAGCCACCCACTCCCTGAGGCAGGTTATTTCCAGTTTCAGGTAGTTCCAGAAATTGTACCTGAGATCAAGATTCCCGGAAACATCAGGTGTATAAACCTTGCCGCCAATTGATTGGTGCTGGTAAGTAAGATCAACAAACATGGCGTTTTCAAATGCCGCCGTACCACCCACTTTTTCAAACCCTGCTCGTCGGAACACCCGAATGGTCCGATACATATTTTCAGGCGATGTAACCACCACGGTTTTCTCAGTCTTTACTGTATCACTGAGTTGAGAAAGTCGCAACGCCTGCTCTCTGGTGTTGGTGCCTTCCATCATCAGCGAAATCCGTGTTGAATCAATACCAAAGGCGATGAGATAATCCGACATGGAGCCGGCCACCGATGCATCATGCGGATGAGCAATAATGATTGAAGAACCCGGATGCAGCTGAGCCAGGTGGGCGGTGTAATACAATCTGATGAGGTTGGATTCGGATGGCATTCCGCTTCCGCCCAGCATCACAATCTGATCCGGAGCAAAACGGTAATGGCTGCCGGTTTCACCCAGCCACCGGTGCATATCGAACGGCACTCTGGTAAATGCCAGTATTGCCATAACCAAAGCAATTGCGCCTGAAAACAGGAGCGTTACTCTGATCAGGCTTCCGGCAACAGCCACAATACGATTAGTGAACAATTTCATAGCAAAATTCAACCCGTGCAATGTTACAAAATAAGGTTCTGATTGTTAAGAGAACATTCCGTCGTGTTTTGCAGCGGTTCGTTACATTTGTCGTGTTCACTTACTTTTATTGAGTTTCTGTTTATGAAAATCAGTCGTTTGATTCCAGTCCTGGTATTAGTTTTTCTAACCCTGCATCTTTTTCCTGCCAATGCCCAACCTCCGGATAATAACGATGGAGGCAGTATTTTACATCGGTTGCAGAAGCTGAATACGCTTGGTTCCGTTCTCTATGTTGCAGCTCACCCCGATGATGAGAACACCAGGTTGCTGGGCTATCTGGCCAATGAAAGGAAATACCGGACCGTTTATATCTCTCTGACAAGGGGTGATGGCGGCCAAAATCTCATCGGCAAAGAACAGGGAGAGGAGCTTGGAATGATCCGAACCCGCGAACTGCTGGAAGCACGAAAGGTTGATGGCGCCGAGCAGGCTTTTGCCCGATGCAATGACTTTGGCTACTCTAAAGGACCTGAAGAAACCTTTTCAATCTGGAACAAAGAAGAGGCGCTGGCCGATATGGTATGGGCCATACGTAAATTCAGACCGGATGTCATCATCAATCGCTTTCCAACAACCGGAGAAGGAGGTCATGGCCACCATACCGCTTCCGCTATCCTTGCGGTGGAGGCTTTTAGGGCAGCCGCCGATCCGAACAGATTTCCGGAGCAACTGAAGCATGTTACGATCTGGCAGGCCCGGAGAATTTTCCACAATAGTTTCAATCCGCGTAATCAGCCGGCGGTGAATTTTGAAGGACAGATTCAACTGGATGTTGGCGGCTACAATCCCCTGCTGGGCCGCTCCTACGGAGAAATCGCAGCAGAAAGCCGAAGCATGCACAAGAGTCAGGGCTTTGGTGTGGCTCGATCGAGAGGAACACAAATTGAATACTTCAAGCGTCTCGATGGCGACACATCCGTAACAGAGATCTTTCAGAATATCAATACCACGTGGAGCCGAATTCAGGGTGGTGATAAGGTGAGTCAACAGATTAAAAGTGCCATTAACGGATTCAACATCATCCAGCCTGAAAAATCACTTCCTCAACTTTTCAAAATCCTTGCCCTTATAAAGAAAACAGAGGATGCTTACTGGCGGGAAGTCAAGGAAAAGGAAGTGCTGGACCTCATCAGATCGTGTGCCGGATTGTGGCTCGAAGCCAACTCAAAGAATTTTTACGCGGTAAGAGGGGAGCCGGTTGATTTGACGCTGTCGGTGATTTCCCGTCTGGCGGAAGGCATAGAACTGAAAGGGATTCGGGTGCATGAAGCTGATTCGGCCACATCAGTCGCACTTGAAAAAAACAAACTCACCACCATCAGGTCGGCTATGCTCATACCGGAAACGGCACCGCTGTCAACTCCATACTGGCTTGAACAACCTCACCGTGACGGTATGTTTACCGTGAGCAATGTGACCATGACAGATCTGCCGTGGAATGACGCTCCGGTCAAAGTGATATTCACACTTGGATTTGAAGGACAAACCATCAACTATGAAGTGCCGGTAAATTACAAATGGACGGATCCTGTGAGGGGTGAAGTATATCGTCCGTTTGAAATTCTTCCGGCCGTTTCACTCACTCCATCCGATGAGGTGATGCTTTTTACCGACAGCAAACCCAAAACACTGACTTTACGGTTGAAAAACCTCGGAGAATACAATGCAGGAACATTGCTCGCGAAAGCACCTCCCGGGTGGACCATTTCTCCGTCGCAATTGAGAATGTCGCTCTCAGGAAAAGGCAAAGAAGAAACCATTACGTTCACCGTAACACCTCCCTCTCCTTCCGATATAAGCAAAGGGGCTGACGGTGAGATCTCTTTCTCGTTCGACCAAAACGGCAAACCTGAAGTCTATGAGGTCAGCAGGATCGAATATGAACACATCCCCTATCTCGTGTTGCTTAAAGAAAGTAAGGTCAAACTGGCTGCATTTGATCTCTCAGGAAAAGTTTCGAAAATCGGTTACATCGAAGGAGCCGGTGACGACGTGGCAAAATGTCTCAAGCAGGCGGGGTTTCAGGTGGAGATGCTGGATGAGAATAAAATCCTCAAGGAATCGCTTGCTCAATACGGTGCCATTATTACCGGAATCAGAGCTTACAACACCATAGAAAATATGGAAAGCTACTACCCCTACCTGATGAAATATATTGAAGAGGGCGGCAACCTGATTGTACAGTACAATACCTTCAACTTCATTTCTTCTCTTAAATCAGATATCGGACCCTATCCGTTTAAAATTACCAGGAACAGAGTCACAGATGAAAAATCCGCGGTCAGTTTTCTGGCCCCTGACCATGAAGTGCTGAACAGCCCAAATAAAATCACCCAGAATGATTTTAAAGACTGGGTACAGGAAAGAGGTCTTTACTTCGCCGGAGACGCTGCACCGGAATATCAGAAAGTTCTTTCCTGGAACGATCCGGGAGAAGATCCGCTTGACGGAGGACTGATTATTGCTAAAAAGGGTAAAGGACATTTCGTTTACACCGGCATCTCTTTCTTCCGTCAGCTGCCTGCAGGAGTGGAAGGTGCCTACAGACTGATGGTGAATATGATTAATTTGGGGAAGCTGGAATAAAGAATAGTTCTTAGTTAATTTATAAATTATACATTATTCATTTCACATTTTACATTGAAGTCTTCTCCGCCGATATTTAAATCCTGGCCTGCCTGGTACCTTTTTGTCATAGGTGTTTTGGTTGCCCAGATGATTATTTACTACTTAATCACTGAAAAGTTCTCATGAGCATTATTGATTGGGCAGTATTGATTTCAACCCTGGTTCTGATAACCGTTTATGGGATCTGGAAAAGTCGCGGCAATAAAAACATTGAAGGGTATCTGCTGGGTAACCAAACCATGCCCTGGTATGTCATCGGATTTTCCATCATGGCTACCCAGGCGAGCGCTATTACCTTTTTATCGGCACCCGGACAGGCTTTCACCGATGGCATGCGTTTCCTGCAGTTTTACTTTGGCTTGCCTCTGGCCATGGTGGTACTGTGTGTAACAGCGGTTCCATTGTTTCACAGAATGAAAGTTTACACGGCCTATGAATATCTCGAAAACCGGTTCGATTTAAAAACAAGAAGTCTTGGTGCGCTGTTGTTCCTGATACAAAGAGGACTGGCTGCCGGACTCACCATCTACGCTCCGGCCATTATTCTGTCGTCACTGCTTGGCTGGAACATTTACCTGACCAATGTTTTCATAGGCGGCATCGTCATTATTTATACAGTTACCGGAGGCACAAAAGCGGTCAGTCATACCCAGCTTGGTCAGATGGCCATTATCCTTGGCGGGATTGGTTTGGCTGCGTATTTGCTTTTTCAAATGCTCCCGGAACATCTTACCCTCGCGGAGGTAGTAACCATTGCCGGTAAAACCGGGAAAATGAATCTGGTGGATACCTCCTTTGATCCGAACAACCGGTACAACATCTGGTCGGGACTGATTGGAGGTTTCTTTCTCGCGCTCGCCTACTTTGGCACCGATCAGTCGCAGGTGGGAAGGTACCTGAGCGGGAAGTCGATTACAGAAATCAGGCTGGGCTTACTTTTCAACGGACTGGTGAAAATCCCGATGCAGTTATTCATCCTTTTTATCGGCGCGTTGCTGTATGTTTTCTACATCTTCCAGCCTCAGCCGCTCTTCTTCAACAAAGTGGAGACCGATAAAATATCGAACGGAGCATACTATTCAGAATGGTTGGTACTGGAACAGAATTTTGATCATAACCGGGAACAGAAAAAAGCAGTTACGGTTGACATGATCGAAGCCATCCGGTCGGGCGACGAAGCACTGGCCGATCAGGCAGCCGGTGAACTGACCCGCATGAACAAGCTTTCGGATGAGATGAGGAAAGAAGCGAAAGCAATCGTCAAACAGAACGATCCGCTGGCTGACCCTAATGATACCAACTATATCTTTTTAAGATTTGTGGTCGATCATCTTCCTGTCGGTATCATCGGATTGCTGATTGCTGTCATCTTTGCAGCCTCCATGTCTTCCACCTCTTCCGAACTGAATGCACTGGCATCAACCACTATCGTTGACATTTACAAACGGAGCATTTACAAATCAGGTTCCGATCTACACTATCTCAGGTCATCCAAATGGGCAACCGTTATCTGGGGCATTTACGCCATCATGGTGGCGATGTTTGCCAATAAACTCGGTAGCCTGATTGAGGCAGTCAACATCCTGGGCTCGCTCTTTTACGGCACCATCCTGGGCATCTTCCTTGTCGGATTCTATTTCAGAAAAATCGGCGGAACGGCAGTATTCATCGGCGCACTCATCGCTCAGGCCATCGTTACAGGATGTTATTTCCTGACAGAGATTTCCTTCCTCTGGTACAACCTCATCGGATGTGCAATGGTAGTGCTATTCGCTCACCTGTTCAATAAAAAATCCCCGGAAGGAAATATCATCCAACCGGGGAGTTAACAGATAATGGTTGAGTGGAGAGTGGTTGAGTGGAGAGTGGTTGAGTGGAGAGTGGTTGAGTGGAGAGTGGTTGAGTGGAGAGTGGTTGAGTGGAGAGTGGTTGGGTGGAGAGTGGTTGAGTGGAGAGTGGTTGAGTGGAGAGTGGTTGAGTGGAGAGTGGAGAGTGGTTGAGTGGAGAGTGGTTGAGTGGAATGTCATTACTATCCTACTATCCTACTATCCTACTATCCCACTATCCAACTATCCCACTATCCTACTATCCAACTATCCCACTATCCTACTATCCCACTATCCCACTATCCCACTATCCCACTATCCCACTTAACAACTTAACAACTATCCCACTTTACTTCTTCCCTTTAGTTCCTGCAGCCGGTTTCCAGTCTGCGATGGCTTTCTCAACGAGATCTTTGTACCAGAATCCTGCAGGGTTTTTATCTCCAATTTCCTTAGCTTTTAAAGCATATTTGTAAGCGTCAGCATTACGGTTCATGGCATTG
>Ga0315904_10001525_pt1 | contig 36955 bp, 41 predicted proteins | sample LakEriMetagenome_6_FD_203529 | JGI IMG/M metagenome (GOLD analysis project Ga0315904, IMG submission 203529) | Freshwater fungal communities from buoy surface, Lake Erie, Ohio, United States - Buoy 12 MA120 | ecosystem: Environmental > Aquatic > Freshwater > Lake | place: USA: Lake Erie, Ohio...
TGGGCCAGAAGAGCAATCCGATCGGTCTGCGCCTGCAGATCAACCGCACCTGGGACAGCCGCTGGTACGCCGAAGGGCGTGACTATGCGGGCCTGCTCAAGGAAGACCTCGCGATCCGCAAGTACGTGATGGAAAACCTGCCGCAGGCAGCGATTTCCAAGGTCGTGATCGAACGTCCAGCCAAGCTGTGCCGCGTCTCGATCTATGCCGCGCGTCCTGGCGTCATCATCGGCAAGAAGGGCGCGGACATCGAAAAGCTGCGTTCGAAGCTTGCCTCGATGACCGCCAGCGAAGTGAAGCTGAACATCGTCGAGATCCGCAAGCCGGAAATCGATGCCAAGCTCGTCGCTCAGGGCATCGCTGACCAGCTGATCCGCCGCGTGGCGTTCCGCCGTGCGATGAAGCGCGCCATGCAGTCGGCCATCCGGCTCGGTGCTGAGGGGATCAAGATCACCTGTGGTGGCCGTCTTGGCGGCGCGGAAATCGCGCGGGTTGAATCGTATCGTGAAGGCCGCGTTCCGGCACACACGCTGCGTGCCAACATCGATTACGCCGAAGCCGAAGCGCTCACCGCCTACGGGATCATTGGCATCAAGGTGTGGATCTTCAAGGGCGAGATTCTCGCTCACGATCCCACCGCGCAGGACCGCCTGATGATGGAAGCGCAGACTTCCGGCGTCCGGCCGGCTCGTTGAGGTAACAGATCATGTTGCAACCCAAGAAGCACAAGTTCCGCAAGCAATTCAAGGGCCGGATCAAGGGCGAAGCCAAGGGCGGTACCACCCTCAACTTCGGTTCCTATGGTCTCAAGGCGCTTGAGCCGGAGCGGATTACCGCTCGCCAGATCGAGGCCGCGCGTCGTGCGATTACCCGTCACATCAAGCGTCAGGGTCGTCTCTGGATCCGCGTGTTCCCCGATGTGCCGGTGACCAAGAAGCCTGCCGAAGTCCGTCAGGGTAAGGGCAAGGGTTCGGTCGAATACTGGGCAGCCAAGGTGAAGCCGGGCCGCATCCTGTTCGAGCTTGACGGCGTTGCCGGCCCGCTCGCCGCCGAAGCATTCGAGCGTGCAGCGATGAAGCTGCCGATCAAGACCAAGGTTGTCGCCCGTCTTGGCGACACCAGCCACCTGGGAGGCGAATAATGGCCGATTTCGCGGACCTTCGCACCAAGACCGATGATCAGCTGAACGCCGAGCTCACCGAGCTCAAGCGTGAGCAGTACAATTTGCGGTTCCAGGCTGCGACCAACCAGCTCGAGGCTCCCTCGCGCATCCGTCAGGTGCGCCGGACCATCGCGCAGATCAAGACGCTGCAAAGCGAGCGTGCGGCGAAAGCCGCCGCCGTGAAGGCGTAAGGAGTAAGCACAATGCCCAAGCGCATCCTCGTCGGGACTGTGACCTCCGACAAGACCAACAAGACCGTGACCGTGAAGGTCGAACGCAAGGTGAAGCACCCGCTCTACGGGAAGATCATCCGTCGTTCGAAGAAGTATCACGCGCACGACGAGAACAACGAATACACCGTGGGTGATGTCGTGCGGATCGAAGAGACTCGTCCGATTTCCAAGACCAAGACCTGGGCCGTGAAGGACCGGGTTGTCGCGGGCGGCACCCAGGCGATCGAGGCTGATCTCGACGTCGCGGAAGCCGGCAACTGAATTAGGCGTAAACGGAACTGCCGGGCCCCAGTCGGATTGGGTGTCCCGGTAAGCCAGTGAGAAGGAAGACGGATCAATGATCCAGATGCAATCCAATCTCGACGTCGCGGACAACAGCGGCGCCAAGCGCGTCCAGTGCATCAAGGTGCTGGGCGGGTCGAAGCGTCGCACCGCGGGTGTCGGCGACGTGATCGTCGTCTCCATCAAGGAGGCGCAGCCGCGCGCGAAGGTCAAGAAGGGCGATGTTCATCGCGCCGTGATCGTGCGTACCCGCAAGGACGTTCGTCGTCCCGACGGGACCGTGATCCGCTTCGACACCAACGCCGCTGTGCTGGTCAACAAGAACGAGGAGCCGATCGGCACCCGTATCTTTGGCCCGGTGGTTCGTGAACTGCGCTCGCGCGGCTTCATGAAGATCATCTCGCTTGCACCGGAGGTGTTGTGATGGCTTCTGCCAAGATCAAGAAGGGTGACAGCGTCGTCGTGCTGTCGGGCAAGGACAAGGGCCGCACCGGTACGGTTGCGCAGGTTCTCCCGAAGGACAGCAAGGTCGTTGTCGAGGGCGTCAACATCGTCGCCCGTCACCGCAAGCCGAGCCAGCAGAACCCGCAGGGCGGCATCGACCGGTTTCCGGCCCCGATGCATGTCTCGAAGGTCGCGCTGGCCGATCCCAAGGATGGCAAGGCCACCCGCGTCCGTTTCGAAGTCAAGGACGGCAAGAAGGTACGCGTCGCTGTGAAGAGTGGGGAGACCATCGATGGCTGATTATGCCCCCCGGATGAAGGCCAAGTACGAGGCCGAGATCGTCAAGGCGATGACCGAGAAGTTCGGTTACACCAACCGTCTCGAAGTGCCGCGGCTTGAGAAGATCACGCTCAATATGGGCGTGGGCGAAGCGAGCCAGGACAAGAAGAAGGTCCAGACTGCTGCCGAGGAAATGGCGCTGATCGCCGGCCAGAAGCCGGTCATCACCAAGGCCAAGAAGTCGATCGCCCAGTTCAAGTTGCGCGAAGGCATGCCGATCGGTTGCAAGGTCACCCTGCGCCGTGAACGCATGTATGAATTTCTCGATCGTCTCGTGACCGTGGCTATGCCGCGTATCCGTGACTTCCGCGGGCTGAACGCACGTTCGTTCGATGGCCGCGGCAACTACGCGATGGGGCTGAAGGAACAGATCGTGTTCCCCGAAATCAGCTACGACAAGATCGAAAAGGTGCGTGGGATGGACATTATCGTCACCACCACCGCCAAGACCGACGAAGAGGCGCGCGAATTGCTGCGTCTGTTCGGTTTCCCCTTCCAGGGCGAAGCGAAGACTGAACAGAAGGAGGCGGCGTAAGCCGCCCCCTACATTGAGACACGAAGAGAAGAGAGCTTAAGTCCATGGCGAAACTGAGTTCGATCAACAAGAATGAGCGTCGCAAGAAGCTCGTCAAGCAGTACGCTGCGAAGTACGAGAAGCTTAAGGCGATCGCGAATGACACCTCGCTTGACGAGACCGAGCGCCTCGTCGCCCGGCTCAAGATGGCGGAGCTTCCGCGCAACGCGAACCCGACCCGGGTGCGCAATCGCTGCGCCACCACCGGCCGCCCCCGCGGCTATTACCGCAAGTTCGGTATCAACCGTATCGAACTGCGCGAACTCGGCAACAGCGGGATGATTCCCGGTCTGACCAAGTCGAGCTGGTGAGGACCAAGTAGATGGCAATGACCGATCCCCTGGGTGACATGCTCACCCGTATCCGCAACGGCCAGCAGGCGAAGAAGGACTCTGTCCTGACCCCCGCCAGCAAGCTGCGCGCCAACGTTCTCGAAGTGCTCCAGCGCGAGGGCTACATCCGTGGCTACTCCGAGGACAATTCGGGCAAGCACCCGGCGTTGCGGATCGAACTGAAGTATTTCGAAGGCGAGCCAGCGATCAAGCACGTGGCCCGCGTCTCGAAGCCCGGCCGCCGGATCTATTCGGGCTCGAAAGAGCTCCCGACGATCCGCAACGGCCTTGGCATCACCATCGTCTCGACGCCGAAGGGCGTGCTCTCGGATTCCGAGGCACGCAATTACAACGTCGGCGGCGAAGTGCTGGCGGAGGTGTTCTGATGAGCCGCATCGGCAAAAGGCCGGTCGCCATTCCTGGCGGGGTGACGGCCACCATCGATAACGGCGCGCTGAGCGTGAGGGGCCCCAAAGGCACCCTGACGCTGGGTCTTTCCGATCTTATCGATTACAAGGTCGAAGAGGGCGAGATCCAGATCAAGCCGGCCAACGACAGCAAGCAGGCGCGTGCCTTCTGGGGTATGCAGCGCACGCTGGTGTCAAACCTGGTCGAAGGCGTGACCGCTGGCTTCACCAAGACCCTCGACATCAAGGGTGTGGGCTACCGTGCGAATGCACAGGGCCGCAACCTCAAGCTGCAGCTCGGCTACAGCCACGATGTCGATCTTCCGGTTCCGGAAGGCCTCGAGGTGAAGACCCCGGATCAGACCACGATCGAAGTGTCGGGTATCGACAAGCAGGCCGTGGGCCAGTTTGCCGCGGAAATCCGCCGCTGGCGCAAGCCCGAGCCGTACAAGGGCAAGGGTATCGCCTATCGCGGCGAGTACATCTTCCGCAAGGAAGGGAAGAAGAAGTAAGATGGCAAAGCTTTCCCTTTTCGAACGTCGCCGTCGCCGGGTTCGCACTGCGCTTCGCGCACGTGCCGGTGGCAAGCCGCGGCTCTCGGTGCACCGCACCGGCCGCCACATCTACGCGCAGGTCATCGATGATGCTTCCGGGCGCACCGTGGCTGCTGCCTCGACGCTGGGTGTCAACGCGAGCGGCGCCAATGTCGCGGCTGCTGCCGAAGTCGGTAAGCAGATCGCCGAGGCCGCCAAGCAGGCGGGCGTGACCACTGTCGTGTTCGATCGCGGCGGCTTCCTGTTCCATGGCCGCGTCAAGGCGCTGGCCGATGCCGCCCGCGAAGGCGGGCTGGAGTTCTGATGATGGCTGACGAAAACACCATTGAAACCCCCGACGTGGTGACCGACGTCGCTGCCGAGGGTGGTGAAGCCCAGGGTCGTCGTGGCCGTGGTCGCGGCGGCAATCGTGATGGCGGCAACCGCGAAGGCGGCGGGCGTGGTCGCGGTGGTCGTGACGATCGTCGCGGCGGCAAGCAGGAAGAAGATGACGGCATCATCGAAAAGCTGGTGCACATCAACCGCGTCTCCAAGACCGTGAAGGGCGGCAAACGCTTCGGCTTTGCAGCGCTGGTTGTGGTCGGTGACGGCCAGGGTCGCGTCGGCTTCGGGCACGGCAAGGCCCGCGAAGTGCCCGAGGCGATCACCAAGGCGACCGCTGCGGCGCGCAAGAAGATGATCCGCGTTCCGCTCAAGGAAGGCCGCACCCTGCACCACGACGGCAATGGCCGTTTCGGCGCGGGCAAGGTGACCGTCCGTTCGGCGCCTCCGGGGACCGGCATCATTGCCGGTGGTCCCATGCGCGCCGTGTTCGAGAGCCTCGGCGTCGCCGACGTGGTGACCAAGTCGGTTGGCACCTCGAACCCCTACAACATGATCCGCGCCACCTTCGACGCGCTGTCCGAGCAGACTTCGCCGAAGTCGGTCGCCCAGCGTCGCGGCAAGAAGGTTGCCGACCTCCTGGGTCGGGGCGGGGCCAGTGCAGTTGAGGCGGAAGCCGAAGCTGCCGCGCTTGTGGAGTAAACGGTCATGGCAACCATCAAGATCATGCAGATCGGCTCGCCGATCCGTCGCCCGGAAAGCCAGCGCAAGATCCTCATCGGTCTCGGGCTCAACAAGATGCACAAGGTCGTCGAGCGTCAGGACACCCCTGAAGTCCGCGGCGCGATCGCCAAGATCCCGCATCTGGTCCAGGTGATCGACTAAAATCCAGCGAGGCCCCGCGTAAGTGGGGCTACGTTTTCTATCAGCGCGACAAAAGCGAAAGCGAGTGCAAATAATGAAACTGAATGACATCCGCGACAATGCCGGTGCCCGCAAGGGCCGCATCCGGGTCGGCCGTGGTATCGGCTCTGGCAAGGGCAAGACCTCGGCACGCGGCCAGAAGGGCCAGAAGGCCCGTTCGGGCGTGGCCATCAAGGGGTTCGAAGGCGGCCAGATGCCGCTGCACATGCGTCTTCCGAAGCGCGGCTTCAACAACCCGTTCGGTAAGGATTTTGCTGAAGTGAACGTTGGCATGGTCCAGAAGTTCATCGACGCGGGCAAGCTCGACGCCAAGGCCACCATCACCGAGGAAGCACTGCGCGAAGCAGGCCTCGTGCGGGGCGGCAAGGACGGCGTGCGTCTGCTGGGCAAGGGTGAATTCACCGCCAAGGCCACCATCGCCGTGACCGGCGCGACCAAGGGCGCGATCGCCGTGGTCGAGAAGGCTGGCGGCAAGGTTGAAGTGGCTCCGGCCCCGACCCCCGAGCACGAAAAGAAGCTCGCCCGCCGCGACGCCAACAAGGCAGCCAAGGCAGCAAGCGCGAAGTAATCGACAAAAGGTGACGCGCGGGGGTTCGACAAGAGCCCCCGCTCTTCCTATTTAGGCTCTCGCGTGCCGGACCGGACCCTTCGGGGAAGCATGGTGGCCAAAAGTCGGCGTGCAGGAGAGGGTCACGGATCGCGGTGCCAGACGGTGCCGCTCCGGGCCAAGAGCTAGGATCGACGAGACGACATGGCATCACGCGCCGACAACATCGCGAGTAACCTCAACCTCGGCAATTTCGCCAAGGCCACCGAGCTTCGCCAGCGCATCTGGTTCACGATCGGGGCGCTGATCGTCTTCCGTTTCCTCAGCTTCGTTCCGCTGCCGGGCGTCAACCCGCTGATCCTCAGCGAGCTCTATGACCAGACCCGCGGCGGCATCCTTGATCTGTTCAACACCTTCTCGGGCGGTAGCCTTGAGCGCATGAGCCTCATCGCGCTCGGCGTGATGCCCTACATCACCGCCTCGATCGTGGTGCAGATGGCCTCGGCGCTGCACCCGACGCTGTCCGCGCTCAAGAAGGAGGGCGCCTCCGGTCGCCAGAAGCTCAACCAGTACACCCGTTACGGGGCGGTGGTGCTGTGCGCGATCCAGGGCTATTTCCTCGCGGTGGGCCTCGAAAGCTTCGGCGCGCAGAGCGGACTTCAGGCCGTGGTTGACCCGGGCTACATGTTCCGCATCGGCACCGTCATCAACCTCGTTGGCGGGACCATGTTCCTGCTGTGGCTGGGTGAGCAGATCACCAGCCGCGGCATCGGCAACGGTATTTCGCTGATCATCATGGCTGGCATCGTCGCCCAGTTTCCGACCTTCGGCAGCAACCTGTTTGAAGGTGGGCGCACCGGCGCGATCTCGCCGACGGTGATCATTGGCTTTATTGCAATGGTGGTGGTGCTGATCCTGCTGATCTCGTTCATGGAACGCGCCCAGCGCCGCTTGCTGATCCAGTATCCCAAGCGCGCCACGCAGCGCGGCATGATGCAGGCCGAACGTTCGCACCTGCCGCTCAAGATCAATACTGCGGGCGTGATCCCGCCGATCTTTGCCAGCTCGCTGCTGCTGCTGCCGCTGACGATCTCGCAATTCGCCGGCAGTTCGGTTGATTCCGATAGCGGGTTCGGCGATTTCATCGTCACGCTCAACCAGTATCTCGCTCATGGCCAGCCGCTCTACATGGCGCTCTATGCGATTGGGATCATCTTCTTCTGCTTCTTCTATACCGCGGTGGTGTTCAACCCCGAGGAAACGGCGGACAATCTGAAGAAGAACGGCGGCTTCATCCCCGGCATCCGTCCGGGCAAGCGCACCGCGGATTATCTCGAATATGTGCTCACGCGCATTACTGTGATCGGCGCGATCTATCTGACTCTTGTCTGCGTGATCCCGGAATACATGATCGCCCAGACCGGCATCCCGCTGTTCCTCGGCGGAACCAGCCTGCTGATCGTCGTCAACGTCACCGTCGATACGATCACCCAGGTTCAGTCGCATCTGCTGGCGCACCAATATGGCGATCTCATCAAGAAGGCCAAGCTCAAGGGGCGGATGCGTTAAGCTCAGACGCAAGTCCACTTGACGCAACGCCAGCCATGGTTGAACCCGCAAGTCAGAAAACTAGCCGCAGGCAGCTTCCGACGGCGATAATGGGGGACGGTTCGTGAACATCATTCTTCTTGGGCCTCCCGGTGCCGGCAAGGGCACGCAGAGTGCAGGGCTCGTCGAGCGGCACGGCATGCGCCAGCTCTCGACCGGTGATATGCTGCGTGCCGCGGTGAAGGCCGGCACGCCTGTGGGCCTCAAGGCCAAGGAAGTGATGGAGCGCGGCGAACTGGTCTCGGACGAAATCGTCTCCGACCTGATCGATGCCGAACTCGCCGCCATGGGCCAGGATACCGGTGCCATCTTTGACGGCTATCCCCGCACCGCCGCGCAGGCGGAGTCGCTCGATGCGATCCTTGCCCGCAACGGCCGCACGCTTGATCACGTGATCGAGCTTGAAGTGAACGAGGACGCGCTGGTCGTGCGCATCACCGGACGCTTCTCCTGCGCCAAGTGCGGCGCGCTGTATCATGACACCGCCAACCCGCCGTCAACGCCGGGCGTGTGCGACAGCTGCGGCAGCACCGAATTCAAGCGCCGTCCCGATGACAACGAGGAAACCGTGCGCACGCGGATGCAGGAATATCGTGCCAAGACCGCGCCGATCCTGCCGGGCTATGAAGCGCGCGGGATCGTGTCGCGGATCGACGGCATGGCCGCGATCGATACGGTCGCAGGTCAGATCGACGCCATTCTGCGCAGCTGATTGCGCGCCTAAATGCCTCGGGGCGCTTTCGCGCCTCACCGCTTTCGCTTAAGCACCCTCGAAAAGAGGGAGAGTGCCTTTATGCCGAAGTTCCGTTTGCCCCATGCGCTGGCCGCGCTCGCGCTGTTGCCTGCGACGCCCGCGGCTGCCGAAGTGACGGGAAGCGGACCGCTCGGTTTCGTTTCGCGCCACGAGGTCGTTGTCGAGGCCAGCCCCAAGGAGGTGTGGCTGGCGCTCATTGCGCCCGCGCGCTGGTGGACGTCGGATCACACCTGGTCAGGCGATGCGGCCAATCTGTCGCTCACCCCGCAGGCCGGCGGCTGCTTCTGCGAGAAGATCCCCGAAGTCGACGAGCCCGGACGTTTCACGCTCGAAGGCAGCGTCGAACATATGCGCGTGATCCAGGCCTATCCCGAAGTCGCGCTCCGGATGCAGGGCGCGCTCGGTCCGCTGCAGAGCGAGCCGGTGATCGGGGTGCTTACCATCGCGATCAGCACGACCGAGGGCGGCACGCGGATCGTCTGGGAGTATAATGTCGGCGGTGCGATGCGTTACGAGGTGCCGGTGATCAGCCGCGCGGTTGATGCGGTGATGAGCATCCAGCTGGCCTCGCTCGCCAAGCCCCTCGGGATTGTCGCAAAGCCCGCGCCGCCCGTGCCAGCGCCGGAGCAGCCTATTGATGCGCCCGCGTCCAAACCAGCAGCCGTTCCGGCCGCTCCCGCGCCGGCGACGCCCAAGTCCGCAACGCCGCGGATCGAGCCGATGCTGGCACCCAAGTCTGCAACCGCGCCTGCAACCGCACCCAAGCCTGCGCCCAAGACCTCGACGGTGGACGATGCCTTTGGTGATCTCGAGGACAAGCCCCCGCGCTAACCGCGCGGGACACAGGGCAGGGTGAGGCCTCCTATCGCGTTGACGCGCGAACCGGTTTCGGGGATCGGCGATTGTGTGCGGCTTGCGGTTGACCTTGCGGGCGAATCGGCCTATGCGCGCGCTTCATTCGACACGTTCGAAGGAAGTTCGGCAGGCATCGCCCTTGCGCGTGCCGACCGGGCTTTTTTGCCGTTTATGACCCTGCTACGGCAGGGATCAGCACGGCAGCGGACGCAAGAATGAATGAGCGTTGAGATAGGGGTGATGCCAGATGGCTCATAAGCCCCTGTGGAGCATGGAGAAATAAGTGGCTCGTATTGCCGGGGTCAATATCCCCACCAACAAGCGCGTGATCATCGCGCTTACCTATATTCACGGGATCGGTCGTACCACGGCTGTCCAGATCGCTGACAAGCTCGGCATTGCGCACTCTGCCCGCGTGCAGGACCTCACCGATGAGGAAGTGCTGCGGATCCGCGAAACCATCGATGCCGATTTCACGGTGGAAGGCGACCTTCGTCGCAACACCGCGATGAACATCAAGCGTCTGATGGATCTGCGTGCCTATCGCGGCCTGCGTCACCGTATGGGCCTGCCCGTTCGCGGCCAGCGCACTCACACCAACGCCCGCACCCGCAAGGGCAAGGCCAAGCCCATCGCGGGCAAGAAGAAGTAAGCTGGCGGTTAGCCGCTCACGCTTTTTCCTTCTGACGAGCTAGAGGAATTCAAACAATGGCACGCGAACCAGGCCGTATCCGGCGTCGTGACAAAAAGAACATCACCAGCGGCGTTGCGCATATCAACGCCAGCTTCAACAACACCATGATCACCATCACCGATGCACAGGGCAATGCGATCAGCTGGTCCAGCGCCGGTGCCATGGGGTTCAAAGGTAGCCGCAAGTCGACCCCGTATGCTGCGCAGGTCGCAGCCGACGATGCCGGCAAGAAGGCTGCCGAACACGGTGTGCGCACGCTCGAAGTCGAAGTGAAGGGCCCAGGTTCGGGTCGTGAAAGCGCATTGCGCGGCCTCGCCGCTGTGGGCTTCAACATCACCTCGATCCGTGACGTGACGCCGATCCCGCACAACGGCGTGCGTCCGTCGAAGCGTCGCCGCGTCTGATCCGCCGGGCAGGCGGCGGCAGATCGTGCCGTCGCCGCCCGAACGGGCCAGATGCTGCGCCACGCTGACGCGCATCCGGCCCGCCCAGAATGTGAACCGCCCGACAAGGGCGAATTAGGGGAAATCCATGTCCGTCAACACGAAGAACTGGCAGGAACTCAAGAAACCCAACACCCTCGAAATCAAGGATGGCGGCGATCGTCAGCGCAAGGTGACCTTCGTGGCCGAACCGCTCGAGCGCGGCTTCGGCCTGACGCTCGGCAATGCCCTGCGCCGGGTGCTGCTCTCCAGCCTCCAGGGCGCTGCGATCACCTCGATCAAGATCGAGAACGTGCTGCACGAGTTCTCCTCGCTTGCCGGCGTGCGCGAGGACGTGACCGATATCGTCCTCAACGTGAAGCAGATCGCGGTGAAGATGGAAGGCGAAGGCCCCAAGCGTCTCCAGCTTTCGGCCACTGGCCCGGGCGCGGTGCGCGCAGGTGACATTGCTGTCACCGGCGATATCGAGATCATGAACAAGGATCTGGTGATCTGCCAGCTCGATGAAGGTGCGACGCTCAACATGGAACTGACCGCTGACACCGGCAAGGGCTACTCGCCCGCCGTGCAGAACCGTCCGATCGACGCGCCGATCGGGCTCATCCCGGTCGACTCGCTCTATTCGCCGGTGCGTCAGGTGAGCTACAAGGTCGAGAATGCCCGCGTCGGGCAGGAACTCGATTACGACAAGCTCAGCCTCACGGTCGAAACCGATGGCACCGTCACCCCCGAAGATGCTGTGGCCTATGCCGCGCGCATCCTGCAGGACCAGCTGACGCTGTTCGTCCACTTCGAGGACGGCATTCCGCAGCCGCAGAGCGCGATGATCGGTCACGCTGTGCAGCCGGAAGAAAGCGACGCCAACCAGCTCAACCGTTACCTCCTCAAGAAGGTTGACGAGCTGGAACTGTCGGTGCGTTCGGCCAACTGCCTCAAGAACGACAACATCATCTATATCGGCGATCTGGTTCAGAAGACCGAAGCCGAGATGCTGCGCACGCCGAACTTCGGCCGCAAGTCGCTCAATGAGATCAAGGAAGTGCTCTCGAGCATGGGTCTGCGCCTCGGGATGGACATCCCTGGCTGGCCGCCGGAGAACATTGAAGAAATGGCCAAAAAGCTCGAGCAAGAGCTTCTCGGTTGATGAATTCGGGAGCCCTCGCGAAAGCGGGGGCTTACCACTTGGGCGAAGGTTCGGAGCCCTGATCCGAACCAGCACTGGGCTACCTCGTACGGGCCCATTTCGAACCGCTGATCCCTTCAGTGAAAGTGGGAACCGGTTTCCTGCCCAGAAGGGTCAGCAAAAAGAAGGATAAAGAATATGCGTCATGGTATTTCGGGCCGCAAGCTTGGCCGCAAGACGGGTCACCGCCACGCGCTGCTGCGCAACATGGCCGCCGCGCTGATCAAGCACGAACAGATCACCACCTCCTTGCCCAAGGCCAAGGAACTGCGCCCCTATCTCGAAAAGCTGATCACGCTGGCCAAGCGTGGCGGCTTGTCGAACCGTCGTCTCGCTATGAGCCGTCTGGGCGACGAGACCCAGCTCAAGAAGCTGTTCGACGTTCTGGCCGAGCGTTACTCGGATCGCGATGGCGGCTACACCCGCGTGCTGCGCGCCGGCATTCGCCCGTCGGATGCGGTGCAGATGGCGATCATCGAACTGGTTGACCGCGACGAAGCTGCCAAGGGCCAGGATTCGGGCCCGGTGCAGACCGCCGACGACTACGAAGACGCGTAAGCCGCGCTTTACGGAAAACACAGGCAAGGGCCGGGGCGGGAACGCTTCCGGCCCTTTCCTTTTGGGCGGGGCTGGGTAGGGTGCGCACCATGATCCGCTCTGCTCTTGCAGCGACAGTGCTGCTCCTCGCCGTCCCCGCCGCCGCGCCAGCCCTGGCGCAAAGCCAGCAGGCGGCGCTCGACGCGCGCTACGACCGCGCTCTGGCGGCGGGCTACAAGGCGCTGATGCTGTGCAGCGCGATCGCGATTGCCGAGCGCAATGGCACCACCCGAGCGCCTGCTAGTGTGGAGGCGTGGGAGCTGAGCGGCATCCAGTCGCCGCACAATGCGATCATCGGCGAACTGCCCTACGAAATCGTCCGCCGTCCGACCGGCCAGATCGCTCATGTCGCGGTCAGGTGGACGGACGAGATGCCGGCGCGCATCGCCGTCAATTATGGCGAGGACACTGGCTGTTCGGTGCTGCCGATCGGGGTGGGGGCAGAAGTCAGCGCTGCCGAGGCACCCATGCGCCCGTCGTCCGCCGCGGCCGCAAAATCGGGCACCATGCCGGCAGCAGACAAGGCGCTCGCAGAGCAGGTTACCGCACCTTTCGCGCGGGCGTTCGAAGGCGCTTTTGGCGCAGGCACGCGCACCACCGCCGTGCTGGTGCGCAAGGGCGGCGCGCAGGCCGAACGCTACGCCCCCGGCTTCGATGCCAGCACCCCGCAGCGCACCTGGTCGGTCGCCAAGAGCATTGCCGCAACGCTGGTGGGCGGGGCGGTGCTCTCGGGCGAGACCAGCGTCGAAGAGCCCGTCGGCATCAATTACTGGCGCGGCGGCGGTGCAAGCGATCCGCGCAATGCCATCACGATCGACCACGCCTTGCGCATGAGCACCGGGCGCTATTCCGACACGCCGGGCAACCGCACCGACGCGCTTTATTACGGCGGCTCGAGCGTCGATGAGACCGCGATAAACTGGCCGGTGCTGCACACGCCCGGAACCGTGTTCCGCTATGCCAACAATGACACGCTGCTGGCGGTCAAGGCGATCGAACAGTGGCTCACGTTCTATCCGCCCCGAGAATTCTTCGCCAAGCTGGGGATGCACCACACCGTTGCCGAGACCGACAGCCGGGGCGAATATATCCTGTCCTCGCAGGTCTGGACCACGGCGCGCGATCTGGCGCGCTTTGGCCAGCTCTACCTCGATGATGGCAAGCTCCCCTCGGGCGAGCGGATCCTGCCCGAAGGCTGGGTGAAGTATGTCACCACCCCCAGCGGCCCGCAGCCGCCGAGCGGCACGTTCGGCTATGGTGCGGGGTTCTGGCTGCTGAACAAGGAGGAGGGCGTGCCCTCCGATACCTTCGCAGCGAACGGCAATCGCGGGCAATATGTGGTGATCGTGCCCTCGCGCCAGGTGGTGATCGTGCGCCGCGGCGAGGATCCGCCGGGAGCGGGCTTCGACATCGCCGCCTTTACCCGCGATGTGCTCGCGGCGCTGGAGCGCTAGTGCTCCACCTGTTCATTTTAGTGGGCAATTAGATTAACGACGCCTGTCAGGCCAATTCAGCTTAGTCACAGTGCGAATCGCGCATTTATCGCCTAACACCGGTGCAATCACGCCTCGGTACCAAGCGAGGATGAGACTGATGACGATCACCCCCACGAGACTGGCCCGGACCACGCTCGGCACGCTCGCGGCCTGTGCGCTGGCCATCGCTGCGGCCACCCCTGCCATGGCTGACAATCACCGTAACCGCGACCGCGACAGCATCGGTGCGGGCGAGATCATCGCCGGCGCGGTAGTGATCGGCGGCATTGCCGCGCTCGCTGGCGCCTTTGACGACGACCGCGGTGACCGCTGGGACCGCGGTGACCGCTGGGACCGCGGTGACCGCTGGGATCGCGGCAACAACTGGGATCGCGGCGGCAATGGCTTCAATGGCGGCGCGCGCGGGGCGGTGGAACGCTGCGTCCGTGCTGCAGAAAACCAGGCGCGGCGCTTTGGCGGCTACCGCTATGCCGATGTGACCGACGTCCGCGATCTTGATCGCACCCGCTTCGGCTTTCGTGTGCAGGGCCGCATTGAAGTCGCCGATGGTGCACGCTGGGGCGGTGGCCGTGATTTCGACCGCGGGCGCTTCACCTGCCGGCTTGACGGCCGCGGCGCGCCGCTCGTGACCTTCGACGGCATCCGCGGCCTTCGCTAACCCCTTCGTCTGGCTCGCTTCCCCCTTGGCGAGCCGCTCTGGCCACCCCGCTTCCTTACCGAAAGCGGGGCGGTTTGTGTGTCGGACCGCGTTCAGCCGGGCGCAAGCCTTGCAAGCTTAGTCTCTGTTCCATCAGGGCGATTGGTGGGCGCTCGTCACACTGAGGAGAGAGCATTATGGCTCTAAACTTCCGTGCGCTGGCGCTGGCCAGCGCGCTGGCCGCCACCACCGGGCTTGCCGCGCCTGCCCAAGCCGCTGCAGTTCCCGCCTCCGCGCCTGCTGGCACCACCGGCAATCTTCCCGCCTTTGACGCGAGCCGCTTTGATCCGGCCATTACCGCCACTGAGTGGCGTTGCCGTGGTTGGGGCTGCCGCAACTGGGGCCGTCATCGCGGCTGGCGGCGCAACCGGGTGGACGCGGGCGACGTGCTGATCGGCGCGGCGATCATCGGCGGGCTTGCCGCCATCGCCAGTTCCAACAACCGCCGCGAGCGTGATCGGGATGTCGTTGTGGTAGAACAGACCCCCGACTGGCGCGATGATAACCCCCGCTTCGATGATCGCCGCACCGACCGCCGCAACACCGGTTCTTCCGGTCTCGACAGCGCGGTCGACCAATGCCTGACCCGGATCGAACGCGATGTGCGAGTCGATAGCGTCGACAATGTCGAGCGCACGGGCCGCGGCTGGCGCGTCAGCGGCGCACTGTTCAACGGATCGGCGTTCGAATGCCGGATCGGCAATGACGGACGGATCGAAGGCGTCGATTTTGGCGGCGGTGGTGGCTGGGGCGGGGCCTCGCTCGATCCCGCCGCGCCGCGTGCCGACGGCCAATGGAGCGATGATCGCTATGCCGCAGCCCGTCTGGCGGTGGGCGGGATCGGGCAGCGCGACGGGCGCGGGATTGAAGCGCAGGCTCCGGTCACGGCCAGTGCCGCGCGGCTGCCGGCCTATCCCGGCGGGCCGATTCCTGGAGAGGACATACCCGAAACCATCCCAGAAGCTGGCGAGGCCGATATCGGCGGCTAGCAGCCGCGCGCCTCGCCCGAATAGCTTGGCAGGCCCCATTCCCAGCGGATTGCGGCCGCGCGCAGGGCAAAGCCGCAGGCAAACCCTGCGGCCCATGCCCAATGATCGGGCCAACCGGTGAGCGGGGCGAGACTCATCCCCGCCACCGTCAGCGCGGCGGTGAGTGCGGCCGGGGTAACGTAAAGCTCGGGGCTCATGATGATCGAGGGACGACCCGCCACCACATCGCGGATGATCCCGCCGACGCAGCCGGTGATCACCCCCATCAGCGCAGCCGGAACGGGCGGGACGCCGTAAGCCAGCGCCTTGGCGCTGCCGAGCACGGCATAGGCGGCCAGCCCCGCGCCGTCGGCATAGGCAAAGCCCTTGCCCTCCCACCACCGCACCGGGGTGAACCACGCGATCAGCGCGGTCGACAGGCAGACCGCCGCCACCCACGGATCGTCGATCCAGAACACCGGCGCGCCGATCAGCAGATCGCGGACCGTGCCGCCGCCGACGCCCGTCACCAGCGCGAAGAAGGCCATGGTGACGAAGGTCTGCCCGAGTCGCGCCGCCAACACCGCGCCAGACAGCGCGAAGAGCGCGATCCCCGCCCAATCGAGCAGGTCGAGCAGCGGGGTTAGGACAGTCGGGGTCATGATGCGTCCGGCAGTGATCTGCGCGCACGGCGACGGCGGAACATCAGCACGCAGCCGATCATCGCGCCCGTCAGCGAGAGCGCGGCGAAGATAATCAGGATCGAATGGCTGGTGTCTTCACGCTCCGAAAGATCCATGATGTGCAGCCCCCAGGCAAAGTCGAAGGCGCGCCACCAGCGGGTGCGCACCGCCTCGATCTGACCGGTATCGCGCCCGACATAGACATTGGTGCCATCCTCCAGCGCGACTTGCCATGCAGCCACTGGCCGGCGGAAATCGAACGGCGCGTTCTTCGCGCTGAACAGGGTGACACTGCGCACCTTGTCGCCGACGGTGAGTCGCTCGGCCACCAGCGCGCGCGCGGTGGCGGCATCGATCGGGGGGAGGGCTTTGCCGCTGGCGAAATCGACCCGCCGGACGCTGCCGTCGATCCCCGTGAGGATCGCGACCGCGCGGCCGTTCTGCATCGTCACGCGCATCTCGGCAAGATTGGTGTCGTCTGCCGCGAGCGCGCTGCCGGGGATCACCAGTGCCTCGGCTGTGACTTCGCGCGCGAGGTGCTCGCCGCGCACCTCTTCGATCGGGCGCGAGACCATGAACAGTCCGGTGGCCAGCCACATGGCAATCGGCACGCCGACCAGCCAGCCGAGCCAGATGTGCCATTTGGCGAGAGCTCGCATCGTCAGTTTCATCACAGCCCGCCCATGGCGAAGCCGGCTCAGCCGTGCAAGATGTTGCCGATGGCTTCGGCTGCGGCGATGCAATCGAGGTCGCTCCAGCGCGGGCCGATAACTTGCATCCCGCACGGCAAGGTGCTGCCGAGATAGTCGGCGCTGCCGATCGGGAGCACGGTGGCGGGCAGGTTTGGAAAGGTCGCAATCCCGGCATAGACCAGCGCCTTGCCGCCCGGTTCCTCGGCCCCGTTGATGGTGAGCGTGCCGCGGAACACCGCCGCATCGCGGTGCGGCACGGCGAGCACTGGGGCCGGTGGGACCAGAACGAAGTCGTAGGTGGCAAACAGCGCCTCCCACTGCGCCATACAGGCAGCCTGCGCGTTGAGCAGCGCGAACCAGTCGGTCGCGGTCGCGCGCTTGCCGTCAGGCGCGGGGGCGCCGTTCGACATGACGATGTTCATCATCCTGAGGTAGCTGCGGTATTGCTCCGCCTGATCGGGCAGCAGCTCGCTCGCGCGGTCGATCGCGATGCCCGCGCGGGCGAGGGCCTCGTAAGCCGCCTCGGTCGGCGCGCGCACGGTTTCGTCGAGCTGTGATCCGGGCAGATCGGTGAGCGCAAGCAACCGGCATTCGGCGAGCGGCTTGGCCCTGCGGCGCAGCGGCACCTCGCCGCCGATTTCGGTGAGGATGGCAAGATCGGCAGCGTTGCGCGCGAGCGGCCCGGCGACGCTCAGCGCGCTGTCATGCGCGGCGATGAAGCCTTTGCGCCGCGCATAGGCGGGTGAATCATGCCCGCGCTTCGAAACAAGCCCCCATGTGGTCTTGTGACCCCAGATCCCGCAGAAATGCGCCGGTACGCGGACCGATCCGCCGATGTCGGTGCCGTAGTCGCAGGCCGCCATGCCGCTCGCCACGGCAGCCGCGCTCCCGCCCGAGGAGCCGCCCGGCGAGCGTGCGGGATCATGTGGATTGCTGGTGCGACCATAGACCGGATTGAAACTCTGCCAGTCGGTGAGATCGGTGGGCACATTGGTCTTGCCGATGATCACCGCGCCGGCCGCCTTGAGGCGCTGCACCAGCACGGCATCCTTGGTGGCGATGTGATCGCGATATTCGGCATGGCCGAAGGTGGTCGGCAGGCCGGCGACGTCGAAGCTTTCCTTGATCGTCATCGGCACGCCGAACAACGGCTGATCAGGCTGCGGGCCAGCCGCATCGAGCGCGCGGGCTGCGGCATAGGCGGCCTCGAAATTGGGGACAGCCAGCGCGTCGATGCTGGCATCAAGGTGCTCGAGCCGCACGATCGCCGCATCCACCGCCTCGGCGACGCTCAGTCGTCCCTCGCGGATCGCCGCCGCTGTGGCGAGCGCGCCGGGTTCCTCGGTCAATTGCGGATAAGCCATGCGGTGCCCCTCTCTCTTGCCCGCCATGCTATCGGCCCGCGCCGCCTGCCGGAAGCCCGCTCGCGACAAATGCTGTTCAATTCAGCGGGCGCAGTTTGGCCGAGATGCGACCGGTGATGTCGACCGGGAGATAGAGCCCGTCGCCATATGCGGCTATCACGCCTGTTTCGATTGTCTCGATGGTGATGCTGTAGTCCGTCAGGCGGCCCTGGCGATTGGCAACAGCGCGGTCGATCTTGCCGCGCAGCTTGTTGAAGTCGCCTTCGAAATTCTGCTGCAACGCCTCGGTGATCGTGCTCTGAAACTCGGGCGAATTGGCGAGTGCGAACAGGAATTCCCCGCCGATCACGTCGGTCTCGCCTGTGATCTTGATGTCGCGGAAGACAACCGCGCGCGAGTTCGGGGCGTTCTCGGGCCGTGCGGTGAGCCAGATCGTCCCGCTCGCGCTCTTGATCAGCGGCAGATCCGAGTTTGCGGTAAACTTCCCGCCCACCGCAATCCGGCCCTTGCCGGTGCCGTAGACGATGATGTCATCGAAAGTCGCGGTGGCCTTGCCGTAGTCCTTGATCACAAACGGGCGCGCGGCGCGCTTGTCCAGCGCCTTGGCGATCACCGGTTCAAGCACCGCGTAATTGGCGACAACCGGCACGTGCAAGATTGATTCTGCCGCGTCCTTGGCCCGCCGCGCGAGCCGCGGGAGCGGGATGGGGCAGACCGCTTCGGGCTTCATCCCCACAAAGGTTTCGAGCTGGGCATCGAGCCCGAGGCGCAATGTCAGCGCGCGGCCTTTCACATCATAACCGCCGAAGCGGAACTGCTGCGGGGTCAGCCGGCCCCACACGGCGGGGTTGACGCGGTTCAGCTCGAACACCCGATGCGCCGCCTGCCAGCCCTGCTCGGCGGTGGGCTTTACGGGAAGGCGCGCCAGTTCGCGCGCGATGATGCGTTCGATATCGCGTTTGACCAGGCGCAGCTCGCGGTCGGCCTTGCTGGTGAAGGTGATCCGCCGTCCGAGAAAATCGATCCCGGGCTCACGGGTCCAGCGGTAATCGAGCTGGCTGGTACCGGCGAGCTTCCACTCGGGCGTCAGATCGAGCTTGAGCGACAGCGCCACTTCGGCCGCGCCGGTGCCGGTCTCACCCTTGAGGATCCCCGCGACATCGCGCGCCGCCAGCGTGCCGGTGACGGGCAGGGTGACAGTCAGCGCTTCGCTGCGCCCCGACAGCCGCAAGCGTCCGCGGGTGACCTTGCCGACAATGCGGCAATTGATTTTGGGCGATTTGACCTTGAACAGTTCCAGATCGACCTTTTTCGAGGCCACGCATTCGCTGCCCGGCCGGTCAATCTGCCACAAGGTGCGCGGCAATTCGCTTTCCAGCGTGCGTTCGAGATCAGCCAGATCCACCGCAAGATCGACCGCGATGTTCGAGGTTTCCTGCGGAAAGACGATCCGGTCGGTGGCGCGCGGCGGCGCGAGCGACGCGGTGTCCGCGGCTTTGCCGCAGCCCGCCAGCAGCGTGATCGCTGCCGCCGCTCCGGCGATTATCATCAACCTGCGCAGCGCTCCCACCTGCGTCCCCCTATCTTGCAATCCGTTGTTCCCGCTAGCGGATCACGATGGTGCGAGATAGTGGTCGTCGAGCCGGGACCATTGCGCTGCCGCGCCAAGCGCGAGTTCGAAGCCGAGAGGGGGCGGCGATGCGCCGGAGCCCGTCGCCGGATCGCTCTACATATGGATCGGCTTGCCCGTCACCGCCATCGCCGCTTCCTTGAGCGCCTCGGCATGGGTCGGGTGGGCGTGGCAGGTATAGGCGATGTCCTCGGAGGTCGCGCCGAATTCCATCGCGACGCAGGCCTCGGCGATCATCGTCCCGGCGAGGCTGGCGATGATCCATACGCCGAGCATGCGGTCGGTCTCGGCATCGGCGATCACCTTGACGAAGCCTTCGGTGTCGCGGTTGGCCTTGGCGCGGCTGTTGGCCATCATCGGGAACTTGCCGACCTTGACCGCGAGCCCGCGTTCCTTGGCCTGTTCCTCGGTGATGCCCACACCGGCAATTTCGGGCGCGGTGTAGACCACGTTGGGGATCACATCGTGGTTCACGATACCGGTCAGCCCCGCGATATTCTCGGCCACCGCGATGCCCTCATCCTCAGCCTTGTGCGCGAGCATCGGGCCGGGGGCGACATCGCCGATGCCCCAGATATTGGGCACGGACGTGCGGAAATCGTGGTCGATCTCGATCTGTCCGCGCGCATTCGTGGCAAGACCTGCCTTGTCGAGCGCCAGCCCATCGGTGTTCGGACGCCGCCCGATCGACACCAGCACATGGCTGGCTTCGATGGTTTGCGCATCGCCGCCTGCCGACTTCTCGATGGTGAGGGTGACGGTTTTGCCCGCAACGCTCGCGCCGGTCACCTTGTGTCCGAGCATCATGTCCATACCCTGCTTCTTGAAGATCTTGCCCGCTTCCTTGCGCACATCGCCGTCCATGCCGGGGAGCACCTGGTCGAGGAATTCGACCACGGTGACCTTGGCACCCAAGCGCCGCCACACCGAGCCGAGTTCGAGGCCGATCACCCCGCCGCCGATGACAACGAGGTGGCTGGGCACTTCGTCGAGATCAAGCGCGCCGGTGCTGTCCACGATGCGCTTGCCCGCGTTGTCGACGGTGACGCCGGGAAGGGGGGTGACCGAAGAACCGGTGGCGATGACGATGTCCTTGGCGGTGACCTTTTCGCCGCCGACATTGACGGTGTGCGCATCCTCGAACGCGGCATGGCCCTTGAGCCAGGTGACCTTGTTCTTCTTGAACAGGAATTCGATCCCGCCGGTGAGTTCGCTCACGGCCTTGGTCTTTTCGGCCATCATCCGCCCCAGATCGAGCGTCGGCGTGGCCGTAATGCCCCAGGTGGCGAAGTGGCCGTTTGACGCCTCGGCGAACAGCTCCGAGCCGTGCAGCAGCGCCTTGGACGGAATGCACCCGACATTGAGGCACGTGCCGCCGAGCGTGGCGCGGCTTTCGACGCAGGCGGTCTTCAGCCCGAGCTGCGCCGCGCGGATCGCCGCGACATAGCCGCCGGGGCCGGCACCGATGACAATGACGTCGTAATCGTAGGAATGGTCAGCCATTTCCAAAAACTCCGTTCGCCCTGAGCTTGTCGAGGGGCTGCACTTCACTTGGGGTCCGTCGCCTCAAAAGAAAGGACAGGGCTTTGATAAGCTCAGCCCGAACGGATACTTGTTTACAGGATCAAAGATCAATCAGCATCCGGGTCGGATCCTCAATCGCGTCCTTGATGATCTTCAATGCGGTCACCGCCTCGCGCCCATCGATCAACCGGTGGTCGTAGGACAGCGCCAGATACATCATCGGGCGGATCATGATCTGGCCATTGCGCACAACCGGGCGATCCTCGATGCGGTGCAGACCTAGCACCGCCGACTGCGGCGGGTTGATGATCGGGGTGCTCATCAGCGACCCGAACACGCCGCCATTCGAGATAGTGAAGGTGCCGCCGCTCATGTCCTCCATCGTCAGCGTGCCCGCCTTCGCGCGCGCGCCGAAATCGGCGATGTCCTGCTCGATCCGGGCAAAGCCCTTCTTGTCGGCATCGCGGATGACCGGCACAACCAGCCCGTTGGGCGCGGACACGGCCACCGAGATATCAACATAGTCGTGATAGATGATTTCGTCGCCGTCGATATAGGCGTTGACCGCGGGGACATCCTTCAGCGCAAGGCAGGCGGCCTTGGCGAAGAAGCCCATGAAGCCCAAGCGAATGTCGTGCTTCTTGGCGAACAGGTCCTTGTACTTGTCGCGCGCTTCGATGACCGCGCTCATGTCGACATCATTGAAGGTGGTGAGCAGCGCGGCATTGTCCTGCGCACTCTTCAATCGCTTGGCGATGGTCTGACGCATCCGGGTCATCTTGACCCGCTCTTCGCCGCGCGCGCCGCCGGTGGCGACAGGGAGAGCAGCCGGAGCCGAAGGAGCCGGAGCAGGGGCCGGTGCCGGTGCTGCGCCGCCGGTCTTCTTCGCTTCAGCCGCAGCAAGCACATCTTCCTTGGTCAGGCGGCCATCCTTGCCGGTGCCCTTGATGGTCGAAGGATCGACGCCGTGTTCGAGCACCGCGCGGCGCACCGCGGGCGACATGGTCTGCGCTGCGCTCCCCAGCTCTTCTGTCGCCGCCGGAGCGGGCGTTTCTGCCTTGGCCGCAGCCGGGGCATGGGCAGGCGCTGCAACCGGCGCGCTCACGCCGGCTTCGATTACCGCGATCACCGCGCCGACTTCGACCGTGTCGCCCACGGCCACACGGTGTTCGGACATGATGCCGGCGACCGGCGAGGGCACGTCGACCGCGACCTTGTCGGTTTCGAGGCTGCAAATCGGCTCGTCCACCGCGACCGCTTCGCCCGGCTGCTTGAGCCATTCGGCGATGGTGCCTTCGGTAACGGATTCGCCCAGAGCGGGGACTTTGATTTCGGTGGCCATGGTAGCGGGTTCCTGAAACTTGGCTTTATCTGGTGTAAGGTGTGGCGGGCCGTCAGAGCCCCAGCGCGGCGGCGACCAGCGCCTCCTGCTGCGCCTTGTGGCGGCTGGCGAGGCCCGTGGCGGGCGAGGCGGTGGCGTCGCGTCCGGCATAGGCGGGACGCTTACCGGTGTGTCCGGCGGCGGTCAGCGCATCCTCGATCCGCTCGTTGACATAGAACCACGCGCCGTTGTTGCGCGGTTCTTCCTGGCACCACACCACGTCCTTGAGGCCGGTCATGCGCTTGAGGCGGACGGCCAGCGGATCGCCGGGGAAGGGGAACAGCTGTTCGATGCGAACGATCGACACATCGTCGTGTCCCGCCGCATCGCGCGCTTCCATCAGGTCATAGGCGACCTTGCCCGAACACAGCACCAGGCGCCGCACCTTCTCGTCGGGGATCGTCTTGCTGTCGGACAGGATGCGCTTGAACTGCGCCTCGCCGAGGAAATCGCCCTTGGCGCTCTTGGCCAGCGGGTGGCGCAGCAGCGATTTCGGGCTCATGATGATCATCGGCTTGCGGAAGGATCGCAGCATCTGGCGGCGAAGCACGTGGAAATAGTTTGCCGGGCTGGTGATGTTGCAGACGCACATATTGTCGTCGGCGCACAACTGCAGGAAGCGTTCGAGCCGCGCCGAGGAGTGCTCTGGCCCCTGGCCTTCATAGCCGTGGGGCAGCAGCATCACGAGGCCGTTGGCGCGCAGCCACTTGCTCTCGCCGCTCGCGACGAACTGGTCGATCATGATCTGCGCGCCATTGGCGAAGTCGCCAAACTGGCCTTCCCACAGCACAAGGCTGCGCGGATCGGCCATCGCGAACCCGTATTCGAAGCCCAGCACGCCGTATTCGGACAAGGTGGAATCGTGCACCTCGAACTTGCCATGCGGCAGCGTCTTCAGGGGCACATATTTGCGCTCGGTATTCTGGTCGACCCACACCGCGTGGCGCTGGCTGAAGGTGCCGCGCCCCGAATCCTGTCCGGACAGCCGCACCCCGTAGCCTTCCATCACGAGGCTGCCAAAGGCGAGCGCCTCGGCGGTGGCCCAGTCGAAGCCTTCGCCCGTGCTGAACATCTCGCGCTTGGCGGCGAGCACGCGGTCGAGCGTCTTGTGGACTTCGAGATCGGCGGGGACTTCGGTCAGCACGCGGCCCAGCGACTCGAAGGTCTTCGACTCGATCGCGGTCTCGACCGAGCGGCGCGCGGTTTCGGGGTCGGCAGGCTTGTTGAGCCCGGACCAGCGTCCGCCGAACCAGTCGGCCTCGTTCGCCTTGTAGCTCTTGCCGGCCTCGAACTCGTCTTCGAGCAGCGCGACAAACTCGCCCGCAATCCGCTCGCGCGTGCCGGCTTCGATCACGCCTTCGCGCACCAGCCGCTCCTCATAGGAGACGCTGACCTTGGGGTGGGCGCGGATCTTGTCGTACATCAGCGGCTGGGTGAACTTGGGCTCGTCGCCCTCGTTGTGGCCGAAGCGGCGATAGCACCACATGTCGATCACCACGTCGCGGTGGAAGGTCTGGCGGTACTCGACCGCAAGCTTGCAGGCGAAGGTCACCGCTTCGGGGTCATCACCGTTGACGTGGAGGATCGGCGCCATCACGCCCTTGGCGACATCGCTCGGATAGGGCGAGGAGCGGGCGAATTTGGGGCTGGTGGTGAAGCCGATCTGGTTGTTGATGATGAAGTGGACGCAGCCGCCGGTGTCATAGCCCGGCACGCCCGAGAGCGAGAGGCTTTCCCACACCACGCCCTGGCCTGCAAAGGCCGCATCGCCGTGGATCAGCACGGGGAGCACCTGGCTCTTGGTCTTGAGATCGTCGCGGATGGCCTGCTGCGCTCGGCTCTTGCCGAGCACCACGGGGTTCACCGCTTCAAGGTGCGAGGGGTTGGGCACAAGGCTCATGTGAACGCTGATGCCGTCGAACTCGCGGTCGGTGCTGGTGCCGAGGTGATACTTCACATCGCCCGAGCCGCCCACATCATCGGGGTTGGCCGAGCCGCCGGAGAATTCGTGGAAGATCACGCGGTAGGGCTTGGCCATCACATTGGCGAGCACGTTCAGACGCCCGCGGTGGGCCATGCCGTAGATGATCTCGCGCACGCCCGCGCTGCCGCCGTGCTTGATCACGGCTTCGAGCGCCGGGATCATGGACTCGCCGCCATCAAGCCCGAAGCGCTTGGTGCCGACATATTTGCGGGCGAGGAATTCCTCGAACTGCTCGCCGCGCAGCACGGCCGAAAGGATCGCCTTCTTGCCCTCGGGGGTGAACTGGATCGTCTCGCCCGGCTTTTCGAACTTGTCCTGCAGGAAGCGGCGTTCCTCGGTGTCGGCGATGTGCATGTATTCAAGGCCGACCTTGCCGCAGTAAACTTCGCGCAGGCGCTGGTGGAGTTTGCCCACCGTGGTCCACTCCATGCCAAGCACGCCGCCGACATAGACTTCTTCGTTCTCCTTGCCCGCCAGGCCATGCCATTGCAGCGTCAGGTCCGCCGGACCTTCGCGGTTCGACAGGCCGAGCGGATCGAGGTTCGCCGCCATGTGCCCGCGCACACGGTAGAGCCGCACCAGCGTCATCGCCGCGATCGAGAGCGCAGCGGCCTTTTTGGTCGCATCGGGATCTAGCACCTTGCCCGCGTCCTTGGCTGCCTTGGCAACCGCGAGCGTCATCTCGGTCGGGTCCATCGCCGCCGTCAGATCGCCTGCACTGTCGGAGAGCGCATCAAGCCAGCCGCGCCGTTCCCACGAAGGGCCGGGCTGCGGGCCTTCCTGATCGGTGAAGGCGGGGAGGAAGTTGTGCGGTTCGTTGCCCATCGGGGGAACTCCTGGGGAGGAGGAAGGATCGCCCCCCGCCTGTGCGAGGGGCCGGTATTCGAAGCTTAGGCCAGCTCTTTCAGCATCGCGGCGAGGGTTTCCCCCAGCAGCGAGGGCGAGGGCGAGACGCGGATGCCTGCATCTTCCATCGCCGCGATCTTGTCTTCCGCGCCGCCCTGGCCGCCCGAGACAATCGCGCCGGCATGGCCCATCCGGCGGCCCGGAGGGGCGGTGCGACCGGCGATGAAGCCGACCATCGGCTTGGCGCGGCCCTTGGCGCGTTCGGCCTTGATGAAGGCGGCGGCTTCTTCTTCGGCCGATCCGCCGATTTCACCGATCATGATGATGCTCTCGGTTTCCGGATCGTCGAGGAACAGGTCGAGCACGTCGATGAAGTTGGTGCCGTTGACCGGATCGCCGCCGATGCCGACCGCGGTGGTCTGGCCGAGGCCCGCCATGGTGGTCTGGTGCACGGCTTCATAGGTGAGCGTGCCCGAGCGGCTGACGATGCCGACCGAGCCCTTCTTGAAGATGTTGGCCGGCATGATGCCGATCTTGCACTCGTTCGGCGTCAGCACGCCGGGGCAGTTGGGGCCGATCAGCCGCGACTTGGAGCCCTGAAGCGCGCGCTTGGCGCGGACCATGTCGAGCACCGGGATGCCCTCGGTGATGCAGATGATGAGTTCCATCTCGGCGTCGATCGCCTCGCAGATCGCATCGGCAGCGAACGGCGGTGGCACGTAGATGCAGCTGGCGGTCGCGCCGGTCGCGGCCTTGGCTTCGCGCACGGTGTCGAACTGCGGCAGTCCGATATGCATGGTGCCGCCTTTGCCGGGGGTCACGCCGCCGACCATCTGCGTGCCGTAATCGAGCGCGGCCTGCGTGTGGAAGGTGCCGGTATTGCCGGTCATGCCTTGCGTGATGACCTTGGTGTCTTTGTTTACGAGGATGGACATTACTTTTTCTCCACGGGAGTCATGACGGCCAGCCTGAGAGCCGGTTCATTCTGTGAGCCTGTCGCGGCGATCTGCACGGGGCGACCTTCCGCAAAAAAGGTGATTTCGCCGTCCTTGTCCGGATTGGGGAGTCTATCTCCGAACGCAGCCTTGAAGTCCTCGAAGACGGAAAAATTCTCGATCCTCGCGTTGACCATGCACAAGCCGCTTCCCTCAATTCCGCTGAGAAGGATGATCGGCTCTCTGTTCTTGTGGCCAAAAATGATCGGACCATCTTCGAGCGTTTTGCCATTGGCCTTGATCGTCGTGCGCTTCCAGCCGAGCTTTTCCAATTCGGCTGGTGCAAGCCCGCCGCCATTGGTGGCGGCGAAGCAATCATTGTAGGACTCGAAAATCTGTTCGATGGGAGCTGGACGCAGCTGCGCGGCGGCTGGCGCTGAAATCAACGCCAGCGCAACCGTCGTCAGGGCAATCGCCTTACGCAAGGCTGCTATCCAGCGCCTTGCACGCCTCAAGCAGTTCCTTGACCGCATCGACGCTGACGCCGAGGTTTGCCTTTTCCTCGTCGGTCAGGCTGATCTCGATCACCTCTTCAGCGCCGCCTGCGCCGATCACCACCGGGACGCCGACATAGAGTCCGTTAAGGCCATATTTGCCGTCAACCTGCACCGCGCAGGGCAGGATGCGCTTCTGGTCGTAGAGGTAGGCTTCGGCCATCGAAATGGCGCTGGTGGCCGGCGCATAATAGGCCGAGCCCGTGCCGAGCAGCGCAACGATCTCGCCGCCGCCCGAACGGGTGCGCTTGACGATCTCGCCGAGGCGGTCTTCCGAGACACCCTTGATCTCGGCCATGTCCTTCACGGGGATACCGTTAATCGTCGAGTAGCTCAGCACCGGCACCATCGTGTCGCCGTGGCCGCCGAGCACGAAGGCGTTCACGTCCTTGACGCTCACGCCGAATTCCCATGCGAGGAAAGTCGCGAAGCGCGCCGAGTCGAGCACGCCCGCCATGCCGACGACCTTGTGCGCCGGAAGGCCCGAAAATTCGCGCAGCGCCCACACCATCGCGTCAAGCGGGTTGGTGATGCAGATCACGAAAGCATCGGGGCAGTTGTTCTTGATCCCCTCGCCGACTGCCTTCATCACCTTGAGGTTGATGCCGAGGAGGTCATCGCGGCTCATGCCGGGCTTGCGCGCGACGCCTGCGGTGACGATCACGACGTCGGCGCCCGCGATATCGGCATAGTCGTTCGAGCCGGTGACGCGCGCGTCGAAACCCTCGACCGGGCCGCACTGGCTGAGATCGAGCGCCTTGCCCTGCGGCACGCCTTCGACCACGTCGAACAGCACGACATCGCCGAGACCTTTGGTGGCTGCGAGGTGGGCGAGCGTGCCGCCGATATTACCGGCGCCGATCAGCGCAATCTTGGTGCGGGCCATTTGTGGACTTCCTTCCCTGATCCATCGGGACGAAAATGAGATGCACGCAGCATTGGCGCCGACCCCCCCGTCCCAAGCGGCAAGGCACCCGTTACATGGGGCGCGGTAGGCTGCTCAAAACGCGATTGCAACCAACAAAAGGTCGCATGCGGCAACTATCTTTGCAAACAGTTCGCAGTTGCATTAAAGACCCCTGGTGAACCCCTCAGGGAAACACCTTAGGGCCGCTATGATCGCTCAAGCCGGGGTCAGCACCCGCTTTGCCGCAGCGGCAAGCCGGCGGTCGAACATTCCCGTGATCGCGATCCACTGGTCGGCGACGGGCGCATTGCCTTCGCCGGCTGCGCGCGCGGCTTCGGCATGGGCAACCCGCGCCGAGTCGAGCCCGTGGCGCGCAAAGTGGCGCAGCGCCTCGGCCAGCACCGGATCGAAGCCGCCCGGCGCAGCCACGGCATTATCGGACGCATCGTCGTTGGCGGCCATGACCCGCACGCGCGTCACCAACCCGCGGCCGTCAGCCTTCCGGCCGGCAAGGCGCGCGGGATCATGGGCGGGGGCGAGGCGGATCGACATGGGCGCGGGGCTTCCTGTTGCGGCAGTCTCGCACGCGGGGACGGAGCGAGCTGCACGGTTGTTCTGCCAGAAGCCCTAGCAGTCCACGCCTGAAGCCTTGGTGCCCGAACAGGGTTTCGGCCGCCTTAACTCTTAATTCGCGTTTTAACGGAAAGGCTTATTCGCTCGCCGTAAGTGCAGGCTTGGTTGCTGGAGCCTCGCCGGTGCGCGTTTTCCACTGCCCGGCGCGGGCATATTCGGCCTTCACCGCGCCGGTTCCGCTATAGGCCGGGGTCGGCGGTGTGCTGGAAGGAACAGAGGGCGTCGCCGCGGCGCTTTTCGCACCCTCTGCGCGCGCCGGAACCGGGCCGAGATCATAGGCGATCACCGGCGGCGCCGCGTCAGCCTCGGGCAGGGCGGCCGCACTCGTCACAGCCCGTGCCGACGGCCCGCTCTCCAGACCCGCATAGGCCATCGTAAAGGCGGTCTTTTCGCCCGCGCCTCCGCGCAGCCGATAGAACCGGTGCGCACCGATCGTGCCGATGTGATCGAGCGTGCTCGCCCAATAGGGATTGACCCAGAGCGTGTGGTAATGGGTTGCGTGGCCGACGGGAGCATAGACGCTGCCCGCCAGCGCGTCTGCCGCGATCCGCTGCGCCCGTGCCCAGCTCGCGCCCGCGGGCCGCCGCGCGAGGCTGCCGTCGCAGGTGAAGGTGAACTGGCAGCCGGTCTGGCGCTCGGAGCCCTGATAGACGACGCCGCACACAGAGTTCGGCCAGGAAGGGTGCGCCACGCGGTTGAGCACCACCTGCGCCACAGCGCGCTGGCCGGCCTCGCTCTCGCTCGCGGCTTCGTACCACGCCGCCTGCGCCAGGCATTCCTGCGCGCGGGCGTGGGTAAGGCCGACTCCGGCGGAGAAGAACGGTTTCGCCGGCGCACCGACATCGATCAGCGCGCCGAGCTCGCGCCCGTCTTCCGCGCCCGATGCGAGCGGATCGGACCTCGGCAGCGCCACCAGCGCGGTGCCGGACGGATCGGCCATGTAGAAGAAGGCCGAGCCGGGAAAGCTCATCCCCGGCCGCTCGAACGGCAGCGCGGCGGCGGCGGCCTGGCGGGTGGCGAGCGCGGCGGTCATATCTACCGCAGGGCCGGGCAGGCTGCCGACGCCGCCGGTCGCAGCCATCGCGGGCACGGTCAGCGCGGCGAGCAGCACCGCCAGCCGCTTGCGCCACAGCAGCGGCACAGCGCGCCAGCCGCTGCGGCCAGCCGGAGCGATGAACGGGAAGGAGGAACGCGGCGATGTCATGATCTGCCGCCCGCCTTACGCGCGCGGGCCCCCGGCGGCGAGCGCGCCGCGCTGGCGCGTCCCGAAACCGGACAGGTGTCCATGACAGCTTAACCCGTTGCACGTGCCCGCCCGCCGCCCTATCGCCGAGGCCGGACATGGCGCGGGATCGCATCAGCAAGGGCAGGGGGAGCGCGCGGTGGTTTGCGCTGGCGGCGGGCGCGCTGATCGCCGCTGGATGCGCGCCTCATACGCCTGATGCGACGGGGAAAGGCGAGGGCGCGCCCACCATCGTCAGCCTCAATCCCTGTCTCGATGCGATCCTCGTCGAGCTGGCAAGCCCCGCGCAGGTGCTCGGACTCTCGCATTACAGCCGCGATCCCGGATCAAGCTCGATCCCGGAGGAGATCGCCGCGCGCTATGGCGTGACCGGCGGCACGGCGGAGGAGGTGATCGCTTTGCAGCCCGATCTCGTCCTCGCCTCGATCTACCTGCCGCAGCCGACCAAATCCGCACTCGAACGCGCCGGGCTCAAGGTGGAAACCTTCGGCAGCCCCACCAGCATTGCCGAGAGCGCGGATCAGGTGCGCGAAGTGGCGGCGCTGGCAGGGCAGGACGCAGCGGGCGAGGCGCTCGCTACAAGCATCCTCCGAGCCCCTGCGCAAACCCTCAGGCCGCTCAGCGCGTTGCTATGGCAGCCGGGCGAGATCGTCGCGGGCGAGGCGACGCTGATTGCCGAGCTGCTGCGACAGGAAGGCTATACCAGCCATGCCGAGGCCAACGGGCTGGGGCAGGCAGACCGCGTCTCGCTCGAGTGGGTGATCAAGCATCGGCCCGCTGTGCTGCTGGTGGCGGGGGACTCGCAGGGCCAGCGCCATCCCCTGCTCAAAGGCGCGTGGAAGCGGATGCTGATCGCGGACTTCGACCCCGCACTGCTCTATTGCGGCGGTCCGACCATCCCCAAGGCCCGCGCCCGCCTCCGCGAAATCCGACAAGAGGTGGAGCGCATGCCATGAACCGCGCGAGTCTTGTCTTCGCCGCGCTGCTGGCGCTGCTGCTGCCGCTGTCGCTGCTGGCGGGGCGCGTGTGGATCCCGCCGCTGGGGGACGGCACGCCCGACGCCGCGCTGATCCTGATGGAATTGCGTGCTCCCCGCGCGGTGCTGGCGCTGGTGATCGGCGCAGGCCTCGGCGCGGCGGGAGCGGCGATGCAGGGTTATCTGCGCAATCCGCTCGCCGATCCCGGCCTGTTCGGCATCGCGCCGATGGCAGCGCTGGGCGCGGTGGCGAGCTTCTGGCTTGCGCCGCTCCTGCCGTCTGCCTTGGCCGCTTGGAGCCTACCGGTGCTGGCGCTGGTCGGAGCCGGCCTCGGCATGGCGGCGTTGGCGCTGATCGCCGGACGGACAGCGTCGGGCGCGGGCGGCGGGATTGCGCTCTTTACCCTGGCTGGCCTGATGCTAGCGAGCCTCGCGGGCGCGCTCACCGCGCTTGCCATCACGCTCGCGCCCAATCCCTTTGCGCTGTCCGAGATCGTGCTGTGGCTCAACGGCGCGCTGACCGACCGGTCGTGGCGCGAGGTCGCGATTGCCGCGCCGCTGGTCGCTTCCGGGATCGCGGTGCTGGCGCTTGCCGCGCGCAGCCTTGATGCGTTGACGCTGGGCGAGGAGGCGGCGCGCTCGCTCGGGCTCGATCCGGCGCGGCTGCTGGTGCTGCTGGTCATCGGCGTCGGGCTGACCGTGGGCGCAGGCGTAGCGGTGGCGGGGATCATCGGCTTTGTCGGCCTTGTCGTCCCCCATCTCGTTCGCCCGCTGACCGATCGCCTGCCCTCGAGCCTGATTGTGCCGAGTGCGCTTGCCGGGGCGTGCCTCGTGCTCGCCGCCGACAGCGTCGTGCGGATCCTGCCGCTGGTGACCGAACTCAGGCTCGGCATCGCGCTCTCGCTGATTGGCGCGCCGTTCTTCCTGTGGCTGCTGGTGCGGATGCGGCGGGGGCAGATGTGATGCTGGCGGCAGAGAACCTGACGCTGACCCGCGGCGGCCACGGGGTGGTGGAGAACTTCTCCGCCGCGCTCGAACCCGGCACGATCACCGCGATCCTCGGCCCCAATGGCGCGGGCAAATCGAGCCTGCTGCTCGGGTTTGCCGGACTACTTGGGCCGAGCGCGGGCCGCGTGACGCTGGCAGACCGCGACCTCGCCGACCTCAGCCCGCGCGAGCGGGCGCGGGCGATCGGCTATCTCCCGCAGGCGCCCGAAATCGCGTGGGATGTGACGGTCGAAAGCCTGATCGCGCTGGGCCGCCTGCCGTGGGGCGATCAGGGCGCAGAGGCTATCGACGCAGCCACCGCTGCGCTGGCGCTCGACAATCTGCGTGACCGGCCTGCCAGCCGCCTGTCGGGCGGCGAGCGGGCGCGGGTACTGCTGGCGCGGGTGCTCGCGGGAACGCCGCGCTGGGTCCTCGCCGATGAACCGCTCGCCGCGCTCGATCTGTCGCATCAGTTGAGCCTGATCGCGCACCTCAAGGCCTGCGCGCGCGGCCAGCAAGGACAAGAGCAGGGTGTGGTCGCTGTGCTCCACGATCTCGCCATCGCGATGAACCATGCCGACCGCGTGCTGGTGCTCGATCGCGGAACGCTTGTCGCCGATGGCCCGCCTGCCGAAGCGCTCTATCCCGGCCTTATCGCGCAGGTCTGGGGGGTCGAGGCGCAGTGGCTCGGCCCGGCGGGAGCGCGGGCGCTGCAAATCGCCGGATAGGCGGTGGCGCAAGATCAAGGGTGGAGCCGGAACGAAAGGGGAATGGCGTCGCGACAGATCGTCACCCCCGCTCACGTTCCGGCGATTTTCTGCTTGTACCCGATAGCCAGGTTGCGACCCTCGAGGGGACCCGGCCATAAACGGCAAAGAGGAGTGCTCAATGCCGAAAGAGCGGGTGGCTGGCGACTTCAGTTTTTCTGTAGGGCAGCATAGTTTTTCCGCAAATTCCTGAAAAACCGGCAGAAAAATCGCACGCGCCGGATGCGAGGCGGGGATCGGCGCGGGTTTTGTTGCCATGTCCGCAAGCGATTACGCCGCCATCCGCCGCATAGCGGCCGTGTCCGCTCCCCTTGCTCGCACCACCATAGCCCGCGGCATCACCGCTAGGCAGGCGAGGCAGGTCATGCCAATGGCGCAGCCGCCTTTGGCGGGAAACCTCCGCGCCGCTCGCCAGTTGCCGTCACGAAACCCGTCCCTATCTTCGGTGCCCTGCGGATAACCCCTTAGCGCCGCCCTTGACCCACGCGAACATTTGCGGAACAGATCACCTCCATGAGCCTTACCACCATCTCCGTCCGCGGTGCGCGCGAGCATAATCTCAAGGGCATCGATATTGATCTGCCGCGGGATAGCCTGATCGTCGTCACCGGACTTTCAGGCAGCGGCAAGTCGTCTTTGGCCTTCGATACGATCTATGCCGAGGGCCAGCGCCGCTATGTGGAGTCGCTCTCGGCCTATGCGCGCCAGTTTCTCGAGATGATGCAGAAGCCCGATGTCGAGCATATCGACGGGCTCTCGCCGGCCATCTCGATCGAGCAGAAGACCACCAGCCGCAACCCGCGCTCGACCGTGGCGACGGTGACCGAGATCTACGACTATATGCGCCTGCTCTGGGCGCGGGTGGGCACCCCCTATTCGCCCGCCACGGGCCTACCGATCTCGGCGCAGACCGTAAGCCAGATGGTCGACCGGGTGATGGCGCTGCCCGAAGGCACGCGCGCCTATCTGCTCGCGCCGGTGGTGCGCGGGCGCAAGGGCGAATACCGCAAGGAGCTGGCCGAATGGCAGCGCGTGGGCTTCACACGGGTGCGGATCGACGGCGAAATCTACGCCATCGAAGACGCGCCTGCGCTCGACAAGAAGTTCAAGCACGACATCGAAGTGGTGGTTGATCGCCTCGCGGTGAAAGAGGGCATCGAGACGCGGCTCGCTGAAAGCTTCGAACAGGCGCTCAAGCTTGCCGAGGGGCTGGCCTATGTCGATCTGGCGGACGGCGTGGTGCCGGGGCGCGAGAACGAGGAACAGGGCGGCGCGATGAAGGGCGCGGGCCTGCCGCCCAACCGCATCGTCTTTTCCGAGAAATTCGCCTGTCCGGTCTCCGGCTTCACCATCGAGGAAATCGAACCGCGCCTGTTCAGCTTCAACGCCCCGCAAGGCGCCTGCCCGGCGTGTGACGGGATTGGCGAGAAGCAATTGTTCGATCCGCAGCTGGTGGTGCCCAACGAGGCGCTGACGCTGAAGCAAGGCGCGGTGGTGCCCTGGGCCAAGTCGAACCCGCCTTCGCCCTATTACATGCAGGTGCTCGCCAGCCTCGCCAAAGCCTATGGCTTTGATCTGACCACGCCGTGGAAGGATCTCGCGCCCGACCAGAAGTTCATCATCCTCCACGGCACAGGCGGGATGCCGGTGCCGCTGACCTTCAAGGATGGCCGCCGCGAATACACCGTCAACAAGGCCTTCGAAGGCGTGATCGGCAACTTGAACCGCCGCCTGCTGCAGACCGAAAGCGCGTGGATGCGCGAGGAGCTGTCGAAGTATCAGACAGCCCAGCCCTGCGAGACCTGCGGCGGCAAGCGGCTCAATGAAAAGGCGCTGTCGGTGAAGATTATCGGCACCGATATCGCTACCCCCGTCGCCATGAGCGTGGCCGATGCCAAGGCGTGGTTCCTTGGCCTCGACGCGCAGCTCACCCCGCAGCAGAGCCAGATTGCCAAGGCGATCCTGAAAGAGATCAACGAGCGGCTGGGCTTCCTCGACAATGTCGGGCTCGACTATCTCAACCTTGATCGCACCTCCGGCACCCTGTCCGGCGGCGAGAGCCAGCGCATCCGCTTGGCCTCGCAGATCGGCTCCGGCCTGTCAGGCGTGCTCTACGTCCTCGACGAGCCCAGCATCGGCCTCCACCAGCGCGACAATGACCGCCTGCTCGAAACCCTCAAGCGTCTGCGCGATCTCGGCAACACGGTGATCGTGGTCGAGCATGACGAGGACGCGATCCGCGCTGCCGACCATATCGTCGACCTCGGCCCGGGCGCGGGGGTGCATGGCGGCGAGATCGTCGCGCAAGGGACGCTCGAGGACATCCTCAAGGCCAAGGGCAGCCTCACCGCCGATTACCTCACCGGCCGCCGCAAGATCGAGGTGCCGGCCAAGCGCCGCAAGGGCAATGGACACAAGATCGTGGTCAAGAACGCGCGCGCCAACAACCTGAAGGGTGTCACCGCCAAGATCCCGCTCGGCACCTTCACCTGCATCACCGGCGTGTCCGGCTCGGGCAAGTCCTCGCTCACCATCGACACGCTGCAGGCGGGCGCGGCGCGGGCGCTCAACGGCGCGCGGGTGATCGCGGGCGCGCATGACGCCATCACCGGCCTCGAATATTGCGACAAGGTGATCGAGATCGACCAGTCGCCGATCGGCCGCACCCCGCGCTCCAACCCTGCCACCTACACCGGCGCCTTCACCCAGATCCGCGACTGGTTCGCGGGCCTGCCCGAAAGCCTCGCGCGCGGTTACAAGCCCGGGCGCTTCTCCTTCAACGTCAAGGGCGGCCGCTGCGAGAAGTGCCAGGGCGACGGCCTCATCAAGATCGAGATGCACTTCCTCCCGGACGTCTACGTCACCTGCGAGGAATGCCACGGCAAGCGCTACAACCGCGAAACGCTCGAGGTGAAGTTCAAGGGCCTTTCGATCGCCGACGTGCTCGACATGACGATCGAGGACGCCGAGGCGTTCTTCAAGGCCGTCCCCTCGATCCGCGAGAAGATGCGGATGCTGAACGAGGTGGGGCTGGGCTACGTCAAGGTCGGCCAGCAGGCGACGACTCTATCGGGCGGCGAGGCACAGCGGGTGAAACTCGCCAAGGAACTCGCCCGCCGCTCGACCGGACAGACACTCTACATCCTCGACGAGCCGACCACCGGCCTGCATTTCGAGGATGTGCGCAAACTGCTCGAAGTGCTGCACCGGCTGGTGGAGGGCGGCAATTCGGTTGTCGTGATCGAGCACAACCTCGACGTGATCAAGACCGCGGACTGGATCATTGACCTCGGGCCGGAGGGCGGGGTGCGCGGCGGGGAGATTGTCGCGGAAGGCACGCCCGAGCAGGTGGTGAAGGAGCCGCGGAGCTTTACGGGGCAGTATCTGGCGGGGTTGTTGGGGCGGTGAGGCACTGGCGCCACTCGCACCTCACCCTGCCGGCAGGGCTTCGGGCGCCTGCGCCCGCGCCGCACGGGCCGCGCGCACCGGCTGGCGGGCGGGGCTTCGGCGCGGTTTGGCCACCGGCGCGGCGCTCAGGGCACAGCCGGTCGCGAGGAAGCTGCGCCGTTCGAGGCCGCCATTGTCGCCTTCGGGGAAGACGTTGATCGCGGCGTAGCAATCGGGGACCATCAGCGCGACCTCGCATGCCTCGCGCAGGGCGGCGAGGTTGATCTGGTAGCGCCAGCGGTCATGCGTGATCGCCTCGCGCCTGACCGGCAGTTCGATGAAGCTGCGCGCATCGAACGGGGTGATGTCCGTGTGGGTGATGCCGTTGATGACGATGACGTCGAACGCGAGCTCGCGCTGGTTCGGGCCGCGCTTGACCGCGACGTCGCTGCGGGTGGCAGGGCCGGCCCAGTTGCCGGGGCCGTGGCTGGTGGGCTCTGACGGATACCACCCGCGCCGCAGCCACACGCCGCCGCCATCGACGCGGAACACGCGGCTGGCATTGGCGGGATAGGCCCACGGGGAGCAGCTCTGCTGGACGCCGTTCGCTCATGCGCCAAAGCGGGTGCGGGCATATTGGTAGAGCACGTTGTCGAGCGCGAACAGCGCCGGGCGCGCGCGGATCGCGGCCTCGAGCGCGGGCAGATCGACCCCGTCAGCCGGAGCGTGGTTGGTGGCATAGGCCCGCTCGGCCGCGCGATGACCAGTCTCGCCCTCCCACAAGGGCACGAAGTCATCGATCCGATCGGTCGGCACCCAGCCAGCGGATCCGGTCGAGCACGCGCGGCAGGTGTTGCATGGCGCAGGCCCAGAAGCCGCGGCGCTGTTCCTCGATTGCGAGCGGGAGGAAGGCGGCGAGCAGATAGCGGCTCTGGAAATCGGTGAAGAAGTCTCCGAAGTGATCGAAGAAGGTGCCCGGATCGAGCTCGCGCGCGGCGCGGCTGAGGCGGCGCTCGGGTTCGCGCCGGATGTGGTGGAAGTTCGACAT
>Ga0315904_10001526_pt1 | contig 36954 bp, 29 predicted proteins | sample LakEriMetagenome_6_FD_203529 | JGI IMG/M metagenome (GOLD analysis project Ga0315904, IMG submission 203529) | Freshwater fungal communities from buoy surface, Lake Erie, Ohio, United States - Buoy 12 MA120 | ecosystem: Environmental > Aquatic > Freshwater > Lake | place: USA: Lake Erie, Ohio...
AAGATGCAGCGTTTATCGCCGTTTCCCAATCCGTACTTCCCGTCGGCATGCTGGGTCTCTTGGTCAGCGGAATCTTTGCCGCTACGATGTCGTCGATGGACTCCGGACTGAACAAGAACGCCGGTATCTTCGTCAAAAATTTCTACCATCCTGTGCTGAAGCCGGGGGCATCCGATCGCGAACTACTGCACGCCGGAAAAATGGCCACCGTTGTGCTCGGTCTCCTGGTGATCACGGTCGCCTGGCGGCTCAGTCAGCTGCGGGAATTGTCTCTCTTCGATCTGATGGTCCGTTTCGGCTCACTGGTGAATGTTCCCATCATGCTGCCGCTGGTCTGGGGCGTGCTCATCCGGCGCACGCCGCCGTGGGCCGCGTGGAGCACCGTCGCCGTCGGCTTCACCTGCTCGGTGCTGTGCGAGCAGGTGCTGACGTCGCAGTGGGCCGCCGAGACTCTCCTCGGCAGCGCGCTTCCGCTCGGCAAGGCCGAGGGAGAATACTGGGGCCAGGGGATCGCCGTGGGCCTGAGCGTGGTCGTGGGCTCCGCGTGGTTCCTCGGTTCGACCTTCTTCTGGCGGCGCACGCCGGAAGCCGAGCGGGCGCGAATCGAGGCGTTCTTCACCAAGATGCGCACGCCCATCGATGTCCGCACCGAGGGCGTGGTCGATAACACCGCCCGGCAGGAGTCCCTCATCGGCTGGCTCTGCCTTGCCTACGGGTCGTTCGTCACGCTGCTCGCCTTCATCCCCAACCCAATCAGCGGCCGTCTCGCCTTCGTGGGCTGCGGGGGCATCGTCGTCCTCATCGGCGCCGTCCTCCTGCGCAAGGCGCGGCGCCCGGCCTAAGGCAAGCCTCCGCGCTTCGTCCGGCCGAGTCGCTCCGCACGCGCCGCCACCCCGCGTCCCCCCTCCACTCGCGCCCCATGCCATCCTTCGTCCACCGACAACACCCCGTCATCCTGCCGCCAAACCGAGTCTGGCGCTCCTACCTCGGGGGACGGACCCTCGACTCGCTCGCCGGGGTGGATACACCGGCCGATGGGCATTTCCCGGAAGACTGGATCGCGTCCACCACCCGCGCCGTGAACGTGGGGCGCGAATCGATCATCGAGGGCCGCTCCGTCGTCGAGGTCGCGGGACAGGCCCACGATCTCGCGACGCTGCTGGAGGCGGACCCGGAGTACTTTCTCGGCGCCGCCCACGTCTCCCGCCACGGATCCCGACTGCCGCTGCTGGTGAAGTTCCTCGACTCCTCCATCCGGCTCCACTTCCAGGTGCATCCGACGGCCGCGTTCGCCCAACAGTTTCTGAATTCACCTTCGGGCAAGACCGAGGCCTACCAGGTCCTCGCCGTCCGACCCGAGGTGGCCGCTCCCTGCGTCTACTTGGGTTTCCAACGGCCCCCAAGCCGGACGGAACTGCGGCGGATGATCGTCGAACAGGACATCACGGCCCTCGAGGCCTGCTTCGATCCCATCCCCGTCGCTCCCGGCGACACGCTCCTCGTGCCGGGAGGGATGCCGCACGCGCTCGGCCCCGGCCTGTTCCTCATCGAGCTGCAGGAACCGACCGACTGGGTGGTGCGCTTCGAATTCGAGCGCGGGGGCTTCGTCCTCCCGGAGGCCGCCCGGTTCATGCAGCGCGGGCTGGATTTCTGTCTCGACGTATTTGATCTCACGCCGCGCTCGCGCGAGGACGTGCTGCGGACGCAGCGCTGCGCCCCGAAAGCACCCGAAGCACTCGGGCCACGCTCGTGGCGTGAGGAACGGATCGGCGCCGACCGCACGCCGTGCTTCGGGGCCGAACGCGTGGTCCTGGGTGACCGGATCGAATGGACGCCCCGCGGGCTGGAGTTGTGGATCGTCACTTCCGGCGCCCTCCGGCTCCAGACGCGGGCAGCGGAGCGGCGAATCGGACGGTACGAGAAGGTGCTGCTCCCCGCCGGGCTCGATCCCGTCATGCTCGAGCCGGAGTCCTCCGCCGAGATCCTGATCTGCCGCCCACCGGCCTGACCTCGAGCCAACGGCTCCGCTTCCTCTCCCGACGTCTTCCGCCTCCTCCATGGACGCTTCTTCCCGACCTGCTCACAGCCCCGAATCCCTGCTCGCCGCGCTCACGCCGGCGGAGTGGCGCGACTTCCTGCCGGAGCCGGCAGCCAGCGAACTCAAGACGCTGGCCCGAAGGACGCAGGTCATCGATCCCGCCACGCTCTCGCCGGCGGCGTTTGCCCAGGCCCTCACCGCCGTGAATCCGGAGGTCCTGGTGGCCGCGTGGAAGACCCCGCCTCTCCCCATCGAACTCCCGCCGCGGCTGCGCTATGTGTGCTATCTCTGCGGCTCCGTGCGCCGTCTGGTGACCCGACGCCATCTGGAAAACGGCCTGCAGGTCACGAACTGGGGCAAGTCCATCAGCCGCGTCGTCGCGGAAGGCGCCTTGTTCCACGTCCTGTCCTGCCTGAGGCGCGGTCCCGCATGGGCGCTCGCCATGCATCTGGAAGGCGCGTGGAAAACGCCGGAAACGGAGACGGCCTCGCTCTTCGGACGCCGGGTCGGCATCCACGGATTCGGCAACGTCGCCCGCGAGTTCATCCGCCTGATCGCGCCCTTCGGCACCCACGTGACGGTCTGCGCGCCGGACGTCGACGAAGCCGCGCAAGCCGCCCTCGGGGTCGCGCGCACCCCCTCACTGGAATCGCTGTTCGCCGAAAACGACATCATCGTCGAACTCGCCCCGCTGATCCCCGAGACGGTCGGCTGCGTGACCGAGCGACACCTGCGCCTGATCCGGCCCGGGGGAGTGTTCGTGAATGTCGCGCGGGGCGCCGTCGTCGACGAGGCCGCGCTCGCGCGCGTCGCGGCAGAGGGCCGCATCCAGATCGGCGTCGACGTCTTCACCGAGGAACCCCTTCCCGCCTCTTCCCCACTGCGCGGCCTGCGCAACGTGTCCCTGACTCCGCACCTCGCCGGACCGACGACTGACCGGCGCTGCGACGCCGGCGCGTTCGCGCTGGCGAATCTCCGCGCGTTCGCTGCCGGGCGGCCCCTGGAGGCGGTCGTGACTCCGGAGGTCTACGATCGCTCCACGTAATCCGTCCGCACGGTCGCCCCAGCTTACCCCACCATGCTGCATCGCCACGCTCCCCCTTCCCCACGGGTTCCTTCCGCAGCGTATTCCCGAGCAGGTTGGGCCACCTTCGCCTTCGCGGCCGCGGCGCTCGCACCGTTCGCCTTCGCGGCGAACGCACCGGCGGCGGCGGAGCAAACGCCCCCGCCTCCCTCCGCCGCCGCCGTCAGCGCCGCCGCGACGGCGGTCGTACCCGCCCAGGCGCCGCGCACACTCGTGGCGGCCGGCCGACGCGAGGCGTTCCGCGCGTACGTCACCTCAGGCCCGGGTGCCAAGGCGTTCCGGCGGATTCGCGAGGATTTCGACCGCGACCTCCTCTCCGCCCCGTTTCCCGAGGAGCCGCGCACCTACGGCGACCCCAGCCCACGCCGCCGCACCAGCGAACGCGTCGATCTGTGGCGCGCCGCGCAGGACGTGTGCGGCTACGTCGGCGGCGTGACCGAAGCCGCCGCCCTGCTGTGGGTGGCCACGGGGGACCCGCGCTATCTGGACAAAGCCCGCGAATTCCTGCTCCGAGCCTGCGAGTGGAGCCTCGATCCTTCCGGATGGCCGGGTGGAGCGGTGCGTGGAGCGACGGCGATCACCTACAACGACGAGGCCCACTTCCGCCTCTGGCGCAAGCTGCCGCTCGCCTACGATCAGATCCGCGACGAACTCACGCCGGACGAGCGGGCCCGCGTCCTCGCTCACTTCCGCGAACGCGGTCGCGCTTCGTTCGCGTGGATCGAGGAAGAGGGCCGCATCTCCCGCGTACTCCGCAACTCCCTCAAGGTCGAACCTTCGAGCCATCCGATTCGCTTCATGCCGATGACCGGCCTCGCCGCGCTCGCCCTGTGGGATGACCTGCCCGAGGAGTCCCGCACCTGGTGGGCCGCCACGTACCGGTTTTATCGCGAGCAGTTTCCCACGTGGGGCGGCGACGATGGCGGGTGGTCCGAAGGCGCCGCCTACTGGCGCGGCACCATCGAACACGCGGCGTTTCAGGACGCCCTCCTCGCCATCGGAGATCCGTCAGCCTACGCGACGCCCTTCTGGCGGCAGCATGGGTACTTCCCGGTCTACAATGTCCAACCGTATCCAGCGACCGGATTCGGCGACTTTTCCAACGCGGGCAAGTTCAACCTCGAGCCCTCCGTCGCGGAGTACCTCACCCACGTGGCCCGAGTCACGGGCGACGGCTATCTCCTGACGTATGCCCGTCTGTGTTCAGACTCGCGGCCTTCACCCGCCGAGCGCGGGCTGCGCGGCCTAGACCGGATGTATCCCACCGCGACGGAGTTTCTGGTGCGGAACTTCATCGCCGCAGATCGCCCGCTCCCCGCAGCCAAGCCCCTCGCCCAGCTGCCGCCGGACCGTTTCTTCCGCGATATCGGCTGGGTGTCGCTGCACAGCGCCCTCGGCCAGCCGGACGACGACATCCACGTGACCTTCGTCTCCTCGCCCTACGGCAGCTTCAGCCACAGCCACGCCCAGCAGAACGCCTTCATCCTGAATGCCTACGGCCAGAACCTCGCGATCGCGTCGGGCTACCGCGAATTCCACAACTCACCCCACCACAATGCGTGGACGCGCCAGACGCGGTCCAAGAACGCGCTGCTGATCGACGGCGAGGGCCAGAAGCCCCAGTCGCGCGAGGCCACCGGCGAAATCATCCACTTCGCGGTGATGCCGCGCGCGACCTGGGCCGCCGGCGACGCGACCGCGGCCTACCGCGCCAACCCGAAACTCCGCTACGTCGAGCGCGTGCGCCGCGACCTTGTCTTCGTCGACCGCCGCTACGTTGTGCTCTGCGACACCGTGGACCTCGCGCAGCCCGGCCGGATTTCGTTCCTGCTGCACGCGGAGCGTCCGCTGACGTGGGACGGGGCGGAGCGCACGGCGTTGATCCGCGCGGAGGGCGCAACCCTCTCGGCACGACTGGTCCCGGAGGACGGAGGTACGTGGGAGGCGCAGCTTTCGGATCGCTTCACGGAACCGATCGATCCCAAGTACGCCGGGCAATCGTTCGCCGGCGTCGTCCGCTCCTGGGGCAACCAAGGTCACCTGCAGGCATCGCCCACGACCGCCGCGCGGCGGCATCGCGTTTACACGGTCCTCTGGCCCGAACGCGGCGACACCCCGGCCCTCGCCCAAGCCCGGCTCGAAGGTTCCACCCTCGTCGTGCAACGCCCCGACGGCCACACCGACCGCCTCGCCTTCACCGAAAGCGCGGTCCGGGTGGAGTGATCCGAGGCCCTCGGCCGACCCGACCTCGCCGCCAACGCGCAAGCCCCCGTTCCGGGCGGAGGGCGTTCGACGACAACGGGCCGCGACCGCACCACCCTCGCCTGGCGTAGCCCTGATTTGGGGTATCCGACTCAGCATTAAACGTTGAGGAAACGGTGTTTGAATTGATGGATCGACGAGGGCCCATCAACTGAGACCATTTTCGTGGGGATGAAGAATATCACGCTCCGTGCCGACGCTGAACTGATCGAGCGGGCGCGCGCGCTGGCGCGATCGCAGCGTTCGACGCTTAACCAGCTCTTTCGCGACTGGCTTCGTTCGCTGACGGAGCAGCAAGTTCGCGAGGAGCGGTTGGCCGAACTGGAAGCGCGGCTGACCTATGCGCGTGCGAGAGGAAAGTTCACGAGGGGTCAGATGAATGAGCGCTAAGCCGGCCTTCCTCGACACCCACGTCGTGGTCTAAGCGTTCGACGACACCGCATCGGCGGAAACGGATTGGCCGGGGCGGTCCAGTGTGCGAGGCTGCGCGCGTGCCTCCGCCGAATCTCCTGTGGATCGTCACCACCCAATGGCGCGCCCAGTCGCTCGGGCACGCGGGGGATGTGGACGCGCGCACGCCGAACCTCGACCGGCTCGCCCGCGAGGGACTGCGGTACGCGGAGGCGGTAACGCCGCATCCGTTCGGCCCATTCGCGCGCGCCGCGCTGCTCACCGGCGTGCCGTCCCCGGCGAACGGGATCCGTCACTACCACGATCCGCTGCCGCCCGAGACCCGGACCATCGCGCATGAACTGAACGAGCGCGGCTACCGCACCGCTTACTTCGGCAAGTGGCACCTCGCCCCGCGCGACCCACACGCCGCGCTGGTCGGGCCGGATCACGCACGCACCCTCGTGCCGGAAAACGCCCGCGGCGGCTTCAGTTTCTGGGAGGGATTCGAGGGCGGCTTCCTGCTCAATGATCCGTGGCTGCACGGGACCCGCCTGCCGGAGCCCACGGCGTTCACAGGTTACCAGAGCGACGTCGTGACGGCCCGCGCCGCAACCTGGCTCCGCACGCACGGAACCTCCGCGCCGTGGTTCGCCGTCGTCAGCCTCGAACCGCCGCACCCCCCCTATCACGCGCCGGCCGCCGGGATCCCCGCGCGCGATCCGCAGTCCCTGCACCTCCGCCCCAACGTGCCGCGCGGCGGCGCAGTCGAGGAACGCGCCCGCCACGAACTCGCCGGCTACCACGCTCACCTCGAAGCGACTGACCGCGCGATCGGTCGCTTGGTCGGAGCGCTGCCGCGCGACACGCTCATCGTCTTCACGTCGGCGCACGGCGACCTGCACGGCGCGCACGGTCATTTCCGGAAGGGTTGGCCCTACGAGGAGAGCGTCCGCGTGCCGCTCATCGTCCGCGGCGCGCCCGGTACGTCGGCCGGCGCGGTCTCCGCCGAGCCCGTCTCCCTGATCGACCTGTCGGCGATGACGCTCGCCTGGGCCGAGGGGCGTTCGTGGCAGTGCGCGCGCGACGCGGCGGCGATTTCGATGCCGTCCGTCGTCGCACTTCCGCTCCAATGCGACCGCACGTGGAGCGGCTGGCGCAGCCCGGCGCGCAAGCTCATCCACGGCCCGGATGGGCGCGTGTGGATGGACTTCGATCTCGCGCGGGATCCTGATGAAACCCGCAACCGGGCCGCCCGTAGCGGGCGGTCCGATTACAGCTCGTAAGCCGGGAGGATCTTCTCGACGCGGCGCTTCTCGAGGTGCGCGAACGCCGGGAGCCCGTTGTCGAACGGCACCGCCACCTCGCCCTGGATCAGCGGCTGGGCGTAGCGGACGAACTGGAAGTTCATCGAGACACCGTCCTCGTTGATCCACTCGCGCGGCAGCTTCTTCACGCCGTTGGAAATATCGCTCAGCGGAGCCAGACCGGTCTCGACCGTGTAGTGGTCGCCATCGCCGCGGATGAGCGTGACCATCTTGTCGGTCTCGCCATCGACGGCGGCCTGCACGGCGCGCTGGCCGGCGAGGAAGGCCTCGTCGCTATCCGTCTTCGAAGCCAAGTGGGCGGCGGCGCGCTGGGCATTGCCGAGCTTGACCGAGCGGGCCTTAATGCCCGGGAGGTGCTCCTCAACGAGAGACTGGATGTACTCCGCGGCACCGCCGAGCTGCGCATGACCAAAGGCATCGGTCGTGTCGGCGGCCGCGACGTAATTGCCATCCGCGTCGACGAGACCTTCGCCGACCACGATCAGGCAGTACTTCTCACGCTTCAGGACGCGCTTCACGTCCTCGACGAACTTCTCGGGCGCGAACGCGACCTCGGGAAGGAGGATGATGTGGGGCGGATCGTGCGGATGGTCGCGACGCTTCGCCAGTGCCGCACCCGCGGCAATCCAGCCGGCGTTGCGGCCCATCACCTCGACGATCTGGACGAGATCGTGCTGGCCCATCGCCGCGTTGTCGCAGGCGATTTCCCGGACGGTGGTGGAGATGTACTTGATGACCGAGCCGTAGCCCGGGCAGTGGTCGGTGACGACGAGATCGTTGTCGATCGTCTTCGGCACGCCGATCACGCGGAGCGCGTAGCCCTGCTCCTGCGCGAGCTTGGAAATCTTGTCCGCCGTGTCCTGCGAGTCGTTGCCGCCCGCGTAGAAGAAGTAGCGGATGTTGTGCGCTTTGAAGACCTCGAGGATGCGCTCGAAATCCTGCTGCTTCTTGAGCTTGTACCGCACCGTGCCCAGCGCCGCACCCGGCGTCGTGCGCAGACCGCGGATCGCCTGCTGCGACTCCGCCGCGAGGTCGATCAGGTCTTCCTGAAGAATACCGAGCACGCCATTCAGCGTCCCGTAGATTTCCTCGATGCACTCATGATTGAGGGCCTCCGAGACGACGCCCGCGACACTGGCGTTGATAACAGCAGTCGGGCCGCCGGACTGGCCAACCAGGACATTTCCTACGAGTTCTTCAGCCATGGGAGTGTGGTTTTTGAAAAGGGGTGGAAACAACGCGAGGGACAAGCAAAACGCCGGGGTCCCCGGGGTGGCAAACCCAAATTTCCCGTAATCGGGTCAGAGAAGGGGTGCCGGACGGTAGGAAACGGCCTCGGGGAAGCGCCGGGAGAGGGGTTGCACGCGGCGGACGAAGGCGTCCACCTGCTGGGGCGCGGCCCCGACAAAACGTTCCGACTGGGCCAGGAGGCGCTCGAGGCGGGGCAGGTCCAAACCCACCCGCACATCACCCGCTAGACGCTCCAGCAGGCCGGCCCCACGTCCGCCGTCCCGCAAATCCCGGGCCGTCGCCAACGCATGCTCCTTGATCGCCTGATGCGCCGTTTCCCGCCCCGCCCCCGCCTTCACCGCCTCCATCAGGATCGTCGTCGTGGACAGGAAGGGAAGCTGCCGCGCATTCTCCGCGGCGATCGCCGCCGGGAAGACCTCCAGCTGCCGCAGCACGGTCAGCAACGTCTCCAGCAGGCCATCGAGCGCAAAGCACGCATCCGGCAACACCACCCGCCGCACGACCGAGCACGACACATCGCCCTCGTTCCACTGATGCCCGGCCAGCGCGCCGGTCATCGTGACATGCCCCGCGAGCAAGGTCGAGAAGCCGCAGAGGCGCTCGCAATTGCGGGCGTTCATCTTGTGCGGCATGGCCGAAGAGCCGACCTGGCCCTTTTGGAAACCCTCCGTCAGCAGCCCCTGCCCCGCCATCAGACGAAGCGTGGTGGCGAAGCTCGCCCCCGCCGCGCCGACCTGGTGGAACGCCGCCACCACATCGAAGTCGAGGCTGCGCGGATAGACCTGCCCCACCGCGCCAAGCGCCTGACGGAAGCCCAGATGCGCGAGGATGCGCTGCTCCAGCCGCTGCACCTTTGCCGCGCTCCCCCCGAAGAGCGTGAGTTGATCGAGCTGGGTGCCGACCGCCCCCTTCAGCCCGCGCGCCGGATAGCGGGCGGTCAATTCATCGAGCCGGATGAAAGCCTGCAGCAGCTCCTCGCCCGCCATCGCAAAGCGCTTCCCGAGCGTCGTCGGCTGCGCCGGGACATTGTGGGTGCGTCCCGTGAGCAGCAGCGTCCGAAATTCCTTGGCTCGCCCCGCCAGCGCCAGAAGGCCAGCGGCCGTCTTGACCCGGAACAGCGCCAGCGAACGCGCGAGCTGCAGCTGCTCCACATTTTCGGTCAGATCCCGGCTGGTCAGCCCCAGGTGGATCGATTCGTGGCCCGCCAGCGCGTTGAACTCCTCGATCCGCGCCTTCACATCGTGCAGCGAAGCCCGCTCGCGCGCGTCGATTGAAGCCAAGTCCACCTGATCGCGCACCCGCTCGTAATCCGCGATCGTCCGCGCCGGGATCGCCAGCCCAAGGTCCCGCTGGGCCTTCATCACCGCGATCCAGATATCGCGCTCCACCCGCACCCGCCCCGCCGGGGACCAGATCGCCTTCAACGCCGCCGAAGCATAGCGCTCCGCCAGGACGTTCGGAATCACCGCCGCCGCGGAGGAAGAGGAAGAAGAAGAAGAGGAGGAAGACTTGGACTTCGCCATCGCGCCCCCAGCCTCGCAGCGCCGCCCCCCGCTTAGCAAGCCGGGGCACGCCGGAAGCAAGACCCCCTCGCAGGGCGGCCCTCCCGCGCGGCCGCAGGCCTGCTTACGCTGCCGGTCTGCCTCCGAAGCCCCGCCGACTCACCCATCGCCCGTGGGCGTGAACACTTCCGGCCCCCCCGTCTCGCTCACGGCGAGGGCGCTTCCCCGACGTCGGCGCCCGGCGGCTTCAGAGAGTAACCGCGAAGGGAGCGGCGCCACGCCGGCATCGTTTTCGCCGCAGATTCGGCGAACGACGGCAGCTTTGTCCTATGTCCTGACATGACCCCGTCCGACTGGCCTCTTAAAGGAGAAAATGCTTCAGCTGAACACAGCTCATTCGATTCAGCTCGTTGCCGGATCGACGCCCGCAAGCCCAGCGCGACTGCCAGGAATTTGCAGGGGCGTTTCGCGCATTAAGGTCTTCAGCCGGCCGTCCGTGGCTTCGCTGCTCCCGAATAACACATTCGAAGGTTTTACAAGTCGATGACGGTCCTGCGACGATGAGTGCTGCTGGAACTCGTTTCTGGTCACTGGTTGATGATTGGCTGGTTAAAAGTAGCCGGCAAATTTGTTAGCTAGTAATACTGCCGGATGTAGCCGTAAGCGCGATCGAATAGTTCCTGGTCGGTGTGCAACTGATAACGTAGGAGCGACCGCCGAAGAGCCTGCTTTACCTCACGCTCGCCTTGGGCGGTGGCTTGCCATCCCTCGAACCGAACCTGCTTCACGATCTGGTCGATATCCGCGACGATGCGCTCGACGATAACGTGCGTGTGTTTGGTCTTCGCCTCGTTGAAAAGCTCGGTGAGCGCCGCAAGCGCGCGATTCTGTTCCTCTTTGGGGTCCACTTGGTTCTCAGTGGCAACAACCTCCTTCGCGACTTCGAGGATCGCCTTGAGAAACTCCAAGCTGTTCAGCAGGCCCTGCTCATGCTTCTCGCGGATCTTCTCTAACCGCTCGCCGAGTTCCTTGAACTTCGGATTCCCAGCGTGCTTGCGGAGGCGGGCGATAAGCTTGATTTCAACCTCGCGGGCCTTCTTGCCGGGATTCGCTTCCCTCAAAATGCCGTCGAGCACCTCGGCATCAAGCACCAGAGTGTCGATGTCGTCGCGCACGGCCTCCACGTGGACGTTTTCGTTGATGAGTTCGATCGTCTTGGCGCCGAGGCGATGCCACAGAAGACGGCCATTGCCGCTCACGGGCTTCACGGACTCATAAACCTGGGTCAGCCACTTGAAGTCCGGCGCGTAGGCACTCAGGCAGGGGTCGGGTGAGAGCGCCTCCCAGATTGTCCCGAGCACGCTGTATTCGGAGGCGAACTTGTCGCGCACCGCGTTGTGCGGCAGGCACTGCTGCGCGGCCATGAGTCCTTCGTAACCGCCAACGCTGCGGTCAACGTTGGGGAAGAACGCGAGGCACTTCTGCATCTGCACCGGGAGTGCCTTGCGCAGCTCCTCGATGTTGCTGACCACCTGCTGGACGGCCTTCTCGTCGAAATCGAGTGCCTGGGCCACATCATCGAAGATGCCGATGTAATCTACGATCAGACCGTGCGTTTTCGCTTGCCCGTAGGTTCGGTTCACCCGGCAAATCGCCTGAAGGAGATTGTGGTCCTTCAGGGGCTTATCGAGATACATGGTCTGAAGGATCGGCGCGTCGAAACCCGTGAGCAGCTTGCTGGTCACGATGACAAACTTCAGCGGGTCGGCCGGATCGCGGAAGCGGTCTAGCAGCTTCTCTTCGGCGTCCTTGTCGCGGATGTGGGTCTTCCACTCTGGTTTATCGTGCTGGGCGCTGCTCATCACGATGGCGCTGGCGTCGGCACCGATGAGCTCGTCCATCACCTGCTTGTAGAGCACACAGCATTCGCGGTCGAAGACCACCACCTGCGCCTTGAAGCCGTTTGGCTCCACCTTGGTCTGGTAGTGCCCCACGATGTGTTCCACAACGGCGCGAACGCGCTCCGGGTTCTTCACCAGCACCGCCATCTTGGCGGCGCGTTTGGCCAGGTCGTCGCGGTCCTGCTCGCTCAGGTCGCCGGTGATTTCCTTGTAGGCTTCATCAATCGCCGCCTTGTCGATCTTGAGCTTCACCGCCGGAGCCTCGAAGTGCAGCGGCAGCGTCGCCTTGTCGCGGATGGAATCCTGGAAGGAGTAGCGGCTCATGTAGCCCTGCACATCCTCGTCCGCGCCGAAGGCCCAGAAGGTGTTGCGGTCGGCCCGATTGATCGGCGTGCCGGTCAGGCCGAAGAGGAAGGCATTCGGCAAGGCTTCGCGCATCTTGCGGCCGAGATCGCCCTCTTGCGTGCGGTGCGCTTCGTCCACCATCACGATGATGTTGCTGCGGTCGTTCAGCTTCCCGTCCGCCTCGGCGAACTTGTGAATCGTCGTGATCAGCACCTTGCGCACGTCCTGCCCGAGCAGGCGTTGCAGTTCTCTGCGGTCGCCCACACCCACCATGTTCGGCACGTCCGCCGCGTTAAAGGTGGCGGTGATCTGCGTATCGAGGTCGATGCGGTCCACCACGATGAGCACCGTGGGATTCCCAAGGCGCGGATGCAGGCGCAGCTTCTGAGCGGCGAAGACCATGAGCAGGCTCTTGCCGCTGCCCTGGAAATGCCAGATGAGACCCTTCTTCGGATACCCGGCCACCACGCGGGCCACGATCTTGTTCGTCGTCTCGTATTGCTGGTAGCGACAGATGACCTTGATGCGCCGGTGCTTCTTGTCCGTGGCGAAGAGGGTGAAGTTTTGCAGGATGTCCAGCACCACGCCGGGCCGCAGCAGGCTCTCCACCGTCTTGCGGACAAAGCCCAGGTTGCCCTCCTCCTGATTGTCGTCGTCGCGCCAGGGCCCCCAGAGGTCGATGGGCATGCGGATACTGCCGTAGCGCAGGCAGCGGCCCTCGGTGGCAAAGGAGAAGACGTTCGGCACAAACATTGCCGGCACCTCCTTCTCGTAGATCTCGTTCACCTGATACGCCCCGTCGAACCATGTCACCGCGCTGCGCGTCGGCGTCTTCGCCTCACCCATCACCAGCGGCAGGCCGTTGATGAGAAAAACCACGTCAAAGCGCTTCTCCACCGTGCCGCTCTGGAAGGTCCACTGGTTCGTCACCGTCAGCCGGTTTCGGCCCGGATGGATGAAATCGAGCAAGCGCACCGGCACATGCTCGCCGTTTGGGCCAAAGGGCATCGTTTTCTCCCCGCGCAGCCACATCGTGAAGTTCTCGTTCGCCCGCACCAGACCGTCGCCGCCCACAGCGAGCAGAATGGCCCGCAGGGCGTAGATCACCTCGTCCGCCCGGTCCGGCTGTGCCGCGATCTCGGGGTTCAGAGCGATGAGTGCCTCCCGCACCCACGTCTCCACCATGACCTCGCCCGACTGACGCGGCACCTTCAGCGGCTCGACAAAGGTCCACTTCGCCAGCTTGAACTCCCCGCCCAACGAACCGCCCCAGCCTGCGGGCGGGTCTTCGCGCAGCACCGACGAACCCACGCCGCTGCCGAGCGAGGTCGCGGCATCGAGGATCATCTGCTCGACGGTGTTGGATTCGGTGAAGCTCATACGCTGCCTTTGTGAACTACCTTAAGAGATCGCATCGCAAACGTGTGCAGCTCACTCGGAGTAATCACGACTGTATCTGCATTTCCTGGATTCGTGTCGTGATGAAACTGTCCGGCGTAGGTGTTGATCTCATTAAGTTCGCCTACCAAACATTGAGCATAGCATAAAGGCGATGGAGCAGCAGCGGAGCCAATGACGCCCACCACTTGTCCAAACATCAAGTCACTAGGTATCAGTCCTGGGAATCGCCGGTGCAGATAGCCTTCTAGCAGCGGCCTGATTGCCTTGGCGACCTGCCGGGTATCACCATTCCCATTGCTGACAAAATCCACCAGAAGGCCATGATGGTAGAAATACGGTGATTGGCACTCTTTATCGACATCAAGCTTGTCGAAATCGGAATAGGCCCTGGCGGCATATTTGAGCCCAAAGACAGCCACCTGATATGACCCGTCTTTTGGTGTGAGTTCGTCACGCAAGTCGCGGATAAAGTAGATATCGTGGGCAAGAACAACAAGTTGGTCGGCCTTCGCACAAATCTCCTTTAGCACCGTCCGAGTGTGCTGCTTACGATTTAGGTCCAGACTGCACATCGGATCGTCCACCACAACGACCCGGGTGTTCAGCTTCGCGTCGGACAACGTGCTCGCGACAAAGAACGCGAAGGCAAGAGTGCGTTTGTCACCCTCACTCAGCGCCGTTCCAAAAGATGGCGGTCCTCCTTCTAGGGGGACGGACTTGCCGCGGAGCGCGAGGCCATACTCGGAACGGGGTGCCGCCCCGCGGAAGTTCGCGTCCATCGCCTCGATCTGGAACGCAGCACCAAACTTAACGAGCAATGTATTGATTGCAGTCTGATAGTCCTGGAGCGTTTGCTTCATCAGTGCGTCGAGCGCTGTGCGGGCAGTGGTTTTTGCACCCTCCGCTGACGTTGATGAAGCGCGTGCAATCGCCAAATCTCCAAAAAGGGCAACGACTGCTGGAGAATGTCTCTTCTGGGCGAGTTCCAGCTTCTTCTGCTGCGCTGAGAGCTGCTGAATATCTTCAGCCGCCAGTTTTTGGCGGAACGTCTCGATTGTAAGCTTAGCATCTCCAATCGCCTTGTTTGCCTGCTCCATCAGGGCGGATATTTCCGTCCACAGGCGCTTAACGTTCTCCGCATCGCCGGAGGTTCCAGCTGCTGCGGTTGGATTTGCTTGTTTCGCTGAAACAAGAGCAGAGAGGACTTCGCGAATGTCTTTGAGTTTGCCCATCGCAGCATCCGCATCGAATCGAATCTCGGAAATTGATACCTGATCACTCCATGCGTTCGCGAGCGAAGCTGCATTCGTTACCTGAAGAGCAAACTCGGTGACGATGGCATCGCGAGTTAAACTAGAAATTGACTTGTCGAGGGACGAAACCTTCGCCTTTAGAACCGAATAGGCGGTATTGAAGTGAGTTCTAAATGCTCGAATCAAATCGAGTCCCGAGGTTGATTGAGCGCAATACGGACACTCCTCGCTTTGCTCAAACGTGTGGCCCTGACTCAACCAAGCCTCCGCCCCCGGCTTGCCTAGTTTCGAGACGTGCGCCCGGACTTTCGCTTCGGCGTCATCTTCTACGCTCTCGATGGTTGTTCTCAAAACATCAAACACCGATGCAAAATCGGGTGCGGGAACAGCCACGGCGGCGGGCATGGCACGTTTTAATAGCAATGCACTGCCCCGTGCTGCTACGACGCGCTTCTCCAAATCCAAAATCTGTTTATCCGCATCGGGGACATTAGTAAGTCTCTCGAACTCCGCGAGCGACGTGCCTTCGTAGTGCCCACTTAGCTTTCCAATCACGCTCTGCACTCTATCCGCTGCTGCACGGGCGTCAGCGGTCGCCTTCTCTTCCGCCAGTCTTGCTGCGACGGCCTTTTCTCCCAACGCGAACTGAAGCAGGTTCTTTCGATGCCCAGTGTTTACGACACCGCCCGAATGAACATTTTTCTCAACGAAATCCGCATCGAAGACCAAGAACTCAGGCCGGGCTTCTGACCACTTTGTTCCGTCGAATGTGACCTTGTGGCCGCTCCGAAACTGTAACGTGACCTTGGGCGGCAAAGTGCCGTCGATGGTTTTACGCACCAAGATCGGCGAAGGGTCACTTGCGCCCAAGGACCTCAGGACAGTGGCAAGCGTGGACTTGCCGCGTCCGTTGTCTGCATAAAGAAGCGTCGCCTTCTGCCACTTGAATGGTTTGCCGTTTGCATCGTGAAGGAGACCGATGCCTTGAATTTCTTCGATACGCTCTAGCATATGAATTGATTGGCGGTTCCATCGCCACCCACGGGGAGCAGGCTGGCCCGCAGGGCGTAGATCACCTCCTCCGCCCGGTCCGGCTGCGCCGCGATCTCCGGGTTCAGGGCGCTGAGCGCCTCCCGCACCCACGTCTCCACCATCACCTCGCCCGGCTGACGCGGCACCTTCAGCGGCTCGACAAACGTCCACTTCGCGGGCTTGAACTCCTCGCCCAACGAGCCGCCCCAGCCTGCGGGCGGGTCTTCGCGCAGCATCGACGAATTCACACCGCTGCCGAGCGAGGTCGCGGCATCGAGGATCATCTGCTCGACGGTGTTGGATTCTGTGAAGCTCATTTTATGTGATCGAATTGGTGAGTTCAGATAATAATGCCCCAACACCTGAGATTGCCGCTGAGGTGCATAGCTGGGCCCGATGAAGCTCGTCTAACCTCGAAGCGATTACCCGCTGTTCTTCGAGCGGCGGAAGCGGCATCACGGATGCGTAGATGTCTTTGTTCGAAACATTCGCCTGCTTGCTGCCAGCAGCCTTGCTGTAAATCTGGTCTAGGAACAGCCGAGACGACAGATAGTGGAGCAAATATCCAGGTAGAACGTTTGGACGGGGCGTTAGCTTTGCTACACGCTGATTTAACAGAGTTGGCGCAATTTTTTCGGGCACCACAACCGCATAGCCATAATCCTCTTTACCCATCGTTCCAGTCATCGAGAACAGAATGTCGCCCGGCCGAACGACAAAGCTTGGATGTTTCGTTTCGAAATCAGAAGGGAGAAATACAGGGTTTCTCGAAAGGTCTAACCGCCGGTCAAAGAGATTTCCGAGACGAATCAACTGGATCCCACGGTCGCAGAAATCATCACTCTTGAATGCATTGCCTGCGGTAATCGACAACACCTCAGAAAGCTTTGCCATTCGCCACGATTCGGGCATCGGACCAAAATCGGTAGATCTGAATCGCGCTTCGCTTAATCCGCTGACCAGTAACTTTGTTCGATTTGCTCCAAAAGCGGCATCCAAAGCCAACAATTGGTCTTGATACGCCGAGGCAGTTTCATCGACCGCCCAAAGAATTTCCGCGATGCGGCGCTGCTGGTCGATCGGCGGGAGGTCGAACTCCTCCAGCTTGAGCGTGGTCCAGTTGATGGTGGGCGAGAGCGAGCCGACGGAAATCTCCACGGCGCGGTTCATGAAGCGGTCGCTCATCATGAGGAAGGGCAGGAACTCCGGCTGCACCTTGTCCGGCTTTGCCCTCAGAACCATTCCATGCGCGGAGAAGAAGCCATCATGCGGGGCGATGGCGACGCGCCGCAGGTAAGCATTCCGCTTGGCGAAGAGAATGTCGCCACGGCGCATCTTGAGCTTCTGGCCTTTCAAGTCCGCATCGCTCCCCCAGCGCCGGACATGCAGCGAGCCAGAATCCAAATGCTCCAAACCGATGTAGAGCGGCGCGTCTTCCGGCCCAGGTTGCCCCATTTCGCGAGAGCACTCGGCAATGTCACCGAACTGGAACCGACCCCACTTGGAACGATCAAGCCATGCAGGGATCGCCATCTTCGAGTCCGCCAGATTCGTCCGCTTCTGCTTTTCGCCACCGATGATCTTGTGAAGGGCGTCGGTGACTTCGGACGAGCTTGCAGCCCACTTCGCGAACGGCTCCTGCAAGTCACCACTGGATGAACGGATCTCGGTGCGCCGGTGTTCAGCATTCACGACATAGAGCGGAATGCTCAAGGTCCAGTCTTTGGCCCGGATGTCGTCTACGGTGACCACTCGCGTGAAGCCGGGCTCGTCTTTGAAATCCTGATAGGCGCGGACGATGCGCTGGAGGTGGTCGTCGGTGAGGAAGCTCTGGGCGCGTTCACGGGTGACTTCGTTCACCGCGTTGATGAAGAGGATTTTCCCGCGCCGGGCCTTGGGTTTCAGCGTGCGACAGACGACGACGCAGGCTTCCATGGGCGAGTTGTAGAATAGGTTCGGGCCGAGGCCGAGGACGCACTCGATGAGGTCGGCCTCGATGAGCTTGCGTCGCATTTCCGCCTCCTCCTGACGGAAGAGGACGCCGTGGGGCCAGAGGACGGCGCAGCGGCCGGTCTTGGGCTTGAGGCTTTGCAGAATGTGCTGCTGGAAGGCGTAGTCGGCGCGGCCCTGCGGCGGGGTGCCGTAGAGATTGCGCCCCCAAGGATCGGAGGCGAAGGCTTCGCGGTCCCACTGCTTGATGGAATAGGGCGGATTGGCCAGCACCACGTCGAAGCGCATGAGGCGGTCGCCTTCCACGAGCTTCGGCTCGGCGAGGGTGTCGCCGCGCTCGATCCGGAAGTCCTCGATGCCATGGAGGAAGCAGTTCATCCGGGCGATGGAGGAGGTCATGAGGTTCCGCTCCTGGCCGTAGAGCTTCACGTTCCGCCATTCCTTCTTCTGATTCCGAAGGCGGGCGATACAGGAGAGCAGCATGCCGCCGGAGCCGCAGGTAGGGTCATAGACGGACTCGCCGGGCTGCACGTCGAGCATCTCCGTCATTAGGTGGACGACGGTGCGGTTGGTGTAGAACTCGGCGGCGGTGTGGCCGGAGTCGTCGGCGAACTTCTTGATGAGATACTCGTAGCCCTGGCCCAGCTCGTCCTCGGGCAAGTTGGCGACGGTGAGTTCGAGCGAGGAGAAGTGCTCGATGAGGTCGCGCAGCATGGCATCGGACAGGCGGTCCTTGTTCGTCCATTGCGCATCGCCGAAGATGCCAAAAAGCTTGTCGGGATTCGCAGTCTCGATGGCACGCATGGCCTGCTGCAAAGCCCGGCCCACATCTCGGCTGACCTTCCGAATCTCCCGCCAATGCGCTTCCGCCGGCACCTGGAAGCGGTGGTTCTCCGGGAAGAGGGCGAAGTCCTTGTCGCCACCGGAATCCTTGAGTGCTTTCAGGACCTCCTCATCGAAGACATCGCAGAGGCGCTTGTAGAACAGCAGCGGAAAGATGAACTGCTTGTAGTCGCCCGCATCAATCGTCCCCCGGAGGAGCACGGCGGCTCCCCAGAGGTAGGATTCGAGCTGTTGCTGGCTGATGCGGGTCATGAGGGAAAAAACACGGATTTGAACACGGAATTAAACATGGGCGGGGTTCGTGTTTAATTGCCGGGCGCAGCAGGTGACCCGGAAGACGTTGCTTTCCAAAGACCTCCGCGGCCTCGGCGCGGCGGAAGGGCCTTACCGTCATCAGCCAAAAGGCGCAGCAGGTGCTGAACTTGTCTTTTGGTTTTGGAGGAAAGGACCTGAAGAAGCTCATCCAAGGGCGCACCACTTTCGCCTTTGTGGACGAGGTGCTTTAGCAAAAGCAGCTTCGATTCCTCCTGATCCAGCCCTTTGCGACGGGTGTAGGCAGCCGCTTGGCCAATGGCTTGGGCGAAGGTGCGGGAGAGAATCAACCGGGCGCCGCGCCCGCGACTGACGCGCTCCAAAAGCCCATCAAGCACAAGCCGGTCGGCCAGAGATTTGAGGGCTTCGGGAACAGGAACCTCACGGCGAACCGAGTCGAGCACGAGGAGGTGGGCCGTGTCGTAGAGCCGCATCTTCTCCTGACCGACTCGCTCAAGGTAGGCCAGGAAAGCAGGGTCCTGAACAACACCATGGAGAATGAGCGTGAACTGATAAGGGGAGGCGTCCGGAGTCGGAAGCTGTTTGGCACTCGTGATGGCGTCCTCGAAAATGAGGTTCATGCCCTGTCCTGAGCGTTCGACCATACCGCAGCGCTGAAACACCTCGGCGAGGCGGCGGTTTCTGGGAGCCTGGCGGTCGAGCAGGGTCTCCACGGTGACCTGCGGTAGGAGTCCACCGGGGCTCTCCACTGTCAGCGTGGTGGAGGTGTGGCGGATGAAGATGCTGCTCCCGAGCAGGTAGTCGCGGTGGCAGACGGCATTCAGAATCGCTTCGCGCACCGGACGTTCTGCGAAGGAGGGTAGCTGGCGGACAAAGAGGCCCGACTGGAATGACTGTCGGGGATTGCGACTAGGTTCGTTGATTTGCTGCGCGAGGAGTTCGTGCCAGGCGAAAAATCCTTCGTGATATTCCGTCCGAAGATCGGCTGGCCCAGAGGCGGCCGTATTCCGGAATTCATAGATCAGCTCGGCCTGTGGCAAATACCGCCTCACCGCTTGACGAGAACCGAAGAGAACCAAGGCGGCGTTAACCAAGGCTCCGTCGGGCTGAAGCAATTCGGTATCGCGCAAGAGTTGTTCGTCGCCCAGGCCCTCAACGCGCTCGGCATCGCGCTGACCGGATTCATCGCGACGCGCTCTCAGGGCATCAGCCCAAGCCCGGCGAAAGGTATGAAGCGCCACCGGGTTGAGGTCGCTCAGCTGGAGGCCACGGCAAGGCTCCGCAGTAAAGTCGCGCCCAATCTCCTCCCAAATGGCTTTGCGCCGGGATTCGGACAACGGCACGAGGCTGTCATTTTCGCGCATCCACGAGCGGCCATCCCAAGATGCCGGTAGTCCGTAGGCATGGCGGGGCACGAAGATTACGAGAACACGCCCATGATCGGTCAGAAACTCCTCCCACTGGGTCGTGAGGTGGATGCGCTGGTTGAGATTCTTGCGATGCACTTCGATCTGCGGCCATGCCTGGGTGCCAACAATCTGACGAGGGCGCTTATCAGTGACTCCGAGGACCATCTTGCCGCCACCTTCGTTGGCGAGTGCGCAGGCATATTTGGTGAGTGCGTCGAAGTCGCCGTTGGTTTTCCACTCTTTGAACTCAACGTATTCACCTTCGAGCCCATCGAGAATCTGCTGAAGCCGTGTCGGGATGGGATTCATTTTAGCACGCCCTCCCGTTTTAGAATATCCACCAGTCTCTCCTCCGCCGCGAAGGCTGCCTCGGCACTTTCCCGCAGTCGCTTCATCGCTTCTTCCACGCTCAACACCTGCTGTTCAACCTTGGGTTCAACGTAGCGCGGGATGTTCAGGTTGTGATCGTTGGCGGCGATCTCATCGAGGGTGACAACACGGGCGACGCCCTCCACATCCTGAAAGGCGCGATACCAGCCGTGAATGCGCTCGACGTGCTCCGGGAGCAGCTCGTTCTGGGCACGGCCAGTTTTGAACTCTTTCGAGGCGTCGATGATGAGCACCTTGTTCTTCCGATCCTTCACTTTCTTCTGCCGGAAGACGAGGACGCACGCGGCGAGACCGGTGCCGTAGAACAGATTCGGCCCAAGACCGATGACGGCCTCCAACAGGTCCATCCCGAGAAGCTTTTTGCGAATGTCGCCCTCCTTGCCCATGCGGAAGAGTGCTCCGTGCGGGAGGACGACGGCCATGCGGCCGCTCTTCGGCGCCATGGACTTGATCATGTGCTGAACAAAAGCGTAGTCGCCGCTCTTGCCGGGCGGCATGCCGGCGAAGTTCCGGCCGTAGGGATCGCTGGTCCAGACCTCGTCGCCCCATTTCTCCAGGGAGAAGGGTGGATTGGCGATGACGCAGTCGAACGTGGCAAGGTTATCGCCGGAGTAGAATGCCGGATTCCGCAGCGTGTCGCCGCGAACAATTCTGAAGTCCGTGGCTCCGTGCAGAAAGAGGTTAATTCGGGCGATAGCTGAAGTGGTGAGGTTCTTCTCTTGGCCGAAGAGTTTGCCCCAGAGCGTGCGAACATCGCCGCGCGTTCCCTTTACGTGCTGGATTGCCTCCAGCAGCATGCCTCCGGTGCCGCATGTCGGATCGTAGATGGACTCGCCCTCGCGGGGATCGAGGATGTTCACCATGAGGCGCACCACGGAGCGCGGCGTGTAGAACTCGCCAGCCTTCTTGTTCGTGGCGTCGGCAAACTGCTTGATGAGATACTCGTAAGCCTGGCCAAGGATGTCGGCTTCTGCTGCGTCATTACCGAGTGGTAGCGCAGAGAAGTGCTCGATGAGGTCGCGAAGCAGCTTGTCTGGCAGGCGATCCTTATTGCTCCACTGCGCGTCACCGAAGATGCCGTAAAGGGTGTGCGGATTCGCCTGCTCGATCCCACGCATCGCCGTCTGCAACGCTTGCCCGACATTGGTCGCCACCTTGCGCACATCCGCCCAGTGGCAGCCCTCAGGGATTTGGAAGCGGTAGTTCTCCGGGAAGAGCGCGGATTCCGCATCGCCGCCGAACTCCTTCAATGCTGCCTCGTGCTCCTCATCGTGGACATCGGAGAGGCGCTTGAAGAACAGTAGCGGAAAGATGTAGTTCTTGAAGTCGGCCGCATCGACGGGGCCTTTCAGGAGCCAAGCGGACTTCCAGAGATGCGATTCGAGCTGACTAAGTGTTAGCGGTTGAGACTCCATCGGGTACATAGGCAGCACGCTAGGTTCAGCGGACGCCACGCGAAACAATGGCGAGGAAACTTGGAGTGCTGCAAGCTAGGTGACTCCAAGAACGCCGACGCCGGCATCCGGTTGGGCAAGCAAGTTGGCCAAGACTGACTGCGCCGTCGTGCTTACACGAAACGCTACACAAACCGAGATGTCCGACATGTCCGGGGCCGCCGGCTACGACGGGACGAGGTCGAAAGAAACCGTTTCTTAGCTTCCCCGTGGGGACGCCAACTTAGAAAAGCCCGCTTTTCGAATGAGATGCGGGTTTTCTTTTTGGCCACCGCCAAAACATGGGGCATGTTGCTCACTGACCTGCTCCCCTGAAACTGGAGTGGCTTGAGTGAGAGAGCCGGGTGAAATACCAACCCACCCGGACCATGAAGAAGCACCACACCGAGGAGCAGATCCTCGGGATCTTGAAGGAAGCGGAGCTCGGCAAACCGTTGCCCGAGCTCCTGCGCCAGCACGGCGTATCGAGCGGCACGTTCTATCGCTGGAAGAGTCGCTACGGCGGGCTCGAGCCGAGCCAACTGTCGCGGCTGCGCCAGCTGGAGCGTGAGAACAACGAGCTGAAGAAGATCGTGGCCGACCAGGCCCTCGACATCCGGATGCTCAAGGACGTGAACTCAAAAAACTGGTAGAGCCCGCCGCTCGCCGCGCTGCGACCGATTACCTCACCGAGGCATATCCCGTCAGCGTGGCGCGAGTGTGCGGGCTGCTGCACTTGGCCGTGAGCAGCTACTACTACCAGTCCCACGGCCGACGCGATGAGGCGCCAGTGCGCTCCGCGCTGCGGCGACATGCCGAGGTGCGGAGACGCTGGGGCTATCGGCGTTTGCTTGTGCTCCTGCGCCGCGACGGCATCCCGGACAACCACAAGCGGGTTTACCGGCTGTATCGCGAGGAGCGCCTGCAAGTGCGTCAACGTCGGCGGCGCAAGCAACGCGTCGTGCGCGGCGGTGCGGCGCCGACCCCGCCGCAATGCCCCAACGAGCGATGGAGCCTCGACTTCGTGCATGACCGCATGGTCAGCGGTCGTTCGCTGCGCCTGCTCACCGTGCAGGATGACTACACCCGCGAGTGCCTGTGGATCGAGGCCGACACCTCGCTGTCCGGCCCGCGGGTCGCGCGTGTGCTCGACTTCGTCATCGCGCTGCGCGGCAAACCGACGAGCCTGATCACCGACAACGGACCCGAGTTCGCGGGCCTGGCGCTGGAGCGCTGGGCGCACGAGCACGCCGTCAACCATCGCTTCATCGCCCCAGGAAAACCCGCCCAGAACGGCTACATCGAGAGCTTCAACGGCAAGCTCCGCGACGAATGCCTCAACGAACACGAGTTCCTCAACCTGCATCACGCCCGCGAGCTGATCGACGCCTATCGTGACGACTACAACCTGAAACGCCCGCACAGCGCCCTCGAAGGGCTCACGCCGAGCGAGTCTGCGGCCAAAATCGCGCGAGCCCCCATGGGGGCTCCTCTGGATAAGATCAGTCCTGCGCTTGCACCCGAATCCTCCGTCAGTAAACCAACCACAACCAACCCGGCTGTCTCATTATAACCCTCCAGCTTCGGGGGGCAGGTCACTGCGCGCTAGATGTTACTCTCTCTAATTCAAACGCGAGAAGCGTTCTTCTTCGATGAAATGGAAGATTGCATCCAGTTCCTCAGGCGAGGTGAAAAACCATTCTTTTCCCGGCGCGGCAACTTTCTTGCTTCGCAGGCGTAGGATATTGTGAAAAGCCGCCTCGAGTTCGTTACAATTGTTGGTCCTATAGAACCGGAGAATGCAAGGCGGCTCGGGGTGTGAAGTGCCGATTTGATCCATTATCCGTTGCAGGGCGCTGCACTTGGCCTTCCCGACCTTGTAGCGGCGCTCCTTTGTTTGTTGCTGAGTCGAAAGGTCGCTAGGGAAGAAATAGACGTAAACGTACTCCGAACCACGGCCCATTTCCTTTTCCGCGCCATAAGTTGGATCAGCTTTCTTCTGTCGCTCTGGCTTTTCTTTCTTCACCGGAGCGGAGACCTGATGCGGTTCGGAGTCGACCGCGATTTGCCACATGGCCTTCGATGGATTAGATGCAAGGCCCTTTATCTTCAGTCGATTTAGAGCTTTCTTGACGGTACCATTTGGGCGGTCGCCCCCTTCAATTCCTCCTCGCGCAAGATGAGCTTGGGTTAAGGCCGCTACGATGGCTGGTCGGTTCGCGACCTGCCCGCTGAAAATCTCAACTATCAACTCGGCGGCGATTTTCGGCGTAAGTGGGTTCCCCTTGTATTGATAATCAGGACTGTTGCTCATTTGGATTTACTTCAGCGTTTACTGCCAGGCCATACGTCTTGCGGCTCCAAATCTATGGCTCGATCAAGGTTCCTCCTCAAAGAGGTGACGTTGTTTCTCGTAGTCCCTTTGGTATGGATACGGGACGAGCAGAACTGCTCCGATAATAGCGGATATTAAGATGATCCTATGCCAATCCGCGAAATGAGAAACCAATGCGGCCAATCCCGCTATTAACCAACGAAGTTCTTCCGCCACCTGCATTCTCGCTTCTGCAATTCGAAGCCGAGTAAGTGCTTCGCTAGAGTCGTGATCGCTTCGGTTGTCGGGTTCAGACATAGATGTGTGTGAACTAAATGGCTTCGTGTCGCCACAGCTCACTTTGATCTTACCCCAGCCCCTATGTTGCCGCTGGCGCTTGCGTTCCGGCAAGTGGGTTAGCCTGCAGCGGCGTGCTGTCAGAAACTTGTTGCCCCTGTTCGTACTCCTTTGCCGGAGACTTGGCCCGCAGTGCTCTGGACATCGCTTTTGAAACGCGCCGGGTTGCGGTCGCTGCCTGCTCGCCCTCCAGCACATCGCGCTTGATAACCTCACCGGAAAGCACCCGTTGGATTTCGTCTAGTTCAATCCGCACGTCGGGCGAGATGCGCTTCAGCTCTCGCCGAATGCCCATCAGCAGCGGCTCGGAAAGTAGGACCGCGCCGACCGTGAACCGGCTCAAGGCTTGTTTCTGCTCGTGGTACTCATCAAGGAGCGACTTCCCCTGAGCTTCCCGCGTGAGCAAGAATAGTGCTTCAAGGTCACTGTCGGCCTTGGTGTTCAGCGTGCAGAATTGCAGCGTCATCAGCAGTTCACTCGTGATCGGCTGCCCGAACGAAACCTTGTAGACCTGCCACGTCTGCGCATTGGTGAGAATAACCCATTCGACCCCCTGATTTGCGGCGTAGTCCACCGCCTGCTTTATATGGGCCTCTTTCAATTCGAGGTTCGCTGCCTTGACCTCAACCAGCAGGGCGAGCTTGCCATCAATCTTGATCGCGAGGTCGCAGTAAGTGCCCTTGATTTGAAACTCTGCGGTGATTTCCGAATACTTATCGTAGCCGAACAGGTCGGCCAAAACGTCCTTAACAAGTGTTGAGGTGTCGGCCTCTCCCACGTCCCGCGCTCGTGCTTGGTCAACGACCGGCTGGTAACGCTTCAGGGCTTCGCGGATACGGGATTCAACTTTTGAGGGTACTTTGGCCATAAACGGAAGGGGGTCTTGCGAGGCTCAAGCATTGAGTCGGGCAATCGCATTTAAATGGCAGCGGCATCGTTATCGTTCAAGCCGGAAGCCCTACACACTTGCCAGCCGCCGCCGTGGTGATCGCCTCGACGTGCCACCCTGCGCCCCGTGCAATTCCGCATCGCCGTTGACCTGCCGCAGCGCACACTCTCAACACCCGCTTGGGCGGGGTGACGCTTGAACAGGTCGCGCCAGATTTCGGCGGCCGGATCGAGGCCGTTGTGCGCGGGCAACGCTGGGTCTTCGCCCATCGGGTCGCCGGGCAACAGGAGGTTTTCGAGACCGTGGGCCGCAATCGGATGCTCGGCGAGGTCGAATTGGCCGCCCGCGCCTGCGGAGTGATTCGCGAGGGCTGAAGCGCAACACGCTGTTGCTCAGAGTTCGTCCCCGAGCCCCGATGATTGGCCCGTGGAGGGACACCGCTCAGGCGGGGTTGCCAGTGAGAGGGAGGTGGCCCCTTGCGAAATAGCGGATCGCAGAACCGGACCAATCAGGCGCTCATCCGCGAGAGAAAGAAAAGTGGTCAGATTTGAGTTAATCTCGCGGGCTAGATCAAAAGTACTCCACGATTTGCTTGGCGGCATACCACTAATCCGGCTGGTGGTCAGGTGGGCCAGTTCCTTGTCGGCCCGTCTCTTGGCGTCCTTCAAATCCTCGCTCGGAGCGATACTTTGTTCCCATTGCGCTCGATTGGCTTGAGGCAAGAAATCGGTGGCGACAATATCACTTCCCCGTGGCGTGAAGTGGTGCGGGTGCAGAAAGTAGGCGAGGTTCCGCAAGTGCAGCACGAACGTTTCGATGCCTTGCATCTTTCGGAACCAAGACGCATCTGCGGGCAGGCCGGTGGTTGCCGCCTCAAGGAACATCTGCACTTCGTAGGCAACGTGCTCCTCGGCGTAGGTTCTCAACTCAACGGGGTTTGAAATCGGGCAGGCCCGGTCTTCTTTCGTGCTCATTGAGGTGGACCCCGTCCATTGGACAGCGGATCGAGGAAAATAAGTTAATTTAAGGGAGGGGGTGCAGGGGGAGGGGCGAAGCTCCTCCCCCGCTCCCGGCTTGACTTGGTGGGATGTTGCTCACGGTTCAAGCGCTGAGTGCTTGGCGTTGATCCCGGCGGTAGACTTGCATCGGGGTCATCGGCTCGGCGTTGCCGAAGGCGCTGTGGGGGCGCTGCTCGTTGTAGAAGTGGAAGAAGTTTTCCAAGTGGGTGTGGGCCTCGATTTGGGATTGGTAGCTCTTGAGGTAGATCTCGTCGTATTTGACGGTGCGCCAGAGCCGTTCCACGAAGACGTTGTCGAGACAACGGCCCTTGCCGTCCATCGAGAGCTTTACGCCCAGCGCGAGCAGCGCTGGGTAAACTCGGCGGAGGTGAACTGGCATCCCTGATCGGTGTTGAAGATTTCCGGCACGCCGTGCTCGCGAATCGCACGTTGCACGGCCCGCCAGCAGAAGCCCGCATCGAGCGTGTTCGACAGCTCCCAGGCCAGGACCGCGCGGCTGGACCAGTCGATCACGGCGAACAGATAGATGAAGCCGCCCTTGATCGGGACATCGGTGATGTCGGCGGCCCAAACGTGATTCGGGCGCTCGATGCTCAGGTGGCAAGCCCGGGAGGGTCAGGCTTTGCCGCTTGCCATCCGACCGCCGGAGTCGGGCGGTGAGGCGTCGGCGGGAGCGCCAAAGTCGGTCGGCGGCAATGGGCACGGACTGAGCGTCCCGGGTGCCCACTCCGCAGCGGCGGGGGTAGGGAACTCGATGATCAGGTCCATCCGACGCAAGAAGACAGGGTCGAAGCACGTGCGGCTGTTGCTCGTCAGGATCGCGATGCGGTCAAAGGTCTCGATTCGCTGGAGCAGGTAGTTGATCGGTGCGTTGGCGAACCGGTCGTTAGCGTCGCGCCCATCTGTGCGGTTGCCAAAGAGCGAATCGGCCTCGTCGAAGAGCAGTACCGCCTCGGTGCGCTCTGCGCGCTCGAACAGTCGCGCAAGGTTCTTCTCGGTCTCTCCGATGTACTTGCTGTTGATGTTGGCAAGGTCGACCCGGTACAGGGGAAGTTGAAGGCGCGTTGCCAGCCAGCAGGCGGCGAGGGTCTTGCCGGTGCCGGACGGGCCGACGAACAGGGCGCGAACGCCAGCCGTGTAGCGCGTACTCGCGGCGGCACCGAGTTCACTGGCGAGGCCGTCGCGATGGTGGCAGCGTGCAAGCAGCCGGTCGAGCGCGGCGCGTAGTTCCGGGTTCAGCACGAGGGCGTCGTCGGGGATGCCTTCGGTGACGATTTGCGCGAGAGACTCCAGACCAGCACCCTCCCCGGAGCGGGAGACATGACGGCCAGTTCCGGCGTCGGGCGCGTCTTGGCCAGCAAGGCGGGCGGCGTCGTGTGCAAGCCTCTCAGGTTGGAAACTACGAGAAGGGGGCACGGCCAGGAGGGTCAGGCGTTGACGCTCGCCATCCGACGGCCGGAGCCGAGCGGTAAGGCGTCGGCGGGAGCGCAACCGTCGGTGGACGGCAATCGGTAAGCCCCAGCCTGACTGTCCCAGGCTCCGGCTCGTTCGCCTATCCGCCGATCGAAAACCCGAGGGCTCATTCGGCCGACGTTCTGAGAGACTTCATGTACTTGGCGAGTTCGGCCGCCTCCGGCGCTGTCATCCCTTTGGCTTCGAATCCTGGCATGGCGACAGGTTTCTGCCCCGGCGTGCCCTTCAGGATGATTTCAATCATCCGGGCTTCAGCCAAGTTCGCGTTAAAGAGCTTATCGCCCTTGGGACCATGACAGGCCTGACAATGCGCTTTATAGAAATTGGCGAGCTCGGCGTGTGAGTCCTCCGGCCCCTGGTCAGAGCTTGCCCCGTGGGACGTGAGGGCGAGGGCCGGCAGGGCGAAGAGCGCGATCATGACCCGCTTCAGGTCTTTCATTTTCATGCGACAAACAAGTGATCAAAACCGATTTCTCGATCGTCGGGTGATTCTATGGGTGAAGGTTGAGACGGTCGGGTTCCTGACCATGGGGCAGGCCTGCTCAATCTCAACTACCGATGGGAAAGGAGATCTTTCGAGGGGCCGGGCTAGGCGGAGCAACGGGCAGGAGCGGCTCGGTTGGCTGGCCGGTTGCCATGTCCCTACCCTACAGGGTCCAGAGCTTGGCGAGCGGCACGGCAAGGAAACGCGGATCGGACATCGGCAGAGTACTCGTGCCGGAGTGGAAAAGCACTCCGCCCTTGAAATCCTTTCCACACTGCTGGGCCAGACGGCGCAGACCGTGGCCGTCGGTCTCGTGAACGGTGGCGGAAGCCTTGACCTCCACGCCCCACGTCTGGCGGCCGCGGGTCACGACGAGGTCTACTTCGACTTGGTCTTTGTCACGGTAGTGCCAGAAGCGCAGGTCGGGATCGGTCCATCCAGCCTGGGCGATGAGTTGCTGGACCACGAATGACTCCAGGAGATGACCGAAACGATCGCGCCGAGTGTTCCACTCTTCCACGGTCAGACCCGCGAGCGTCGCGGCGAGGCCGCTGTCGGTGAGGTGAACCTTGGGAGTTTTGACCAGGCGTTTGGCTTCGTTGCGGTGCCAAGCCGGCAGGCGGCGAATCAGGAATAGGCGCTCCAAGATCGCCAGGTAGTGATCCACGGTCTTACGATCCAGACCCAGCTCCTGACTCAAACTGGACGTGTTGAGCAGTTCCGCGGTGCGCAAGGCAAGCAGTTCGAGGAGACGGGCGAGTTCACGGGCGTCCTTAACGCGCGCGATGTCTTGTACGTCGCGTTCGATCAAGGTGCGCACATAGGCGCGGTGCCATTGCCGGGCGCGGTCCGGCGAGCGCGTCAGCGGCTCCGGGTAGCCGCCCGCGACGAGTTGCGCCGCCAAAGCAGAGGAAGGTTCGTGCGCCTCGCCCTTGATTTCGCCCTTTAGCTTACCCGCGAGCAGGGTGGAAAGAAATGCGCCGGCGGAACGGGCTTTCTCCGCTTCGGTGAGCGGGTGGAGATGGATGAATTCGATCCGGCCGGCCAGCGAATCGCTCAGCTGAGGGAGGAGCAGGAGATCGGCGGAGCCAGTGAGGAGAAAGCGACCCGGCCGTCGATCCCGATCCACCGATCCTTTGATCGCACGAAAGAGAGCCGGCGCGCGCTGCACTTCGTCCAGCGTCACTGGATCCGGCAAGCTGGCAACGAAGCCGGTGGGATCATCGCGGGCCGTGCGGAGGATGGCCACGTCGTCAAGGCTCACATAGCTCCGATCCGGCACGCAGGTCCGGGCGAGCGTACTCTTCCCGCATTGTCGGGGACCGATGATCGCGACCACGGGCGTATCCGCCAGGGCGGCGAGCAAGGGACGCTGAAGCGGGCGGGGATACAGTGATTCGGGTTCGTCCATTTGCGGATTACAGTCGCGTCCAATTGGGGAATATCAATTCGTCCAATTGGGGAGTCAAGCCCGGGAGGGTCAGGCTTTGCCGCTTGCCATGCGACGGCCGGAGTCGGGCGGTAAGGCGTCGGCGAGACGACCCCGACGGGTTGGCTATTCGCATCCGATGGGGTCACGGGCGATCGCGCCGAAATGCTGCTCAAAGCAAAGCGCGCCTGGAGTGCAGAAAACGGGCAGTCTGCGGAAGTTTCTGGGCGGCGAGGGAGAGAATGTAGTCGTCGGCGGACAGGGCGGGTTTCTTCAAACGGGCCCGGCAGGATTTGGCCGCGAGGCAAACAATCTCCGGTCGGAGGTCGATCAAGTGAGCGATGAATTCATCAGGATGCTACACCTCGATGTCGTCTTCCGCGAGAACGGCAGGCGGAAAGTCCTTCAGATTGAAGGTGACGATAACATCGCAGCGACCACGGATCGCGGCAGCGAGCACGTGGCGGTCGTCGGGATCCGGAAGACTCAAAGTGGGAATCAGCTTTGCGTATCCACGTACCCTGGCATCTGGCACTGCGGCGTCCATCAGCTGACACGTGCGTTCGAGCTGCTCTGGTGCGATGTCGGGGCGACTTGCGAGGACGTTTCTGGTCCACTCCGCTTGGATGTCGTCGCTCCAGCGGGCACGGAATAGACCGGTACCCGCGAGTTGCAGAAGGAAATCACGCAGCGGAGCTGGATACAAAACGCAGGCGTCGTAAAGCGCGGCATATCCGGCCATGGCGTGGGCAAATTCAGCGAGGGTTAGTAGCCCATGTCGAGTTCCTGTGCCTGCCGCGCCAGAGCCTCGAGGGCCTTGTTACGCTCGCCCTCGGAGCGAGCTTTGTAGGCCTGCACATCGGCGAAACGAACGCGTCGATGTGTGCCAACCTTCCGGGCGGGGAGTTGCTTCGCCTTGATCAGTTGGACCACGTGGGGGCGGGAAACGTTGAGGAGGTTGGCGACTTCCTGGGTGGTCAGCTCAGCATGGACGGGTATGAGCGTGACGGCGTTGCCCTTGGCCATTTCGGTAAGGAGGTCCACCAGCAGACGGACGGCCATGGGGGGTAGCGTGGCAACTTCATCGCGACCGCGTGCGTCGTCGATGTGCAGGCGCAGGGGCCGCGTGCGCTTGAGCAAGGGCGCAAGTAGGCGGCTTGTCTCGCGCGCGGCAGTGCGATCCTCCTTCGAGGGGACTCCTGAGGCGGGGGAGGTGGGATCAGCGAGTTTCATGGCAGGACAAGAAGGGGATGATTTCGTGGTCACCAATCAAACGAAATAACCGAAACAGTCAAAACATCCGAAAGCCCTCGAGGAAGACACGCGGACGCTTCAGGGACCAAACGCTGTCGGAAGGGGTCAGGCTTTGCTCTTTGCCGTGCGAACGGCGGTCGCGTCGGTTTCCGCCTCACCACCAGCGCCTTGCGCGGGAACCCGCCCCACCATGTCTGAGCCGTCTTGGCTTCAGCTCAGCCGACGACCCCGATGGAGTCATGTCAGGACAGAGGACACCGTGCGATCGGCCCAGGAGGATCTCTGCAAGAGGCAGTCGGGGCCGCAGGCGCGCGGCGTATGCGGGTTGCCGAGGCACCTGGTTTCTCATCAGGCGTGGGTCTGTCGTGCCGATTGTGAGCTCACGCGATGTTTGTTTCATGGTCCTTAGTTGCCGTGTGGGCGTGCTCATGTCCGTTCGTCTTTGGGCGAGGCGGTTCGGTATCTCGTTTCGATGAAGATCATGGGTAGACAAGGTTTCCGCCTTCGAAGGGCTGGCTTAGCCTTGGGCGTCGTCGGCGTCCTGGTCGGTGGGTGGTACGTCGCGTTCCACACCGGCGTCCGTGAGCGCGGGGCGGGTGAAGCCGCTTCGTACGCGGTGGCCACGGCACGTCGGGGGGAAGTTGCGAAGGCGGTGCTCGCGACCGGGAGGCTTACGCCATGGGAAACCGTGGAGGTCAGTTCGCAGGTCTCCGGTCTCGTCACGGCCGTACATGCCGATTTCAACACCGTGGTGCGGAAGGGAGATCTCCTCGCGGAGATTGATCCCTCCACTTTCCGGCAGCGGCTCCGGCAGGCCGAGGCCGATCTCTCCGCCGCGCACGCGAATCACCAGGTCGCGCTGCTCGATGTCGCCCGGCAGAAGGACTTGCTGGAACGAGGGCTGGTGACCCCGCAGCAGTACGACCATCTCAATGCGGAGTTGCAGCAACTGGCCGCGATCCTGCTCTCGCGCGAGGCGGCTGTAGAGAACGTGAAACTGGATTTGCAGCGCTGCCTCATCGTCTCTCCCGCGGACGGCGTCGTGCTCCACAAGGCGATTGAGGCGGGCAGGACCATCGCGGCGAGCATGGTGGCGCCGACCTTGTTCGTGATCGCACAGGATCTGCGGCGGATGAGAATCATCGCTCCTCTCAACGAGGTCGATGTCTGGCTGGTGCAGCCGGGCCAGCGCGTACGCTTCTCGATCGAGGCGCTGCGGGGGCGTGAGTTCTCCGGTCGGGTCTTCCAGATCCGGAATCCCTACGTGTCGGCTGAGGCCAAGGTCGCCTCCGCGTCTACGCCTGCATCCCCGGTCACGTTCGACTGCGTGATCGAGGTGGAGAACGACGATCTCACGCTCCGCCCCGGCGTCACGGCCATCGTCTCGATCGCCGTCGCCAGCGAACCCTCGGCCGTGCACGTGCCCAATAGCGCGCTGAATCCGCGTGCGGCGGGGCTGACGCCTCATGGCTTCGCGTCGCTGCAGCCAGGTGAGGCGGTGGTCTACCGGGTCCCTCGCAATGGCGGGATCGCGGTGCCGACCGTGGTCCGCACCGGGCTTTCCGATGGCATCCGCACGGTGGTGCGGAGCGGCGTGGATGAGGGCGATGTCGTGGTGGCCGCTTCTCGATAGTCTCCGGCGCCCGCGCTCCCTGCTCCCATGGTCACGTTCTGCGGCGTCAGCAAGACGTACGAAACCGACGCCGGACCGGTGCTGGCGCTGCGGCCGACGGATCTGGAAATCCAGCGCGGCGAATTTGTCGCCGTGATGGGAGCGAGTGGCTCCGGCAAGTCGACGCTGTTACAGCTGATGGGCTGCCTCGATCAGCCCTCCGGGGGCGTGTACCGGCTCAACGGGCAACCGGTCCACGCGCTCAGCCCCAACCAGAGGGCGGCGGTGCGGAGCGAGAACATCGGGTTCGTGTTCCAGAACTATAACCTGCTGCCCCGCACGACCGCGCTCGAAAACATTGAGCGCGCCCTTTGGTGCGACAAGCGGAGCCAGAAGAGCGCCCGCAGCGTGGCGGAACGGGCGAGGCAGTGCCTCGAGTGGGTCAATCTCCCGGCGCACGGCCATCATTTTCCCTCCCAGCTCTCCGGCGGTCAGCAGCAGCGGGTGGCCATTGCGCGTGCGCTCGCCAACGCGCCCTCGCTGATCCTCGCCGACGAGCCGACCGGGAATCTCGACAGCGTCGCGGCGCGCGGGATCCTCGCGCTCCTGAAGTCGGTCCATGCCGGAGGAACCACCGTCGTCGTCGTGACCCACGATCCCGAGGTCGCGGCGCAAGCCGAACGCATCCTGACGTTGCGCGACGGAGTGGTGGTGTCCGATCAGACCCTGCCGCGTCGTGGTTCGGGTGTGGCAGGGGAGGACCGGTCCGCATGAACGCGATTCTGCTCCTGAAGGTGACCCTGCGCACCTTGAGACGGCGCCTGTTGCGGTCGCTGCTCGCCTGCCTCGGGATCATCATCGGTGTCGCGTCGCTCATCGCCACCGTCACGCTGTTCAACAGCGGCGTCGCGCATGGCCGGAAAACGCTCTCGTTGCGCGGGGAGCGACAGATCGTGATCACGGCGGCTCCACGCGGCATACGGTCGTACGCGACGCGCAACCGCGAGGTGCGCCCGCAGGACCGCTTGACGGTGGACGACTACGTGGCGGTCCGGCACGGGGGAGGTCCCATGGTGGCGTCGACCGCCATGGTCCAGGCGGTGCACACCCTGCAGGCCAATGGCCGTGAGGTCACGGCCGTGCTCCGCGGAACGGACGTCGAGGGCCTTGCCTTCGACCACGCCACGCCACGGTCGATCATCGCAGGTGCGATGTTCGATGGGGCGGATGTGGACGCTGGCGCCGGAGTCTGCGTCATTACCGCCGATCTGGCGCGGGAGCTGTTTTCCGACGACGAATCCATCGGCCGGTACGTCATGGTCAATGGAGTGCCGCTCCTCGTCATGGGCGTGGCCAGCGCGAAGGCGGCGTGGGGTGAGCCGGAAGGGCGCGACTACGAGGCGTACCTGCCGTACTCGAGCCTCTTGCGTCGGATCGCGCCCGGAGCCGCCCTGCGAATCTTCGTCGAGGCGCCGGAGACGGCGGTGATCCCCGAGCTCCGGTCGCATCTTCTCGGCGTCCTCGAAGCGAGGAGGGGTGAACGGAGTGCCGAGTTTCAGGTGTCTGACCCAGCGGAGCACCGCCTGCGGGATACGGAGGCGGCGGGCATCGCGCGTCGCCTGCTGATTTCCGTGATGTGCATTTCCCTGCTCGTCGGGGGTATCGGCGTGATGAACATCATGCTGGCGAACGTCGCTGAGCGGACCCGGGAAATCGGCATCCGGCTCGCGATTGGGACGCGGACCCACGATATCCTCTTTGAATTTCTGCTGGAGGCGACGGTGCTGTGCCTTCTCGGTGGAGCGATCGGCATCGCGTTGGGAACCGCCGCCGCCGCCGTGGTCGCGGCGCAGTTTGGATGGGCCGTGCACCTTTCGTTCGGCGTGATCGCGCTGGGCTTTGCCAGCAGCGTGCTGGTCGGTCTGGTCTTCGGCTTCGCCCCGGCGCGCGCCGCGGCACGTCTACACCCCCTTGAAGCCCTGCGGTACGAGCCGTGAGCGGGTGGGCGTGCGGGATGACCCCGACGGGGTCATGTCAGGACATAGGACACGGCGCGATCGGCCCAGGAGGATCTTTGGGACGCGCAGCTGGGGGAGCAGGCGCGCGGCGTGGCATCATGCCCGCATGGGTTCGCCGCGGAGGAGGCGGTCGACGGAGGCTTTGTCCTATGTCCTGACATGACCCCGTCCGGCGGGCCTCGGCGTGATCCGCCGACCAAGCTCGTCCCGCTTCAACTCCACCAGCTCCGTCAGGGGTATTCGCATCCGGCCAGCCTACCAGTCGCCTAGCGGTCACGGCAGGGGGACGCTGGCCGGACACTTACCGAGAAATCAGGGCACGCCCAATATGCCCCCGCCGGAATGGGCCGTCCATATGCCCTCTTCGGGGTTATCCGATGATCCACTCGAGCCTTGGCCACGTGAATGCGGTCGCGTTTGAATCCAAGCTATCTAAGTCATGCCCGATTCAAGGTCCGTGAAATAGGGTGAACCCCGTCATGACCCCGCTTCACGAAAAAGAATATATCATTTTCTGCGACGAGTCGGACAGACGTGGTCGATACTTCTCCAATTTCTACGGTGGCGTGCGGGTCGCCGCGTCGCAGTTGTCTCAGGTAGAATCCACGCTACGCGCCAAGAAAGCGGCTCTGGGCCTAAACAGCGAAATAAAGTGGCAGAAAGTTGGTGCGGATGTCGTGGAGCGATACGAACACTTCATACGCGAGTTTTTCGATCAGATCGCTGGGGGCCGTATCTGCATGCGCATCATGTTCACTCAAAACGCTCACGTTGCGACCAGCCTCAGTCGCGAGCAAGAGCAAGAGAGCTACTACCTTCTCTACTACCAGTTCCTAAAGCACGGCTTTGGCTTCTCCGACATGCCGTCCCATACTGAGCCTCCTCGCGTTCGAATCTACCTCGACGAGATCGGAGATACCCGCGAGCAGGTTGCCAAGTTCAAGGGCTTCGTGCTCGGGCTTGCTGACACCGCGCACATCCGCCGTGCCGGGGGCATCATTATGCAACCCGATGCCATCACCGAGGTTCGCTCGCACGAACATATCCTCATGCAGGCACTCGACACGGTGCTTGGCTCCACGACGTTTCGCCTTAACGACAAATACAAGGAGAAGGCGCCCGGCCAACGCACGCGCGGCAAGCGTACAATCGCCAAGGACCGTCTCCAAAAATTCATCCTCGGTGAAATCAAGCGGGTGACGGACAAGCCATTCTTCAACATCGGCATCTCCACTGGACGTTCTTCGGATCAAGCCGCTGCGTGGTCAGATCCCTACCTCCACTGGAAATTTGTTCCCAAGGAGTTCCGTATTGAAAAGAGTCACTACAAGACCTGAAAAGGCAGACGCCCCATTTGGACCTACATAAGTCTCTGACGGCACGCGTCAGCATTCGGTCAAACAGGGCGGCTGTTCGCAACTGTCGTCTTATTCCCTCTCGTTTCAAGCTGAAACGTCCCGATCGCACCCAGCCTGGGGTGCAAGCCCGGGAGGGTCAGGCGTTGCCGCTTGCCATCCGACCACCGGAACCGGGCGGTGAGGCGTCGGCGAGACGACCCCGTCCGGTTGGTCGTCCGACCGCCGGAACCAGGGCGGGTTCAGGCCTCAGCCACGACATTCACGCCCCTCAGGCCGAAGTGCCCGGCGGCGGCGAGGAAATGGCGATCGTGGGAATAAACTGCCTTCAGACCGTTGACGGAGGCGGTCGCCAGATGCAGCGCATCGGCCCCGCGGAGGAACACCGCGCGGGGCAGATCCGCATAGACCTCACGAACTCTCTCCAGCACGGCCGGGCCCGCGGGCAGCCAGCGAAACGCATCGGCGGCTTGGTCGCTCTCAAACTGCGCCAGCACGGCGCGGTACGATCGCAGCGGGAGGGCGCCCTCGCGGAGCTTCCGGTGGAAGGCCGCCACCAACTCGGCCTCACCATGCTGCGCGCAGCAGACGTGGTCCGAAGCCGCCAATTCCCGCACCGCGTCGCAGCCCGGCTCCTCCCAATACAGCCGGACCAGATAGCTTGT
>Ga0315904_10001527_pt1 | contig 36940 bp, 21 predicted proteins | sample LakEriMetagenome_6_FD_203529 | JGI IMG/M metagenome (GOLD analysis project Ga0315904, IMG submission 203529) | Freshwater fungal communities from buoy surface, Lake Erie, Ohio, United States - Buoy 12 MA120 | ecosystem: Environmental > Aquatic > Freshwater > Lake | place: USA: Lake Erie, Ohio...
CGAGGCAGTTGTCCGATGCCGTGCGGTATCGCTTAAACTGGCTCCGGGCCTTCGGATTGACGATGCATTGCAATCGATACAAGACGCGAGACCCCACGCGATGCGATGGCTGTCGTGGGATGGTTCGGTGCGCCAGCAGCGATGGTATTGGGGTATCGATCGATGGCCGGAAAACTCGAAAATCGTAAGTTGCGGAAACAAACGCAAGGGATGGAGTCACGAGATCTTTGGTAGGAACGAATTTTCAGATGTGGAATCGGCCGCAAACCTCATCGATGACGCATCGCAATTGAAATCCGGATTCATCGCGGATCAAGATCCTGGTGTTCGAGCTGCGGGGGTATCGCGTTTGTTGGCCCAGCGACTACAGGCTAGTTGCATCGGCGATAGGAATGGCTACTTTTGGGGAGCAAACCCAGCACCGCATCCCATGGTGCATTGGTTTCGAATTCTCGATGTTGTTCCCATGGACTCAAAAAGAGTTCGTGCCGCCGCGCGAGATTGCAAGGCGTGTCAATGGGAATTGAAAAGTCGGGGGGTGGATATCGATCTGGTCGCGATGCAACGTCAACTGCACGTGGATCCTGCGTCCGATCAACGGAGAACGTTTCTATTCACGCGTCTTGGAAAACAGCGAGTTGCAATTCTCGCGCAGCGGTTGGAAGGGGAAGTCGAATGAAGAAGCCCGAGCGTGGATGGTTCATCACCGGCACTGATACCGACGTTGGAAAAACATTCGTGGCTTGTCGCATGCTCGAGCAGATGCGTGCGCAGGGCGAGCGAGTGGGGGCTTACAAGCCTGCCGCGAGCGGTGCGCGTTTCCGAGAGGAGGGCGACGCGTACCGCTTGTGGATTGCTCTTGGTGCGGGTGTGCCCGAGGAGTGGGTCAATGCACAGGCGTTTGCAGCACCGCTAGCTCCTCCCATCGCCGCCGAGCAAGAGCACCGGCAGGTGGACGAAGGATTGCTACTTTCGGGCGTGGAGCGTTGGTTCGGGGAGTGCGATGTGCTGCTCGTCGAGGGGGCTGGGGGATTGATGTCCCCTCTGAGTTGGACTTTGACCAATGCCGACCTGGCGAGCCGCATCGGGTATCCCTTGATCGTCGTGGCGCGAAATCGTTTGGGGGTGGTGCATCAAATACTCGCCACGTGCGAGGCTGCGGATGCGCATGGATTGGAGATCGCGGAGGTGGTGCTCAACGATGTCGATCCAGGAGAGAGTGACCCAGCGCGGGACTCGAACGAGAGGTTGCTCCGCCCATTCCTGAGCCAACGGTTTCCCAATGCCGCGGTCCGCAGAGAGCGGACCGCGAAATGATCGACCGATGATGCTTGGAAACTAACGCTTGGAGAATTGGGTACCGCGACGAGCACCGCGGAGACCGTACTTCTTGCGTTCTTTCATACGAGAATCGCGGGTCAGGAATCCATCGTCGCGAAGGGGAGGAAAGTTTTCCTCGCTCATGCTCACCAGAGCGCGGGCCAAACCCATTCGAACCGCTCCCGCTTGGCTCATCGGGCCGCCGCCACTGACCCGGATCAGGACGTCCACCTTCTCTCGGTGGCCGACGTGATCCAGCGTTTCGACCACTTGGCGTCGTTCGGCGTCGGTCCTGAAATACTCTTCGAAATCGCGGTCGTTGACCAGGATCTTTCCAGAACCCGGCCGAATCCGTACTCGTGCCACCGACGTTTTGCGACGTCCCGTGCCGAGGCTATCACCACTGATCTTGTCTTTCTTTACAAACATCGTACGTCAACTCGCTATCGATAGGGTGATTCTATTTCTCTGCTTGATAGCCAAAGGAGGCTGGGATTGGCTTTTGTGCCTGGTGCGGGTGATCGCTTCCGGCGTAGACCTTCAATTTCCCGAGCATATGCCGGGCCAATGTGTTTTTCTTGGGAAGCATCCTCTTAACGGCCTGATGAACCAAATCGGTCGGTTTGCGTTCCAACCGTTCGGCGTAGCTTTCCACTTTTTGGCGGTGGTAGCCGTTGTACCAGGTGTAGTGCCGCTGCTGCAGTTTCCTGCCGGACATCACCACCTTGTCGGCGTTGATCACCACGACAAAATCGCCGGTGTCGACGTGGGGGGTGTACTGCGGGCGGTGCTTGCCCATGAGAACCATCGCGATTTGGCTAGCTAATCTTCCGAGAGTACAATCTGTCGCATCGACCACGTACCATTTTTGGTCGACGTGGCCGACCTTAGCGACCGTGGTTTTTTGTTGTGCTAGCATGGCAAAATCCAATTCAAATGGGCATGGAGCCCTGAAAATGCGAACTTGGGACGACGCATCCGAGTGGTAAGGGCCGTCCTGCGAGGGAGAAGAGTATAGCCGTCGCCTGGGAGTGCAACAAGGGGTTTTTCCAGGCTTCGGAGGGGGATGGAAGCCGAGAAATGCTGGGAATCCTGGACTTTACCTAGGTTTCGGAGGGTGTGGAATCCAGAATCGTTACCGAGTTTCACGAATTGGCGGTATAACGGAATTCCGATACTGATCGTAAAGATTGTTTTTTAGTTTACGAATGCGAGCAAAATGTCCATTGTTTCCAAGCCACCGGGCCTCGGCGGAGCCCAATACAGAGGGTCGCGGGCACTCGATTTAGCAGCTGTCCATGCTCCATTCAGTCCTCCGAAAGACTCGCTGGTGGATGCCATGCGTTTCTGGTCGAACACGTGTCCGAACAAGGTCGCGCTGTATTTGACTGACGGCGAGAGCGAAGAGGACTCGTCGATGACCTATGCCGAGTTGGATCACGGCGCGCGAGCAACTGCGGTGCGAATCTTGGAGAATCATCCGACGGGATCTCGCTGCCTTCTGTTGTATCCACCGGGCACGATGGAGTTTGTGGTCGGTTTTTTCGGATGTTTGTACGCGGGGTGCATCGCGGTACCAGCGTTCCCGCCTCGCCGCAACCGCAAGGGGGCGCGGATTCAAAATATTGCGGAGGACTGTCAGTCGACCGTCGCTTTGACGACCTCGGATGCGATTGCGCAGTTGCTGCGTGACGAGGGGATCCGCGAGGAGATGAAGAACATCGATTTGATCGGTACCGATGCGGTGGATCGTTCGATTGCGATTCAATTCGCGGACATTCCGATCGATCCCTCGCAGCTAGCCGTTCTCCAATACACTTCGGGATCGACTGGGCAAGCCAAGGGGGTCATGCTGACGCATGAGAATTTGATTCGCAACTGCGAGATCATTTCGCTCCTTTTCGAAGAGCAGCACAAGAATACCGGCGTCACTTGGCTTCCGACGTACCACGACATGGGGCTGGTGGGAGGGCTTCTCTCTCCGTTGTTCTTCGGTGCATCGATGGTTTTGATGAGTCCGATGACTTTCCTGCAACGTCCAGTTCGGTGGCTTCGCGCGATCACGCGTTACAAAGCCCGAACCAGCGGCGGTCCGAATTTCGCCTACCAACTTTGCGTGGACAAGGTGACGGACGAGGAGATGCATGGCTTGGACTTGAGCAGTTGGGAAGTTGCATTCAACGGCGCGGAACCAGTTCGCGCGGCGACGTTGAGGCAATTCTCCCGTCGCTTCGGCGATGTTGGTTTTCGGCATTCCTCCCACTTCCCGTGCTACGGCATGGCGGAAACCACATTGATTGTGACGGGCGGGCCTCCCCACACTCCTCCGTTGATTCGGAGTTTTGATGCGAGAAAGCTTGATGCGAGAATTGTTTCTCCGGTCGAGTCCACCCAAGAAGGAGTACGCGACCTGGTGGGTTGCGGAATCTGCACGAACAATGAGCGGGTTTTGATTGTGGACTCCGAAACGCTCTCGGTATTACCGGAGAACGAGATTGGGGAAATCTGGGTCGACAGTCCCAGTATCGGGCAAGGCTATTGGGGCAAGCCGGACGTATCCGAGGATGTTTTTCGCGCTCACACACGGGAAGGGGAAGGTCCTTTTCTACGTACGGGAGACCTAGGTTTCGTCAGTGACGGACAATTGTTCGTCGCAGGGCGAGTCAAGGATTTGATCATTGTCCGGGGGGTCAATCGCTATCCTCAGGACATCGAACAGACGGTCGAGGATTGCCACGAATCGATTCAATCGTCTGCCGCTGCGGCGTTTGCCGATGATCAAGGTCCTCGTGAGCGATTGATCATCACGGTCGAGGTTCAACGTTCGCTCGAGGATGATTGGAATCCAGTGATTCAGGCGATTCGTCGCGCTGTCACGGCAGTCCATGAAATCCCTCCCGATGCGGTCGTCCTCGTTCGGCACAGCTCGTTGCCGCGGACCTCCAGCGGCAAGATACAGCGCCATGCTTGCTTGAAGGCATTTCGCGAAGGAAGCTTGCGAATAGTGCATCGATGGCTGAGTTGGGAAGAAGGGCTCTTCGACGCGCCGCCGATGATAGCGGCCGCGACGGTCCAAGACCTCAGAGACGGTTTTTCGTCCGGCGCAAGCCAGCATAAGAAAACGCGCGATCCCGATCCCGAGGTGGTCGAACTGGTCAAACGCGCGGTGAAGAATGTCGCGCAGGAGCGAGCCAAGCTGCTGGACCTCGACACCAACGTGATTGTGGATCTGGGGTTGGACAGCCTCGAACGGCTTCAAATCGCCCACGCATTGGAAAACTCGGTCGGAGGCCGATTCCCCGAAGAAGTTCTTCAGGAGATTGAAACGATCCGTGAGATCGCCGAAGCGATCGAGAAACTCTTCGGCAAGGATCGTATTCGAGACGATCTGGTTAGCCCGGAAATGACGCAACCCGAAGAGCGGGTCGTTGCGCCCGAGGATTATCGCTTCGATCTGATGCCCGAGTATCGTCGATTGAAGCAAACCAAGGCCCAGTTCGCGCTGACCGGTTTGCCCGATCCCTATTTCTCCGTGCATCAAGGGCTGACTCGCGATACGACGACAGTCGATCACCGGTCGCTGATCAGTTTCGCCAGCTACAACTACCTCGGCATGAGTGGTGATCCGGTCGTCACCGAAGCGGTGATTGCTGCGGTGAAGAAATACGGCACGAGCGTCTCGGCGTCGCGTCTGGTATCCGGCGAGAAAGATATCCACCGCGAGCTCGAACGCGAGATCGCTGATTGGGTTCGTGTTGAAGAAGCCGTTGTTTTCGTCGGTGGACACTCGACCAATGAATCGGTGATCGGGCACATCGTCGGACAGCAAGATTTGATCCTGCACGATTCCTTGTCGCACAACAGTATCGTCCAGGGGGCTATTTTGTCGGGAAGTCGTCGCCGCGCGTTTCCCCACAACAGCTACGAAGCGCTCGACGAAGCTCTCCGGGAGATGCGGAAGCGTTACCGCAGAACGCTGGTGATCGTCGAGGGTGTTTACAGCATGGACGGCGATTATCCCGACCTTCCTAAATTCATCGAGGTCTGCAAGCGGCATCAATGTTGGCTGATGGTCGACGAAGCTCATTCGATCGGTACGATGGGGATGCACGGGCGTGGTATCGCGGAGCATTTCGGCGTCGCTTCGGAAGATGTCGATATTTGGATGGGAACGCTCAGCAAATCGTTCGGTTCGTGCGGCGGGTACATCGCCGGCAAGGCAGCGCTGATCGAATACCTGAAATACACGACGCCTGGTTTCGTTTTCAGCGTCGGCCTTTCACCCCCGAACACCGCGGCAGCGCTCGCCTCGATCCGGGCCCTCAAGAGCGATCCGGGGCGTGTCGCACGCCTCAAAGAGGCATCCCGATTGTTCTTGACCGAAGCCAAAAAGCGAGGACTCAACACAGGCAACAGCCAGGATACCCCCGTCGTACCGGTGATAACGGGCAACTCCCTGTTGGCTCTCCAACTGTCGCGACGGATGATCGATTCCGGGGTCAACGTGCAGCCGATCCTGTATCCTGCGGTGGAAGAGTCCGCAGCGCGACTGCGGTTCTTCATCAATTCGACCCACTCGAACCAGCAGATCCTGTACGCCGTGGAGAAGTGCGCTGAACACATGAGGATCCTTGCGCCGGAAATCTTCCGTCCTCATCGGACATAGCCATGGCCAAGCCCCGCTCGGAGATACCCAGCGCCACCGTATCCCGGTTGGCGCTCTACCTCCGCGAATTGCAGCAGAGTGAACGAAGTGGCTCCTCGAGCGTCCGCAGCGGTTGGCTCGCCGAGCGATTGGGTCTCAAGGATTCGCAGGTGCGACGGGATTTGTCATGCCTGGGCCAAGTCGGGCAACGCGGCGTCGGCTATCGAGTGCACGACCTGGTGGCGTCGATTCAACATGTGCTGGGTACCGATCGGTCTTGGAACGTGATCCTGGTGGGCGTTGGAAACCTGGGGCGAGCCCTCGTTGGTTATCGAGGATTTGATCAACTTGGATTTCGTCTGGTTGCGGCCTTTGACAGCGATCCAGAAAAAATCGGACACAGTCTCGGCTTGCTACCAGTCCAGGACCTAGACCAGCTCGAAAGCTTCACGTCCAGCGAACCGGTTGATTTGGCAATTCTCGCGGTTCCTGCCGCTGCCGCGGCTGCAGTCGCAAATCGTTTGCAACGATCGGGTGTCTCAGGCATTCTCAATTTCGCGCCGGTGGTTATCCCCTCCAGCTCGTCCATTACGGTGCAGCCGGTCGACCTAGCGCTGGAGCTGCAGCGGCTGGCATTTTCCGTAGTTCGCAGAAAGCAAGAGGGTTTGCAGCTCCCGACCGACGGCGACGAGAACCCCTGAGTTCTTTCCCGAAAAAATGCTTGACGATCGCTGCATCGAATTGCAACACTAAAAAGATGTGGTTGAGCGGTTCTGTTCTCGGTACGACTGCACGGCGAGGAGATTATGGATTTTTCACATCGACAATTCAACGACCTAAAAATGTGCCTCAATCATAGCCAATCCGGGATTGAGGAGTCGCTCGCCGAGTTGGATGGGGACTTCCGAACCTGGGCAGAGCATCCGCAACAACATATCGCACGGAAGAAAGTTCTCGAGCATCTCGTTAGCTTCCGTTGGGTCTTGGACCAGCATTTCACGCGAGTGGCCGGCGAAGGCTACTTGGAAAATGCAGTCGCGATGCGTCCGGGGATGTACCGCGAGCTTCGCGAAATTGAGTGCCGGCAAGACGAGGTTCTCGACGATTTGGATGCGCTCGTTCGTCGCGTGCGAAATTGCGACGCTCAGCAGGATTCTGTTGCCGAGCTTTTCTGCGATTTCCAGCGATTGCACTCTGCGATCCTGGACGAAGAAAGCCTCGAGAGATCGCTGGTAGAAAAGGGATTGGCGTGATTGAAATCACCACCACGGTTCCTTCGATGCAAATTGGAGAAACTTTGGCAACGGAAATCATCGCTCGGCGTCTCGGTGCCTGCGTACAGCTTTCGGGGCCGGTTTCGAGCACCTATCGCTGGCAAGGAAATATCGAAACCAGCCAGGAATGGCGTGTAATCATCAAGACGGTTTCCGCCCGCCGCGATGCGTTGGTGGAGTTTCTCCACCAGCATCATCCTTACGAAATCCCGGAGATTTCCGAACATACGATTCCCTGGACCGAGCCGAAGTTCTTGGAGTGGGTGCACAAAGAATCTTCGCAAGCCTGACGAAGATCAGGCTCTACACACCCTCCAGTGTCGGGCTATCCTCCTGCCGCATCTCTCTGGCCCGCTCAACGCGGGGATCCATGATCGCGAACCAGACAGGCGGAACGAGAGCCAAAAGAATCATCCCGGGGTACCCCGAAGGTAATTCTGTCCCCGCATCGGGGCTGCGCAGAATCTGGTAGGGACGGGTCGCCACCCGATGATGGTCAGAATGACGCGTCAATTCGAACAGCAAGGCTCGACTAACCCGATGGTCGCTGTTCCATGAGTGATGATCTCGCACCGCTTCGTAGCGGCCGTTTGGCAGTTGGGTTCGCTCGAGTCCATAGTGCTCTACGTAATTGATCATCTCGAGCAGCAGAAAAGAAATCGCAGCAACCGATAGATACACGGGTAGAAACATCGGCCCAAAGCAGCAACCGATCAACAGCAGCCAAAGGGATTGCAGGACGGCAAAAACGAGCATCTCATTGCGCCAACTCCAAATCGGCCAATGGTGTTTGCGAAGCCTAGCTACCTCCAACGTCCATGCGGATCGCAGTTGGCTGGGAATGGTTGTCGCGATGAATCGATACACGTCAATTCCCTTGCGTGCGGTCGCTGGATCCTCGACCGTCCCGACCTTGGCGTGGTGCCCGCGCACATGCTCAATGGCGAAATGCATGTACAGCACGGTCATCAGCAGCAACCGACCAATCCATCGCTCTGCCAGGGAGCGACGATGGATCAACTCATGGGCAACCGTAATCCCCATGCCGCCCGTGCACAACGCTACCGACAGAATCCATCCTGCTTGAACCCAAAAGGGGGCCGTGGAGTGGGTCCAAGTCCAGCCCAGCAGGAATAAAAGTCCGATTTGAATCGGGAGGTATGCATACAGGATAACGCTGTACGGAGCGGACTCTGCCGCTCTGCTCTCCGCATCCTCATCCAAATTCGAGCGATCACGTCCCAAAATCCGATCCAGGAATGGCACGCCGATAAAGACGATGCCTACGGTCAGCCAAGACCAAGCTCCGCCCAACAGCAGTCCGAGCGCCACGGTCAACGGAATAAGAAAGGAGAAGAGATATTTCATCGTGGCAAGGTTTGCGTCCGGAAGGGACGAGAAGGCCCTAGGGTGTCTGGGAAGCGTGCTGCTCCCCCGGAGGATACCCCGACAACAACCGTCCAATTATAGCAGATACCGGTGGCCGGTCATCTTGTGGGCAGTTTTCTTTGCAGAAACCTCTTGGTCATCTTCGTTTCTCGATAGCCCCCTGATAGATTAGTCACGCGGCGACAGTGTGGTCTTTTGGCAGGAGTGTGACGTATGAATTCCACAACCTTTGCGACGGAAACCGGGAGCGGGCCAACCGACTTGCAACGGCAAGTGTCGACCTTTGCATCCAAGGCACAGCCTCAACTCTCATGCACTCCCCAGCGGCGGGCTGAATTATGCGAGCATAGCATCGATGCGATTTGTCGCGTTGCGGAGCGCTGGGCGCTCTCGGGCGCGGAAGCCAAAGGATGTGGCAACCGGCCTGGAATTGTCGCGGAGGAACTGCTCGCGGGGCCGGTAGTCATCCTCCGTTTTCTCCGGCTGGCAAAATGGACACTCGAACAAATCGATCGCTACGGCAGCCCGCGTTTGCCCGGCAAGCTGGCCGTTCGAGACCGCGGAGTGGTAACCGTTCCGATCGTCCCCACGCAGGGACTGTACGATTCGCTCGCCTTCATGGGACTGCATGGCGAGGTGCGGATGCAGCCGGGAATCGCGAAAGAACAAATCCATGGAGACAAACTCAATCTCGCACGTTCCAGCGAGTTCTCGAAGATCTCAGCGGTGCTCGGTGCCGGGAATGTTTCCTCGGTCCCCGCGACCGACAGCCTGAGCCGCATGCTCTTCGAAAACCGTCGCGTGATTCTGAAAATGAACCCGGTCAACAGCTATTTGACTCCCGTGTTCGAAGTGGCCTTTGCGCCATTCATTGAACAGGGACTGTTGAAACTCGTGACCGGCGATGCGCGCACTGGGCATGATTTGATCCATGATCCCTCGGTCGCCGATGTCCATATCACAGGCTCGATTGCATCGCATGACCGAATCGTTTGGGGAGCCGATCCGGAAACCCAGGCCAAACAGAAAGCGTTGGGGATCCCGTTGCTCGACAAACCGATCACCAGTGAGCTTGGCAACGTCTCCCCTTGGATTGTTGTCCCCGGCGATTATTCGCAACGGGAAATCGATTCGCAGGCCGAGCATATTGCCGCGTCGATCACAAACAACGCGGGTTTCAATTGCCTGGCGACTCGCGTGATCATCACGTGGAAGCGATGGCCGCAGCGTGAAGCTTTCCTGCGACGCATCGATCATTTTCTTCAGCAAACCCCAACTCGGCCTGCGTATTATCCAGGAGCTTTGGAGCGCTACTGCCAGCACGTGGGGCACGACGTTCAGCCAGGCTCGAACCAAACGCTGCCTTGGGCGTTGATCCCCTCGCAATCCATACAGGAACGTCCGGTGTTGTTTGCCGAGGAATCGTTTGCGTGCGTCTGCTCGGAGACCAGCCTCGATGCACCCTCGCCGGAGCGATTTGTCGATGAGGCAGTTCGATTCGTCAATGAACAAGTCTTCGGTTCGCTATGCGCATCGATCACGTTCCCTCGAAATTTCCGCAAGGAAAAACCTGCCGATTTCGAACGAGCGCTTCGAGACCTGAGATACGCGACCGTTTGCGTCAATCAGTGGTCTGCCTTGGCATACAGCCTGATCTCGCCACCGTGGGGTGGCTATCCGGGAGCAACGCTCGATCGGGCGGACAGCGGAATCGGAAGCGTCCACAATACCTATCTCCTCGATGCGTTTGAGAAGACCGTTCTGTACGGACCGCTTGTCAACTTCCCCAGCCCCGTCTGGTTTCCGTCGCACCGCAATGTCCTGGCAACCGCACGCGCTCTGCTCGAACTTTACCGCCAGCCGTCGACTCTCAGGCTGCCCAAGCTATTTGCCGCGGCCCTGCGAGGCTAATCGTTGCGATGTATGTCACCGTTCCGACTGGACGACGGCGACACGGGGCAAATTCTGGGCACTGCCAAGGAACTCCGCGGCGCGAAATTGTCCGTGTTCGCAAGTGAAAAGCTCACGGAGAAAAAATGTCAGTAGCCCCCTCGCGCCGAGCGAGAGCCAACGTCGTGTGTTCGTCGGTGGCGGTACCGACGTTTTAGCCTCGTATTTATCGACCATGAAAATCGAAACCCGCCTAGATTTTCATCGGTCGAGAACCTACCCTGGAGATCGCGTCTGGCTACGTGGATTGTTCTTTTTCTGAAAAGCATCCTGGCAAAACTGAGCGAGATAATGTGTTACGGTCTGCTCCTGGAAAGTGTTGCTAGCCGCCGGTTGCAGAATTCTCCGCGTTTGTTGGCTGGACTGACGGCGAGAGCAACGGGATGAACCATTTTCCTTCCTCTCCTGGCGACGATCCCGCAGCTACCGAGCAGCCTCATTCCGAGTCTCACGCCGCGTCTTGGGACGATGCGCCCACACTGCACCCAGACACATCGATAGGAGCCGACTGCGGCAACCGCGTGAAGGTATTCCCGCAGACTTGGAAGACAGTAGGGTCGTTGACTGGGGAGACCCTCGGCAATTACCACCGACTGCGTCGGATTGGAGATTGGCAGTACGGTGGTTTGTTTGAAGCAGAGCATACGCAACTGCACCGCAACGTTCGTTTGATCACGTTGGATTCTCCCTGGAGCGACAACGCATCCCTGAGAAGCTGGTTCATGTCTCGTTCAGGAGCGATTGCGAGACTACAGATTCCATCCGTTGCGTGCGCAGTGCTGGAATGCGGCGAAAGCCGTGGGATTTTTTTCCTATCGCTCCCTGCTCGAGTAGACACGGAAGTAAACGTGCTGCAGGAGAGTGCCCGTCGGGCGGTCTTCAACTCCACCTTCGAGCCAATGAGTCAGGGATTCTTTTCCCTTTTGGACGGGATGTTTCAATTGCATGAAAATGGCATCGCGCACGGTGGAATCACCCCGAGCCATCTCGCCGTTGGGGAGGGTCCTGAAGATATTCGCATCGATCTTTTTGCAAGCGGAGTCCCCGGAACGCAATATATCCGTGAGGACGGCAGTGAAGACTTCGACTTGAGCCTTTCTCAACGTGAGGATTACCGACAACTTGCTCGAGCATTCGTTGCGATGTTGCTCGGGGTTAGGAGCGAGGAGCTTACCGAGCGACTCGATCGCAATTGGCTACGAAGGCGGCTGCCTTTCATACATCCAAAACTGGCAAAAATCCTATCGCACTACTCAGAGAACGGTGCGTCCTTGGATCGCGTACAGTTTGATTTGAACCGCTTGAATCAATCCCGTCATGAGTCGTTATCCATCATGTCATGGCGCGATGGATTCTCCGTCGCCATCACTGCGGTTACCTGGTGTGGTGTCGCAGCAACAGCATTGGGGCTTTTGTTAGTTCCCGTATCGCTACTCATCACGCCGGAAATGGCGTGGAAGATCGCTGCTCCTCTCTATTTGTTTACCTTGGTGTTTTTGTTGCTGTCGAATTCTCTCTACGAAACACTTTTCGGGAAATCCATTCCGCAGTCGCTGATGGGATATATTTTAGCCAGTAGTAACGGTGCCGTTCCGACGACGCGGCAGCGAGTTACAAGGACTGCAGTACGACTCGCAATTCTCACGGCCTGCTCAACGCTGCTAACCACCATCTTGGTTGTTTTGGATCCACTTAACTTTTGGGGAATTACTTGGGATATCTACCTGCTTTTCTCCCTTCTAGTATCCCATTTATTGGTTTACGCGTCCGCCTTTTTCTTCCGCGGTCTCCCCTTTCACAATTGGTTATCCAGAACCATCTGGGTCGTCCATCGCGAGAACGAGGATTCTCCGATTCCGGCCATGGGGAACGACCCGATTCAATTGCCCGCCGAACCGAATCGAACGATGGCGTCAGCGAGTGAATTCGAACATCGCGAGCAAATTGATGATATTCTGATCGAAGATCAATTGGCTATAGGAGGCATGGGAATTGTCTATCGAGCATTTGACACCTCGCTTCAACGCCCCGTCGCATTAAAGGCGGTATCAGGCTTCACCATTGAAACCGAGGAGATCGCGCAGCGTTTTCGACGCGAAGCACAACTCGGAGCCATCCTCAACCACTCCAATATCGCCAAGGTCTATAAGGTCGGATTGTGGCGAGAACGCCCGTTCATGACCATGGAGTTTGTCGACGGTGAAACCTTGCAGCAAATCGTCGCCCGGAGTGGGCCAGTAACCGTTGACGTAGCATGGAACTGGATTCGACAAGCCGCGGTTGGGTTGCAAGAGGCAGACAATTGCGGGATCATCCATCGGGATATTAAGCCCAGCAATCTGATGGTGACGCGTCATGGTGTGGTCAAGCTGATGGACTTTGGGATCTCGAAATCCACCGCAATCGACGAGGGCAAGGAATTCGATAGCGTTACGTTTCGATTGTCCAAGGACTCCCTCCCTGCATTCGCCGACTCCAACAACTCCGCCGACTCTACCGACTTCGCTCTGACTCGCATGGGATCGTTGCTTGGCACACCGGGATACATGTCTCCCGAGCAAGCGAGATGCGAGGAACTTGATCGGCGAAGCGATATCTATTCACTTGGATTGACTCTCCAATACATGCTCACTGGCAAAACACCATTCGACGGTTGCTCCGAGTGTGACCTGTTAATGCGGCAAGCGAACGGTGAGCCAAACCCGCTTCCGAGAGAAAGACTCACCAAGGAGCAGAATGCGTTACTTCTAAAGATGTTGGAAAAATCGAAAGCCGATCGGATCCAAGACTATGCGGAATTGGTCAAAGCTATCGACAAAAGCAAGCCGGAGGCAGCAAAATTGCCAGCGACATCGCGGCGAGCCATGGCAATCGCACTGGACACTATTTTTTGCCTCTCCACACTGCTGGTAATCTACCTCGCCTGCTTGCTTTACGAACGAAACAATGGAGTCATACTTCTACCCGTGTCAGTTCAAGTCGGCATCGCTGTCGCAATCGCCATTGCCTCATCGGTCTATTTCATCGGTTGCACGGTTTGGTTGGGCGGAACCCCGGCCCAGTGGCTTGTCGGGTTGCGAGTCGTTCGGTCGGATGGAGGGAAAGCAGGATGGTTGAGCGCCACGGTTCGCTCCTTGATCAAGGTACCTATGCTGTTCCTCGCATTTTTCCTTTTGATATCGCTCTTCAGCCGTCCTTCGAGCGTTCCGGTGCCGGTATGGATACTTGGGATGGCGAGCACGGCCGGGCTTATCGCTTCCTATTTTCTAATTGGTATCAATTACTCTACCCATCGCAAAGCGCTCCACGATTATCTCGCTGGGACACAAATCGTCTTCGCGAGAAAAGGCGTCCTCGAAATCGATCTTGATAAGCTGTTCCGCTAATCTCCATCGTGACAATTCGAAACGAGCGATTGTTGGGCGAAGGATCGAATCGCTCGCTTGTGGTACAATTTGTGGATCACGTTGGGTGCATGAAGATCTCACGTAGAGACTGAGCCGAGTTACTTGAACGTATCGACAAAATCACTGCGGAAACTGGATGCCTGGTCCGGCTGGGCACTGTTGGCCACGGTCTGCATGCTTCCGGCAGCGGTATTTCTAGCGATCCACATGCGGATTGGAGCAGCCGACGTCCATGCTTGGTTGCCCGAAGGTCGTCCTGTTCGCCAGCGGTATGAGGAATTCGTTCGCGAGTTCGGCTCGGACCAGTACCTAGTGGCGTCTTGGGATAATTGCCACTATGACGATCCTCGTTTGAGAGCGATGGCCGAGGCGCTGCATCGCCTAGATAGCGAACGTCTCGATGGCAAAACGGGGCCGTGGATCGAATCGCTTCAGACGAGCGAGGAATTGGTCCGTCGATTGACCGATCCTCCGATCGCCATGTCCAGGGAGTCAGCGTGTGCGCGGCTTGAGTCGTCGGTTGTCGGCCGCGATGGTACAGGGGCTGTTTTTATTAGTTTCGCTCCCGCCGGGATCGAAAGTCACAAGAATGCAATTGAGCTGGTTCGGTGTGCAGCCGACGAAGTACTTGGTCTTGGACGATCCAAATTAAGGATGGTGGGCTCCGTTTACGAAGCGTACGCAATCGACGTCGCCGCCGAGGAAAGCTTGAAACGCTTGGTTCTCCCCTCCAGCGTGCTCGGCGTAGTGTTGGCTTGGCTGTGCTTGAGCAGCATGCGTGCCGTCCTTCCGGTCATGATCATCGCCGGTGTCGGTCAGTTGCTGGCGGTCGCTATCGTCACTGCATGCGGATCGGAATTCAGCGCGGTGCTCATCGTGTTGCCGACGCTGGTTTTTATGTTGACTTTGTCGGCCGCGGTCCACTTCATGAACTACTACTCGGATGTCGCGCGCAATCATACGGAGCATTTGGGGGCACGTGCCATCTTCTTGGGTCTCAAGCCGAGCATCCTGGCGACGCTCACGACAGCCTTAGGAATGATTGCACTGGCAACCAGCCAGCTTTCCCCCGTCCGCAGTTTCGGTTTCTACTCCGCCGTATCGCTCTGCGCGGCAAGCTCCATTCTGATCCTGGTCTTCCCAAGATTGTCGGACTGGTTTTGCCGCGGCCGATACCGTCCCGCACACGTTGGGAACAGGTCGCCGGAACAAGCCGAGTCGGCGCGCAGTGTCGATGGGACGGTGGAAGGCTGGGCCCAATCTTACGCAGCCTTCATGAGTCGGTACTGCTGGCCAATCGCGATTGGAGGAAGCCTGCTTTTGTTATTCAGTTTTTACGGGCTGCTGTCGCTCAAGTCATCGACTCGCTTCAATGACATGTTCCCCGCGGGCAGTCCGACTGTTAACGATATGGCTTGGATGGAACAGCATCTCGGGCCTATCGCGTCGGTGGAGGTTTTGTTGAGATTTCCAAAGACAAACGGAACTGATGCATTCGATCAATTACTGTGGGTGGATCGCGTTGCCAACCATCTGCGTAGCGAGGCCGATATAGGCGGCGTGCTTGCGGCTTCGACATTTCTCCCATCGCCTCCGAGCGGCGGGCGAGTGCGCGACGTTGTGCGCCGCCGCGTTTTTCGCGACTCGCTTCCGAAATTCCTGCCGCAGATGGAGCAGCAGGGGCTGCTCGCCGAAACAGCCGACAGCCGAACTTGGCGAGTGACGGCCAAAGTGTCGGCGTTGTCTCGGCTCGATTACGGGCAGTTGACGGCAAAAGTACGAAGTAGTGTGGAGGAATGCATCCTCGCCACTCAACCGGTTGAGACCGCGGAGGTACCGATGGTCGAATTCACTGGATTCTCTCCGATGATGCACGATACGCAGTCCGCGCTCCTAACGGACCTCGGGTCGAGTTTCACGACTGCTTTCCTGCTCATTACTCCGGTGATGATGTTGATCGCTCGAGGCATTCGAGCCGGATTGCTCATCATGTTCCCTAATGTATTACCGGAAACTGTTGTCTTTGGAAGCATGGCTTGGCTCGGCTATTCGCTCGACGTGGCCGGATTGCTGACGGCCAGCGTGGCGATGGGGATCGCGGTCAATGACACGTTGCATTTTGTGAATTGGTACTCCTGGCGGCTATCCGAAGGCGACTCGCGCGAGCAGGCGATCGCGCATACATTTTCCAACTGCGCAAGGGCCATGATTCACACCATGCTCATCAGTTGCTGCTCCATGGTTCCATTTATGTTCGCAGCCTTCAATCCGACGCGCCAATTTGCAATGTTGATGATCGCGATGATGAGTACGTCGATCCTGGGGGACTTGGTGCTGTTGCCCGCGCTGCTCCTGAGTCCGTTTGGCAAGTGGAAGACGGCCACGCCTACGGAAGTAAGTTAGGACCTGCGTTGACTTTGGATTGGCGACGGAGACGTCTCTGGGATTCCGCCACGAACAACCGTTCGGCTTGTGGCCCCGGGACGGGGTGACAAAAGTTCCCGCAATCCCGGATCACCGCCTGCGCGGAAAGGACGGACAATTGCAGGTGATCGTGAGCCAGGGAATACGATACAATGTGAGATGAGCGTAAACTCCGCGTGCATTTGTGCCCAACGGGTTTGCACCTCGATTTGTTGCTCATTCGTGATTTGCTTCGACTAAGTTATGACATCACTTTATCATCTTTCCCTCACGCTGGGCCTCGCGTGGTCGATGATCCTTTTCGTGACGCACTGGGCTGGAGTCGGACAGGCTAGCGAGCCTGCAACCAAGCCTTCGGTCGATTACGCGCGGGACATCCAACCGATTTTGGCAAACCACTGCTGGAGTTGTCATGGTCCCGATGAAAGTGCACGACAGGCTGACCTGCGGTTGGATCGACGCGAGATGGCGATCCAACGATCTGCAATTATACCGAATCGTCCGCAGGACAGCGAACTCGTCGAGCGGTTGCATACCACCGATCCCGATCGGATCATGCCCCCACCCGAAACCAAAAAGCCACTGACCGATCGCCAGCGGGAATTGCTGCAAGAATGGATTGAGCAGGGAGCCCCTTATACGAATCATTGGTCCTTTTCGCCCCCTTCGATGCCGATTGTTCCGAAGAGCCCTTCGTCGGAGGAGACGGTATCGCCGATCGATGGATTGATCCGCGATCGGCTACGGCGCGAGGGATTGTCGCCGTCGCCTAGAGCGGATCGCGGCACCCTGCTTCGCCGCTTGGCTTTGGATTTGACCGGGCTGCCACCGACTCCCGAGGAACTGGCCGCGTTCGAAGCAGACACGTCGCCATCGGCCTACGAGAAGGTCGTCGATCGATGGCTCGCATCGGAAAGCCATGCCGAGCGGATGGCCGCACAGTGGCTGGATCTGGCTCGATACGCCGACACCAATGGATACAACAACGACGAAGATCGGACGATGTGGCCATGGCGCGACTGGGTGATTTCCGCGTTTCATGCGAACATGCCCTACGATCAGTTTCTCACCGAGCAACTGGCCGGGGACATGCTGCCCAATGCCACCCGTTCCCAGTTGGTAGCCACCGGTTTTTTGCGCAATCAAGGGCATAATACCGAGGGAGGCATCATCCAAGAGGAGTACCGATTGGAATACGTGGCCGATCGGGTCCATACCACTGCCACCGTTTTCCTCGGGCTGTCGATGCAATGCGCTCGATGCCACGATCACAAATACGATCCGATCACCCAGAAGGAATACTACCAGTTCTTTGCGATGTTCAATAACCTGGATGAGAAGCAGGCGAGCTACAGCAAGTTCGTTGCGGCCGAGCCGTTCATCCGCGTCCCGTCGGAGTCCCAGGAACAGAAGGTGGCTGAGCTCGACCGAGAGCTTGCGGAACTGCAGCGCCAGGTGACCGAGCGGGAAGCGGCAGCAGCCACTTCGTTTCGCGATTGGATCGCGGCCCAGAGCGATGACACTCTGCGGGAGCAGTTGGAGCTGCGCACGCTATTCGAGTCAGGACTCGCAGGCATCGAGGAGGGGTTCGCCGTATCGGGCACGGTGACACCGGTGGAAGGCAAATGGGGAGACGCATTGGAATTCCCGGGCGACTCCCATATCGCCTTAGGAAACCAGGGGAGCTTTGATGGCGACCAACCGTTTGCGATCAGCGTCTGGGTATATCCCGTGGGCGATTCCGGGATGGCAGTGCTGTCCCGCATGGACGAATCGTCCCATTATCGGGGCTACGATCTGTTGGTGGTCAATGGCAAGGTGGAGTGCCACTTGGTCCACCAATGGCCTAGCAACGCGATCAAGGTGACGAGCCAGCAAGCGATCAGTCGTGACGCCTGGCATCATGTGGTATGGACCTACGATGGGAAGAAGCACGCAGCGGGTATTGCGATGTACATCGACGGTCAGCGAGCGACGCTCGACGTCCAAGCCGATTCCCTTCGCGATACGATCGCCACATCGGAAAACAAAGCGTTTCATCTGGGTCGCCGCGAAACGAGTTTGCCATTCCGCGGTCGGATCGACGAACTCAGGATTTTGGCAGGGACGCCGACGCCGCAAGACATCGCCCAGCTGTTCGAGGGAAAACCGACCCTTCCGATCACCGATTGGATTCGCAAGCCAGCCGAGGAATTGAGTGCGGAGCAGCAATCCACACGCAAGCAATGGGGGCTCAGGCGGATGGACCCAACGTTCGAGGATTTGGTGCGCACGAGGGATCAAAAGCAGAAGGATCGCAATGCGTTTGCGGATCAATTTCCGGCAGTGATGATCCTGCGCGAGATGCAGCCGCCGCGAGAAACATTTGTTCTCCGTCGAGGGCAATACGATCAGCCGGGTGAAAAGGTGGACGCAGGTGTACCGAGTATTCTGGGCGAATTTTCCGACTTGAAGCCGAACAACCGGCTCGAATTGGCAAGATGGCTGGTTCACCCTTCCCATCCCTTGACCGCCCGCGTTGCGGTGAATCGAATGTGGGAGAATTTTTTCGGGACGGGATTGGTGCGCACCGCTGAGGATTTCGGGATGACTGGGGAGTTCCCATCCCATCCAGAGCTTTTGGATTATCTCGCGGTGACATTCATCCAAAGCGGTTGGGATACTCGGGCGTTGATCAAGCAGATCGTCATGTCGGAATCCTATTGCCAAGCGTCGCACATCGCACCGGAACAGCTCGCGCGCGATGCGGAGAATCGATGGATCGGACGCGCTTCTCGCTATCGGTTGTCAGCGGAAACGATTCGCGACAACGCTTTGGCTATCAGTGGTTTGTTGCAGACCCGCGTTGGCGGCCCGAGCGTCAAACCGTATCAACCGGCAGGGTTGTGGGAGGATGTCACCGTGGAACGCCGCGGCAAATACGTTCCCGATCAAGGCGAGGGCGCTTTCCGGCGGAGTATGTATACGTTTTGGAAGCGGACCTGTCCGCCGCCATCGATGGTCACTTTTGACGCGCCCAATCGCGAGGTCTGCGTCGCGCGGCGTTCGAGGACCAATACGCCGCTCCAAGCCCTTGTCCTGTTGAACGACCCAACGTATATCGATGCCGCCCGGGCGCTCGCCATGCGCACGCTGCGAGGCCCGTCGGTGAACGACACCGATCGAATTCACGCGATGTATCGTGCGTGTCTGACAAGGATCGCTCGGCATGACGAGCTCCCGGTGCTCCTCGAGCTGATCTCGGACTCGAGGAATCGATTTCAGGCTGCCTCGGATGAGGCGACACAGCTCAATCGGGCTGGGGCCGTTCCGCTCGATGCGAATCTGGATGGTATCGATGTCGCAGTCTGGACCGTAGTGGCCAGCGCTATCCTAAATTTGGACGAAACGATCACCAGAAGGTAAATGACCATGGACGTATGGCATCCGGCCAAAAACGCTCAGCGGAGAAGTTTCCTCAAGCAATCCATCCTGGGCTCGATGGCCTTGTCGCAGCTCGGTGGATCCATGCTATCATCCGCGCGAGGGGAGGTTCGGCCGCCCCATTTCGCACCTAAGGCGAAGCGGGTCATCTATCTCTTCCAATCGGGCGGACCATCGCAGCTCGAGCTATGGGACTACAAGCCGAAGCTCAAGGATTTGCATGGGACCGAACTCCCGGACACCATTCGGCAAGGTCAGCGGCTGACCGGCATGACCTCGGGTCAAAAGAGTTTTCCGGTGGTGGCCTCGAAGTTTTCGTTTGCCCAGGCAGGGAGCCAAGGGTGCTGGATCAGCGAGTTGCTGCCTCATACAGCCACGATTCTCGATCGCATCTCCGTCGTGCGGTCGATGAATACGGAAGCCATCAATCATGATCCCGCGATCACGTTCATCCAGACGGGCTCCCAGCAGCCGGGGCGCCCGTCGCTCGGCGCATGGCTCAGTTATGGCCTGGGCAGCGAAGCGGAAGAACTTCCTGCGTTCGTCGTTATGATCTCCCATGGATCGGGGAACGATGCCAATCAAGGGTTGCTCGATCGGCTGTGGGGAAGTGGATTTTTGCCATCAAGCCATCAAGGGGTCAAGCTGCGTAGCGGCAGCGAACCGGTCCTCTACTTGAATGACCCACAAGGGATCGATCGAGGATTGCGACGAGCGATGCTCGATCGAATCGCACGCCTCAATGCCTTGCAGCAGCAACAGGATGGCGACCCTGAGATTGCCGCGCGGATCGCTCAGTATGAGATGGCATTCCGTATGCAAACTTCGGTGCCAGAGTTGACCGATTTTTCCGACGAAACCGATGCGACGTTCGAAATGTATGGTCCGGATGCGAAACGCCCAGGATCCTTTGCGTCCCATTGCTTGATGGCCCGTCGGATGGTGGAACGCGGGGTTCGCTTTGTCCAGCTCTATCATCGAGGCTGGGACAATCACGGCAGTTTGCCTTCGAACATTCCCAAGCAGTGCAAGGACATCGACCAACCGCAAACGGCATTGATCAAAGATTTGGAGCAACGCGGACTGCTTGAGGATACGATTGTGATTTGGGGTGGCGAGTTCGGTCGAACCGTCTACAGCCAAGGCTCACTGCAGGACGATTATGGACGCGACCACCACGGTCGCTGCTTTACGATGTGGATGGCAGGCGGAGGGATTCAGGCCGGGAACGTGATCGGGGAAACGGACGACTACGGATACAACATCGTCCAGGATCCGGTGCATATCCATGACTTGCATGCGACCCTACTTCACTGCCTGGGGTTCGACCACGAGCGGCTCACGTATCGGTATCAAGGTCGCGATTTTCGGTTGACCGATGTGCACGGCAAGATCATCTCGCAGCTTCTGGCGTGAGCCATTCCCGCCTGCGGGGGGTAGAGTGCGTTGCGATGTCGCTTCACGCACCCAACAGCAGACGGAGCAAGGACGATCACGTTTTCGATCGATGCTCATGCGAGAGGGATGGTTTGTCAGACGTTGCCGATTCGGTGGGATTCAATCGCCTTTGGATTTCGCGATAGCGATCCGCGAGTTCTTGTTCGAATCCCCGCTCGACCGGTTCGTAGAATTGGCGATCGACGCCGAGGTAATCCTGCGCGGCGATGCCGTCCCGAGAATCGTGGGCGTATTGGTAACCCAGACCATGGCCGAGATCCTTCGAGCCCGCGTAATGGCCATCGCGCAGGTGAACCGGCACCGGGATGACATCCCCCTCCTTGACCTCGCGCCGCGCACGAGCGATCGCGGTCGTGGCCGAGTTGCTCTTGGGGGCTAGCGACAGATAAATGACCGCCTGAGACAACGTCAATTGGCATTCAGGCAATCCGATGAATTCGCACGCTTGCATCGTCGCAACGGCCAGTGTCAAAGCGTTGGGGTCGGCGTTGCCGATATCTTCGCTGGCCAGAATCACCAAACGGCGACAGAGGAACCGAATCTCCTCGCCACTCTCGAGCATCCGCGCCAACCAATACAGCGCCGCGTCGGTGTCCGAGCCGCGAATGCTTTTGATCAGCGCGCTGGCCATGTCGTAATGGCCGTCCCCCGAGGGATCGAATTGCAGGACCTTTTTCTGCATGCACTCCTGCATATGCTGCACGGTCAACACGACCGGATAAACATCCCCGGACAAGACCGCCAATTCGAGTGCGTTGAGCGCCCGCCGTGCGTCTCCTTCGGACATGCGCGCGCAATACGCCAACGCGTCCGGCTCTACAGTCACCTGGTACTTGCCCAGTCCGTGTTCGCGGTCATGAAGTGCTCGCTGCATCAGCCCGATCAACTCCGCATCGCTGAGCAACTGCAACTCAAACACTTGCGAGCGGCTCAGCAATGCGCCATTGACCGCGAAGTAAGGATTGCTGGTGGTCGCGCCGACGAGAGCGACGGACCCGGCTTCGACATCGGGCAGCAATGCGTCTTGCTGCGAACGGTTGAAGCGATGAATTTCATCGATGAACAGGATCGGACGCGAACCGGTGGCCGACAACTCGTCGCGGGCCCAATCGAGCGATTCGCGAAGTTCCTTGATGCCGCTGGTGACCGCGTTCAGTTGCCGAAACGCGGCACGCGTCTCGGATGCCAGCAGCCTCGCCAGGGTCGTTTTTCCGGTTCCTGGGGGACCGTATAGCAGGATGGATTGCAAGCGCCGTGTCTTCACGAGCCGTCGCAGAAGCTTGTCCGGACCGAGGATATGGGCCTGGCCGACCATCTCGTCCAACGTCTTGGGACGCATGCGGGCGGCCAGCGGCATCGCTTGCTCCCGATTGGATTGTTCTGCCGCAGCAAAGAGATCCATCGTCGACTTTCCCGGTTCGGCTTGGTTTTCCAGCGTTTTGCCTTACAATCTTCGACCCATTCGAGGATTTATTCCCTTGCGAACCAAACACTATGACAGATTCTCAACCACACGATTCGGGCGAACTAGGGGTTCATCAGGCAGCGAGGCTTGAAAAACTCAAGAAAATTGAGGCCCAAGGTCTCGATCCGTGGGGGCATCGCTTCGATGACCGCTCGTTTATCGACGCCGTCCGCGCACTTCACGGCGAGGTTCGGTACCAGTTGGCAGACGGTAGCCAGATCCCACTCCCGGAATTCGGCGGTCCCGAAGTCATCGACTACAAGTCCTGGAAAGCCAGCAAGGGACCCGGTGAAGAGATCGGACCATCGGTCCGCGTCGCCGGTCGCATCATGCTGATGCGGACCGCGGGCAAGCTCGTCTTCCTCAACATCCGCGACCTTACCGGCGACATCCAGATCATGATCCCCAAGGGACACGTGTCGGATGAGGATTTCGAGCTGACCAAACTGCTCGACTTCGGCGATCTCATCGGCATCGATGGCCGACTGGGTCGGACGAACACCGGCGAGTTGACGGTCTTTGCATCGAAGCTGCACTTCATGACCAAGACCCTCGAACCACCACCCGAAAAGCACGCGGGATTGCAAGACCCCGAGCTGCGGCAGCGGATGCGCTACCTCGACTTGACTTACAACCCCGATTCGCTGCACACGTTCCTCAAACGCACGAAGATCATCCACTCGATTCGCAGCACCCTCGCCAAGCATGATTTCGTCGAAGTCGAGGGCCCGACGCTCCACACGATCGCTGGCGGAGCGGCGGCCAAGCCCTTCACCACGCATCATAACGCTCTCGACATGCAATTGTTCCTGCGGATCGCATTGGAGTTGCATCTCAAGCGATTGATGGTCGGTGGTATCGAGCGGGTCTACGAAATCGGTCGTGTCTACCGCAACGAAGGGATCAGCCCGCGGCACAACCCCGAGTTCACCATGATCGAACTCTACTGGGCCTACGCAGACTATCGCGTGATGATGGACTTGACCCAGCAGATTATCGTCGAGGCGCTCGATGCGATCGGCCAGGGGTACAAGACGCACTGGGGCGATCTCGAGATCGACTTTACTCCTCCGTTCAAGCGCCGCACCTACACCGAACTCTTCGAAGAACATACGGGCCTGAAGATCACCGACCACGAGGGAATTGCCAAGCTAGCCCGTAGTCTCCGGCTCGACCCGAATGGAAAACATCCGGACGTCGTGATCAGCGAAGTATTCGAAGAGAAAGTCGAGGATGCGTTGATCGGTCCGGTCTTCGTCACCGACTATCCTGCGAGCCTGTGCCCGCTGACCAAGCGAAGCGCGACGCATCCCGATATCGCAGAACGGTTCGAATTGTTCATCCATGGCATGGAACTGGCGAACGCCTACACCGAACTCAACGACCCGATCTTGCAAGAGAATCTCTTTCAGACGCAATTGCAAGGGATGGCCGAAGACGATTCCATGGCTCGCATGGACACCGACTTCATTCGCGCGTTGCGGCACGGAATGCCGCCGGCGGGCGGACTGGGGATCGGAATCGATCGGCTCGTGATGCTCCTGACGAACTCGCGCAGCATCCGCGACGTCATCCTTTTCCCACTTTTGCGGCACGAAAGCTAGGAGGTCATCCAAATGGAAGCAGGAATCGTCGGACTTCCCAATGTTGGCAAGAGCACGTTGTTCAATGCCCTTACCGGTTCGCAAGGTGCCCAGGCGGCCAATTACCCGTTCTGTACTATCGAACCGAACGAAGGGATCGTCAGTATTCCCGACAAGCGTTTGAATGAGATCAACAAACACATTCCAACGCAGAAGATCATCCCAGCCATGTTCAAGCTCGTGGACATCGCGGGCATCGTCAAAGGAGCGAGCGAGGGGCAGGGGCTCGGGAACAAGTTCTTGAGCCACATCCGCGAGGTCGACGCGATCCTTCAGGTCGTCCGCTGTTTCGAAGACCCCGATGTGACGCACGTCGCAGGAAAAGTCGATCCGGTTTCCGACATCGAGACGATCGAACTGGAATTGATGATCGCGGACATCCAAGGGCTCGAGACCGCCCTGCCAAAAGCCGAACGGGCTGCACGAACCGGAGACAAAGAGGCCAAGCTGCGCGTCAGTGCGATCCAGCATTGCATGGAGCATCTGAACAAGGAGCAGCCGCTGCGGACGCTCAAGCTCGACGAAGCCGAAGCCAAGGCGATCTCCAGCTTCGGGCTCATGACCGCCAAGCCGATCCTGTACATCGCCAACGTCGACGAAACCGATCTCCACGGCACTGGGCCACTGGTTTCCAAGGTACGCGAGTTCGCGAGCAAGATCGGGGCTTCGGTTGTTCCCGTATGTGCCAAACTCGAGGCCGAGATCGCCGAGCTCGACGAACCCGACCGGAGCGAAATGCTGGCCGCTGTCGGCTTGGAGGAACCCGCCCTGCAAGTAGTCGCGCGCGAAGCGTATCGCACACTCGGCCTGCAAAGTTACTTTACTGCCGGCGAGAAAGAGATTCGCGCTTGGACGATTCCAGTCGGTGCAACGGCCCCCGAGGCTGCCGGTGTCATCCACACGGACTTCGAACGCGGTTTCATTCGATGCGAGGTCTACACTTTGCCGGATCTCGAACACTATGGCAGCGAAAAAGAGATACGCGCCAACGGCAAGATGCGCACCGAAGGCAAAACCTACATCATGCACGACGGCGATATCTGTCACTTCCTTTTCAACGTCTGATGACCTATGGCACGGGGATTCTTTATCGGAGAGTTGACGATCCTGGCGATTACCGGCACGGATCGTCTCAAGATCGCCAACAACCTGTGCACGCAAGACTTGAAAACGCTCAAACCTGGGCAAATTGCCGAAACCTTTGTCACCGACGTCAAAGGCCGGACGTTGAGCCATGGGTTCGCCCTGGCACGCGAAGATGCGCTGTGGTTTATTTCGAGCCCTGGTCAAGGCGCACGATTGGTACCGCACTTCGACCGCTACATCATTCGCGAGGACGCTGCGGTCCAGGACGCCAGTGGCGATTGGGACGCCATCCTGTTCTTGGCGTTGGAGGATGCCGTGGCGTTCGGTGCATCGCATTCGGACTGGGGTTGCGCGATCGCTTCGGTCCCTTGGGTATCGGGTGGGGGATTGGTCCTTGTGCCAACGGAGCGACGAGATCTGCTGTCGAGCGATCTTCGCGACGGCGCGATTACCATGAGCGATACGCGCACCAGGTCCGGATGGGAGCGAGCCCGCATCGAGGCCTTCTGGCCGTGGTATGGTGTCGATCTCGACGATCGCAACTTACCCCAAGAGGCGGGTATTGATGCGAGGGCGATTTCGTTCAAGAAGGGGTGCTACCTGGGCCAAGAGACGGTAGCCCGTCTCGACGCGTTGGGGCAAGTGCAAAAGCGATTGGTGCGATTAACGTTCGAGAGGAAACCGGACGTCTCCTTGCCGTACTCCATCGAAGTGGATGGCAAAGAGATTGGGGCATTGACCTCGATAGCTGAGATGGAGGACGGCAGCGGGATGGGCTTGGCGATGATCCGTCGCAGCCACTTTGCGTCCGGCACCCAAGTCAACATAGAAGGTCAACGAGGGTTGGTGATTTAGCAATCGCCGCACATCGATTCAGTCGTTATTGATCCCTCAGTATTTCCGCAGGAACCCCCGGTACACGTTGGAATGTCGGTACTGGGTTGCTGGCATCAAACGAGAGGACTCGCGATGTTCCTACGAAATACGTGTGATCTTCATCGACCTCCAGGTTGAACGTCTCCGCTTCTTCCGCAGGTTTCAGCCCATCGATGGCAGCGTATCCGGTCGAAGTACGCAACAGCATCCCTTTCTCCAAATCCTTAGTTTTCACCCAGCCATTCCCATTGACCCACCATAGATGTCCAAGGGTGGATCGAATGGTTTCCCCGTTATCAAGAATCATTTCACGGGTCGCGGCTGGTGGACGGACCGTGGTTCGCACGACCGTCCTCAAGCACAGTTCCCCCGAAGCGATATCCTGTGAGACCACTTGATCGCCCACATGCAACGTCTCCACGGACTGCAATCCCCTATCGGTTTGGATTCGGGTTCCAGAAACTAGGCATTCATGAGTAGGACGCAAACTTATCGCACTTATCGCATAGACACGTTCGGCGTCATAGACCAAACCGCTTCGGTCCTCCGAATAACTGGATTGTAGATTTTTGGGGCCAACTGCATAACTTTCCTCGTATCGTTCCCACCATGCCCACCAGGCTTTGGGATCATCGGAAAGCCGTTGCTTTGTGATCGATCGAAGGACGGTTGCAATCTGTCGCTGGAAGGCTCTTGTCGATTCGTTGGATCGATCGATAGCCGCCTGTGCGTCGGCGGTGTTTCGCTCGGATTCAGCCTCGGCAATCGACTTGGCAACCTCGTTATTGACGGCTCGTGGGGTAATCACCAGCAGGTCGGATCGAACCGATCGCCAATCGGCTTGAGCACCTCGGACGGAGAGAGTGCGACCCGATTGGTCCACCACCAGCAGTTTATCGAGTTGGTCCACCTCGATTCGATTTCTCATCTCCCGCATTTGCACCAACTGGAGAAACAATTCGCCGTTGCTACGGGTTACAACCTGGTCCTTCAATTCATATTCCGTGGACATCAGGTCCAGCATATCGGGTACGTAGAATCCGAGTGGATATCCGTCCAGAGCCTCGATTGCCGCACTCCCGATTTCCGAGGAAGGGTCCGAGATCGCGATGCCTGCGAGGGAAATACACGCCTCGCGAGTCTGAAACCGACCGATTGTTTGGATGAAACGTATCGCCGTATCGTCGCTGACTTGCCCGATCGCCGCGTCCAGGGCTACGACGACCTTGGGGTCCTTGAGCCCTTTGAGTTGCTGGATCGCCTTGAGTCGTTTTTTGGTGTCGTTACCGTCCATGGCACCAACCCACTCACGAACCTTTGGCATCCACTGCTTCAATGATTCGGCAGCAGTCCTCGATCGCGCCGCAACCGCGGACATCTCCTCAGGGCGAAACCAGCGATTGCCCACCAACACGAATCCCAATGCTCGCTGAGCTTCGACATCCGATCGTTGGCTTTCCAAGACACCCAACCAGTGTGCTCGAGCTTGTGATTGCAAGCCCTGAGACCGACACCATCGTGCAAGGGCTCGGTGATTATCTGCATCGAGTGGTTTATCTCCTCGCTTCACGTAATAGGCTGCAACCGCTGGATCCAGCAACTCGACGTCCAAATCCGACGCAGAGATCCATCGTTGCTGATGAGAGAGCAGACCGGAATGCCAGTGGACGGCCTCCTCGGATCGTTCTTGGTCTGGAACTCCAGATTGCTGGGAAGCAGCCAATCTCAACGTTGAGAGCGCCTCGACCCGATTGACCGCTTTGCCTTTCGACTCCTGGAGGAGAAGTTGCTGCAACGAGAAATACAATTGCGAATCGGAATCGGAGGTGCGAGGGTCGGCCGCAAGACTCCATCCGAGCATCAGAGTGCTTGTGAAACCACCTAACACGATACTCCAAAAGAGTCTGGATCCGAACCCAAGACACGATCGACCTGAAACAGACATGGCACACCCCTTGAGAAGAGAAAGAGACGACCGGCATCAGAGACCTTCGCGTGAGACTACGAAATTCCATAGGCCGTTGCAATCCTCTCGGGTGGTTTTTGTCCAAATTCCGTCGATTCGTTGCGATGGCCCGGTGTATTTGCTAGGTTTAAAGAAGAGGGTGCAGGACCCGTGTTTCGCCAATTCTGTTGGCTGAGGAAAGCTCGATGATAGCTTCGTGGAATGTATGGCCGATTCTGGGACGCGTCGCCAGGATCCGCTGGGGCGATGCGGTTGTTATCAACTGGTGCACGATTGCGTGGTGCTCGATAACGCTGTGGTCTTGTGGGTTCGCTCAGGAACTTGCAGAGATTGAGTCGGAGAATACCCCCTCGCTTTCGATTGTCGCGCTTCAAGAGATCCAGAAAGACTATAACGACTTTCTCGCCGAGCGCAAGCGACTGCATGACGAATATGAACATGTCTTGGATACGCTGTCGAATACCGAAGTGGATTTGCAGAAGATCAGCAGCGATGGGATACGGCAGCAATTGATGGCGATGCAGTCATCGATGCTTTCCATGAGGCTTGAAGCTAGAATTATTGCGATTTCCTCGGAAAACACCGTTCGGACCAGAGAGGAAATGCGATTTGGCGATCGGCTTCTGAACCGAACCAAAACGATCGCCGACCTCAACACATCGATGCGTGGAGAGGAATTGCGCCAACTCGACGCCGCTGCGCAGGCAACTGCTCGTCGACGGATTGAATGTCTCCAGACGGGCTTTCAATTGCAACAAGAGTGGCTCGAGTGGCAGCAGGAGTGGCCACAGTTCATGGAGCGTTATTGGCCACACTCCGACCCCGAACGACGATTCACACGGGAGGAAGTCGAGAGTCGATTGGCGATTCTTGAAAATGCGGATCCCGAAGATTTTGGAGCAGTCATCACCTCCGCACTTCTGTTGGATCGACTCGGCAGGAATGACGAAGCGATTACCGCGATCGATCAGGTTCTCCAGGCACAGACGGCACTCCAGACGACGGCGATGATCGCGAAAGCAGCGATCCTGTTTTCGCAAAACAAGGAGGACGCAGCAAATGCCATGCTGATCGCCGCAACGCAGTCTCGCAACGCGACGCCGCACGACCGATGGCTTTGGGCTCGACTCGCCGCGTCCCAAAAACAATTCGTTGAAGCGGAGAAGAAATGGAACAGTCTCGTAAGTGTGAAATCACTTGAAATCGAAAGCCGCCGCGGGCTTGCACTGCTCTATTGCGAGCGAGCGGAACGCGTTCCCGCGATGAGCAAGCGGGCACTCAAAGAAGCTAGGCTCGCTTTTGACCTCGAGCCGCGCCCTGATTGGTTTGCCCATTTTGTTCTCAGCCTCGCCCTTCACAAGAACGGCGAAACCGCCGAAGCGATCAAACAATGGGAACAGGCGAGAGACAAAGCATCCGATGAGAATCAGGCATTGTGCGACTCGCTTCTCGAATCGATGCAAGACAAAAAGCGATTCGCATGGGATTTCCGCAACACGCTGCCCTAGCCGGGTGGCAATCAAGGCTCGATGGAATGATCTAATCCGGGTTCTGAACGCCTGAGCTTTTTCCATCCGGTTGGATCGGCATTTCGGGTGCGACTCCGAGGCGATAGATCTTGATGGAATCACGAGCCGACTGAGAGGTTGCGGCGAGATTGGTACCATCGGGCGAAAAACCGATGTTGGTGACATACTGAATCGACTCGGTGGACACAAAGGCGATCCAATCCCCACGGTCAAAGTCGAGAACTCCGACCTCGCCCCTCGTGCCGACGGCTATCCAATTCTCATTGGGATGAAATGAGACGGCATGAACTCTTTGGCGTTTGGGAAGTTGGATCTTTCGCGGGCCGGACTGGGAAGCGAGGTCGTGCAAGGACACCTCGTTCGATTCTGCCAAAGCCAATCGATTACCGGATGCGCTAAAGCAAGCGTATCGTGCCCTTCCGAGTCCGAGAGGTTCCGAATCGCCAACTTCGGCACTGCGCAGCGAGAAGGTAATCCATCTCTCTCCGTCGGTCGCCTTGGCTTGGTCACCCGAGGACGGCAACCACACGGCAAGTACTTCCTTGTTGAATTCTTGAAGCAAACGGGGTTGGGAGGCGTTTGTGTCAAATGGTTGCCAAGCGATCGTTCCTTTGGAATTGTATCCCATGACGAAACGATACTTTGGGCTCGCGATCAACCGCTCCACTTGGCTTTCGAATCGAAATCCCTTGCCCTCTTCCGACAAACGCCCCTCAGGTCCAATCTTCCAATGGAGTATCTGGCCTTGGTATCCACCCGCGATCAAATAGTTCCCGTCCGAGCCGAAGGCGAGTGCCGTGACCTGGCCGAAGTTCTTGAGTGGATGCAACGCATTGACCTGCTTTCCATTTGCGGCATCGTACAGCAGAATTTTTTCATCCAGCTTACCGACGGCCAACCATTTGCTGTCGGGGCTCCAGGCCATCGAAGTGGTGCCCCAGCTCTCGTTTTCGATCGTGCGGGCGAGCTCGATTGGGATTTGGTTAGAAAACTTGGGTTCCTCGGGTTGGCTTTTCTCTTTTGGTTTTGGTGAACGTGCCACTTTGACTGGTTCACGAAGTTCGATCGATTTCGCTTCGGGTGCTGGCGTAGAGACGGCTGGCGTAGAGACGGCTGGCGTAGAGACGGCTGGCGCTATAGGTTCTGGTGTGACGGGTTTCGGCTGCGTCGTCTCAAAGAAAGCGAATAGATCCTCTTTCTTTGCAGTCGAGAAACCCGTTAGCTTGTCTTCGGTGGATGGTACAGATTCACCGACCAGGATATCCCCGTAGGTCAGTACGCCTCGCAAAGCAACTGCCAGCTTCGACGGCTTCCTCAGTTTCCCGGCGGTGGTGGACTGGGCGACGATCCACGCGAGCTCGGACAAGGTTTTTTTGGCATCCTTGGTGAATTTGCGATACGAGGGTACGTGCACGAGGAATAGACAGCGATCTTCTTGAAGCTGACAGTAGGTCAGGAACTCGCCATCGGATAGTTGCAGGAGCGGCTTGCGATTGATCGTGAAAGCCTCATCGCAGACTTCTTTCATTCGAGAGGCAAATGTGTTTGCCAGTTCGATAGCCTCCAGGCTATTTCCACGTCCAGGCGGTTTGTCGCGTTTGCTCGCAATCTCATACTCTGCGTTTTTGAATGCTTCATTCGACGATTCTGACAAATCAAAACTCGTCGTTAAGGACTCTTCCATTTCGTCCATGCTGGATTGGACCAGAGACGAATCTCTACCAACGGGGCGAGTCTTCTGACTGACGGCATAGATTCCGATCATCATCGAAAGAATTAGCGCTGGGTAGCCCAAAGCCAAGGCGGTTCTGGCTTGCCAGCGTCCATCAAATCTGGGGTAGTCACGTCTCGCTTCCTTCAGCGTGGCGTGACCGAGCAGGACCGAGACCAGAGCTAGGGGAATCGAAACCGAGTAGATGCAGAATGCGAGCAAGGCGAACGCGCTGCCAAGCAAAGCGACCATGGCAGCGAGCGACAATCGGTAGGGCACAACTTTCGAGGCCGGCTCGCCATGGACTGCATCGATCGGAATACTCGTTTGGCACTTCTCACATACTAGGGTCTCATAGGACTTCGAGATGGGGATCACAGGGATAAAAAAGAAGGTCATCCACCGTCGATGCTGAAGGCACCTGCAATTCGTCTTGGTTTTGCATACTGGGCAATCAAAGGTACCCGACTCCACAAGCGTAGCGCGGTTGCCCCAACCGAAAATCAGCATCATGACTCTCCATCGAAACGCTCAGGCGCCCAGGACGGCACCAAGAGCTTCTCCTGGGATTTTAGGGTTCCTGAAAAAGGACGGATAGAGGGGAAAACAATTCCCATGTTGGCAATCTAACAATCTTAAAAAACGTGTTATCCATCCTTCGCGATACTCCCAGCATCTGCAATCCTAAGAGAATGCGGCCCGCCGGGTTTGGGTCAGCTTCGCTTTGAGTTCAAGAATCGGCCGCGAATCCAACCCCGCTTTGCGTAGACGATTTGTGTCCCGGCGAGATAATCGTGGATCGCCTTGCGATGGGTGGAGTAGTTGAAATTCACGACGAGATAGGAAACGATCCAAAATACCATGGTCGCGACTTGCAGGATCCCAATCGCTGTCTTTCTCGCTTCCGTGAGATTGGATGACTCAGGCATAACCCAAGCCGATGTCAGCAACCATGAGAGAGTGATAAACGGATACTTGCCAACGAACCTCACCAATGCCTCTTTCCAACCGATCCTGCCGCCATCTTTCCGAACCACTCGGAGTCCCAGTAGTCCTTGACCTGGAGTCCCCTGAAGCCAAACCATACTTCCGACGTGGTAGATGAGGAACACCCATGGGTTTGCCAACAAAGAGATTCGTTCCCAGGGGGAGGGTATCCCGAACGATTCGAATATCGCATGCCCGATTTGGAGGGAGCCGTCAACCAAAATCAAAACCAGAAAGACCAGCACTGTGTCAATAAACAACGCGGTAAATCGCCGCGACGTACTCGGCAGTCGCAGTTCCTCGGGTTTGCTTTCATCAATCGCTGCGATGAGAGTTTCGTAATTCTGAAATCGATCTTCCTTGGATTTAGCGAGCATCTTTTCCAGCACTCTTTGCTGGGGTTTGCTGAGCGTTTTTGGCGGCAAAGGTGGAGGGCTGTCCGTGCATTGCCGGGCCATCACATCGTAAATCCCAGATCCCTCAATCGCGGTACGTCCCGACAACAGATAGTACAACGTTAAGCCGAGCGAGTAGATGTCGCTGCGACGGTCTAAAGGTTCGCATCGCACTTGCTCGGGGGACATGTATTGCGGAGTACCCAGAATGGCGCCTGCACGTGTCAAACCTGCATCCGGCGACTCTTTGATTATCACCTCCGACGTGGGGCACACCTCCGGTGGCTGGTCTTCGGAGGGATCGTCCTTGAGTGATTTCGAGATCCCGAAATCCATCAGTTTGACCAAGCCATCATGCCGCACCATCAAATTGGTTGGTTTGATATCGCGATGAATGATCCCGTGCTGGTCAGCCTCCAGCAATCCCGACGCTGCTTGTCGGATCCATGCCCAAGCTCGCTCGATGTCGACGGGGCCTTCCCGACTGACGATTTGTTGCAATGTTTCTCCGTCGACGAATTCCATCTCCATGAACGGACGGTTTTCCCAAAATCCAACTCGGTAGACTTTCGCGATATTCGGATGATTCATGATTGATCCCAATCGGGCCTCGCGACGGAATCGCTGAACGATCTCTTCGGTGTCCGGTGAGAATGCAGAGATAACCTTCAGGGCCACGGGGCGCTGAAGAGATTCGTCCATTCCGCGATAGACGATTCCCATGCCACCAACTCCCAATTCCCTCTCCACATGAATGCCATCGATGAACTCAAGGGGTGTGTCGTCCGATTGGAATTCGGCCAGCGGATTCCCAAGAAATCCCCGCGGCGTATCTTGGCGTTTTGACTGGAGAATAGGCTCGTGTTTTGATGTGCTGCGCCGCACCCAGACGGTTCGCGACAGCCAATCATGAAACATGCGACCGCGAAACAACAACGGAGTGCAGCAAGCTAGCAGGATCGCCGGGAAGAGCATCCCGAAGAAAATCACGCTCCATTCTATTTCCAGCGTCAAGTCGTCTCCCTGAATCCATCCCTTGAGCCACGGTATCGCGACGACTACGAGGACCGTTAGGAGCGTCGCTAGACCGAGCACCGAGCCGATACGTCCCAGTGCGCGCAAAGACCTTTGGCCAAGCGAAGGAACGCCTCCGTCCCAATCGATCAGGATCCGACTGAATTCGGACCGCAGGCTGAGTCGTGGCGCAAAGATTTCGAAAAAGGTGAGCGCCACAAACGAACCGATCAATAAACTCAACAGCATTGAGACCCATCCATCGTCGCTCGATCGACCGTCCAGTAGAATATAGACAGGCATGACCACGAGGCTGAGCAGCACGACGAACAATCCGTGACGCAACATGGACAGAAGACGGTCAATCCAAGGAAGGTTCGTCATTGCGGAATAACGCATCTCGCCGACGCTGGCGAGCGCTGTAACACCCTTTTTGCTTCGCAACCCCGACGCGGACAACTCCGACAACAGCTTCGCTAGATCGGCTGGAAAAAATGGGAGTCGCTTAACGATCCACCGCCAAGTTAGTTGCGATGGCAACTGGCTGCTCGGCACGTCCAGCAAAATGGCCACGAAGGCGCGGGCCAACTGTTTGCAATCTTCGCTCTGGATCGCAATGCGATCCTCGCAAGGCTCGCCATTTTCGCCGATGAGATCCGCCTCGGGCATCCCTGTACCGAATGGGTCGAATTGAACCTCTTCCGCAGTGTTGTCGACGGCGATGTGGCACGTATCGATGCCCCCGTGCACAAGCCCCTGCTCATGAAACGTGCGCAGCCCCTGGAGCAGCATATAGAATGCGTTGCTCAAGGGTTCCATCGACTGGGTGAACCTCGCGTGCCGCGCATGCTCTCGCAGCGGATGGACGGATGGTGGAGTTCGAGAGGGCACACAAAGAAACACAATGTCCCCGATCTCGTCGCATTCGAGTACCGAGGATGCAACCGACGCCGCAGGGATGCCTGCGATCGCCCGGGTCTGCGAAAGAAACCATTGCTTCAAAGCGGGATTTCCGCACCCAGGAGGCTCCAACATCAACAAACGGACGCGGCGATGCACCTGGGAATGCTCCGCCTCGTAAATGGAACCAAATCGCCAACTCCCAATCCGATGCAATCGGTGGTATCGGCCGATCGTTTCTCCTTCCACCGGATGAACGCTGTCCCACGTCTCCAGGAACTTCCTCGTCCGATCATCGTCGCCCGACGGGAGATCGGATCCCGGCAACAGCGTCGGTGCTTCCTCCCACTTTGGAAGCAAGGTTGGCTCTTCTTGGGCCGGCGGGTGTGACGATGCTGCCGAGTCCGAAAACACGTCGGGCTTGGGGGAGTTGGAAGGGTTCATCACAGTCTCCTGACTCGCTCGTCAAGGTTACAACGCCTTGTCGCTACGGATTTCCCATCATAATCCCTTCGCAGCCGGTTGGAGTTGCCTGGGGCGCGACCCGAGTTCTGATAGAATATTACCATTTCCTCACAGGTTTGTCGTATCGCGTTTCCGAGCGGCGATAACAATGCAATCGATGCCCTCCAGCGATCCGCTTCAATGCATGCGGATCCCCTCAAAATCCGGACGTTGGTGTGCGATCGGCTACCTGTTCGGGTTCGTCCTCGCCTTTCTCTGCAGCACTGCCCGAGCCGACGATGACGCGGCTAAGCGGGAGTTCTTTGAATCCAAGATACGACCAATCCTGGCCAAGCACTGCTACGAATGCCACTCAACCGGTTCCAAGCCCATCGAAGGGGGACTGCAACTCGATTTTCGAGATGGATTACTCAAGGGTGGCGAGTCCGGTCCGGGATTGGTTCCCAACTTCCCAGATCAAAGCCGACTCCTCGAAGCCCTTCGCTACGACACGTTGCAGATGCCTCCAACGGGCAAACTTCCCGACGAGGTGATTCGCGATTTCGAGCAATGGATTGCGACCGGAGCAGTCGATCCTCGCGACGATCCTCCCTCCCCCACCGATGCAACCGAAGAGGCATGGAAAGCGAATCTCGCCGAACGGAGTCGCTGGTGGAGCCTGCAGCCTCCCACTCCATCGGAGCCGCCAGCCATCGAGGATCCAGTGTGGCAACGGGAACCGGTCGATCGTTTCATCGGTGCCGCAACCGCTGCATCGGGATTGACGCACGCCCCGCGAGCGTCCCCCGAGGTGTTGCTGCGGCGTCTGTCGATCGTCCTGACGGGGTTGCCGCCGAGTCCCGACGAGGTCCTCGACTTCCAGCAGCGTTGGGCTGACGAACCCGACCGCGCGTACCACGACCTGGTCGATCGACTCCTGGAATCGCCTCATTTCGGCGAGCGATTCGCGAGACATTGGATGGATGTGATGCATTACACCGACACCTATGGCTACGAATGGGATATCGCGGCCAAAGGTTCGTGGGAATACCGAGACTACTTGATCCGCGCCTTCAACAGCGACGTCGGTTTCGACCAATTGATTCGTGAACAGATCGCAGGTGACCTCTTGCCTCAACCGCGACTCAACAAACGGCATGGGATCAACGAAAGCTTGATCGGGCCGATGTTCTTCCATTTCGGCGAACGCCGGCACGGCAGCAGCATCGATTTCGCTGGCGTACACCAAGAGATGGCGGATAGCCAGATCGATGCGTTCTCCAAATCTTTTCTGGCAATGACGGTGGCGTGCGCCCGGTGCCATGACCACAAACTCGACGCGATCTCGCAGCGAGATTACTATGCGCTCGCCGGGGTTTTCATGACTCCGCGCTGGACCAGCCGCAGCATCGACACGCCCGACAAATATGCGCACTCCATCGAACAATTGCGTCACTTGCGATCGGAGATCCAAACCCGACTCGGAGCCGCCTGGCTCGAGCAACTTCGCAAATCGCCGATCGATCTCATGGATCTGGCCAGAAAATCGCAACGAGATTCGTCCTTCGACGAGTTGGGTTATCCCTTGACCGTTCTGTTCCGCGACTCGGACAAGGTGCCGATGAGCGATATCC
>Ga0315904_10001528_pt1 | contig 36939 bp, 33 predicted proteins | sample LakEriMetagenome_6_FD_203529 | JGI IMG/M metagenome (GOLD analysis project Ga0315904, IMG submission 203529) | Freshwater fungal communities from buoy surface, Lake Erie, Ohio, United States - Buoy 12 MA120 | ecosystem: Environmental > Aquatic > Freshwater > Lake | place: USA: Lake Erie, Ohio...
TGTGGCAGTAGAGCCATTCCATGTTTGCCATTGCTGCATGTCAGCAGTCTGACCATTAGCACCACGAACAGAGAACGGAACTGTTCCAGTAGTAGTTCCAAGAATGTTCAATGCACCGTGCTTATTTTCTACAGGCGGATAAGTAGCAACATTGGAAGAGTCAAAGACTAGAGTTCCTGTTGGGACAGTAGTTGTTGAGGTGGGGTTCGCAACAGTTACTACCTGCTGTGCAGATGAAATGTTGTATGCACATTTTACAAACTGACCTGATTCGCCAGACACCCAGATTTCTACAGAACCATTGGCTAGAGAGTATGCCCTGAACTTAACATTGCCGATTGTTCCCTGACCAGATAGATAGTGTTTCCAGAAGAACCCATTTCTATTTGAGAAAATAAAAGTAGATGTTGAGTTTTGTCCATCAGTCCATGTTCCATAAGTTGCATCAATCCTCAAGTGGTCATAGGTTCCAGCAGTAGATGTTGGCAGGGTGGCTAGTAGGTAATAGGTAGTAGATGCAGGGGCAGACCAAAGAAGTGTATTTCCATACTGAGAACTGTTTGCATTTAAGAAACCAGTAGGGGTGATGGATGCGACAGGGGTTCCTCCAGATGCTTGCCACTCCTGCATGTTGGCACTCTGGTTTGTCTGACCTCTAACTACAATGCCACGCTCTGTTGTTGAACGAGCCAACACATTCAAAGCAGCAGTGTAATAGTTAGATGTTCCAACTCTATGGTCACCGCCAGTCACACCAATACCAGAAATAATAAAGTTACCTGCTGGTTCTAGCCTTGCAAGTAATGAACCAGTGCTTGACTGTATTTCAAATAGATGTCCTAACTGACCAGACAAACCTTTGATAACAAGACCGCTGCTAGCAATGTTGTCAGGAGTTATAGATACCTGTGAAGATACCCTGATTGTTCCGTTTACAGTTACAGGACCAGGGTTTGAACCAATGTTTAGAATAAGTGTAGAACCAGTCGTTCCGTTCTGTGCTCTCCAAGTTCCGTTATAGCCAGCAGGAGTAACGCCTTCTACAATAACTGTCTGACCTACACCAATGTTGTGTGTTGCTGGGAGAGTAATAGTTATGTCAGTTGTTCCTGTTGGGGCAACGGTAGGAGCAAATGCAATAGTTACGCTACCAGTTACTGGAGTTGTTCCACCAGTAAAGAACTGACCTCTAGCGTTTATACCAGCATAAACAGCGGTGCTACTTTCCCAAGTCTGGGTATTTGCTTGAGCATTAGATACTGTAAACCTAGCCCTGATTGGAACAACATTTCGGTCTTGTGCTCTAGAGTCTGTCTGCCAAGTAGCAATCATTGCAGGAACAACTAGGTCACCAGAAGAAGTAAAATAAGTTCTTAGGTTTCCAGCACTGTCAAACAGACGGAACATGTCTGTAGCGTTACCAGATGTTCCACCAGACATAATAGATAACGGAACAACGCTTGGGGCATTAGCCTTAAACGAAGCCATAGGCTCTACAGTGATATTGCCAGTAGCAGTCAAAGCACCACCATTGGTAAATGGGGTAGTTCCGCTACCAGATGTTACGGTTGCTGTCCAAGCAGCATTCACTCCACCTACAGCAGTGACAATCCAGTCGCCATTATATTGTGCTTGGCTCGCACTGTTTACCTTTATCTTCTGTCCAACAGCGAATGGTTGAGCACCACCTGGAGTGTTTGTGCTTACAGTAAAAGTTGCTTGAGTGCTCGATACGAATGGGTTAGTCGCACTTAGGTTATAGGCATTTGTTCCAATACCACCAGTAGAACCCATAAAGATGTTTCCTCTTGAACCAATACCACCAACAACTGTCGTATCGTTTAGAGAAAATGTAACTAGGTTACCTGCCCAGTTTTGACCAGCACGAACAACGAAAGGTACCTGTTGGTTAGACCATTGTGTAAGAGTTCCATAACCAGTTGTGTTTTGGTTGAAGGTCACGCTGCCAGTAAAGGTTCCACCTGCTAGACCCATGATGCCAGCAGCAGCAATAGTTCTGTTCTTCCAAAGGTCAGTAGAAGATTCGTACTGCAAGATGTTGTTGTTGGCTAGACTAGAGATAGCCACATCGTGAAGTTCTTCCAGTTCATAGCCGTTTTGTACCTTGATTAGAATACTTCCGCCACCTGCTCCAGATGCAGCCTTAGCGACTACACCAACATAGACAAGGTGGTTAGGTGCAGATGGTTTGGTCTGTGTGTATGTACCTGCAGTAGTAGGAGAGAGGTACAACTGAGCACCGTCAGTAAAACTCTGAGTGTCTACACCGTTTAGGTATCCTTCAATCTGTACCCATCCCTCATCATTGACAAGGATGTTTTCAGAGACAAGACCAAATGTTCTAGCAGAGTTTGCGTCATTGTTTGCTTGAGCCAAGGCTACAGTTACGATGTTGCCATTAGCACCATTAGGGTAGACAACCTGACCCTTAGTTAGAGTAGAGCCAGTGTTGTTACGGATACGCACGAAGAAGCCATCACCCTTGTTGATAGCGTTGTTAGTAGCCCAAGAAACATCGTAGTCAGCAGCACTTGTTTTAGTAAGGATAGTTCCAGCCGCACCACCTGCAGGTAGAATACCGCTGGCTTGTGCAGCCGTTACAGATGTTGACTTACGATTGCGTAAATCAAATGCTATGTCTTTGCCAGGTATCATCCGAGATTCGTCCATCCTGTATTAGTAGCATTACGGATAAATACTCCGATAACCACATTCCAACCTGTGTCTGTTGCATTACGAACCTTAGTTGCAGTTACAGGAACCCAAGCAGTATTACCAGCATTACGAACCTTGATAGCAGTAGCCTGACCAATAGAGATGTAGGTAATAAAGTCAGCAGTTCCATTAGCGTTGGTAGCACGGAAGGTTAGGTTAGATGTTCCGTTGGTAGTTGGTGTTCCAGTGATAGCACCAGTAGTAGTGTTCAGAGATAGACCAGCAGGAAGTGTTCCAGATACGATTGAGTATCCATTGCTAGCCTGAACTCCTGTAGCGTTTAGTGTTGCTGAGTATGCTACTGATACCGTTCCAACAGGAAGAGAAGTAGTTACCCAAACAGGTATTGCTAGAGTTGTCGCAACCAGAACGCCATAGCCAGAATAGCCAGTAGCGTTGCCAGCACGAACACGGAAACGATAATCAGTGCTGCCAGTAAGACCTGACGCAGTATAAGTAAGAGAGGTAGTTGTCGCAATCTGCGTATAAGTTCCACCATTGAATGTATTCTCCTTTTCAATGTAGTAGGTAACTGGTGGGTCATTCCCATCATTTACCGCAGACCAGTTCAGTTGAACGCTAGTTCCAGTGATAGTTCCAGCAGTAACAGATGGAACACCAGGAACAGTCTTAGCAGCCTGAGTGGTTGCATTTACTTCAGTAGAAGTAGTGGTGTATGTATTGTTGATGCTCTCTACTTTGTATGTATAAGTAGTAGATGCAGATAAACCTGTAGATGTATAAGTTCTTGGGCTAGATGCTGGACCATAGATTAGAGCGTATGAACCAGTGCCAGACTTTTGATACAACTTGTAAGTGATTGTTCCACCATTACCGTTGTCAGTAGAGGCAGTCCAAGAAAGGGAAATGGATGTATCAGAGTTTACAGTTGGTGTAATAACCGAAGCAGTAGGAGCGGTCACTGTAAGGGCAGTAGTGCCTGTTGCTGTGTTTGATACCGCAGAACCCTTTAGACCTGCTTCATTATCTGTAACAACATTTCGTGCATAGACACGGAACTTGTATGTAGTGTTTGATGTAAGTCCAGTAATAGTTTTACTGTTTGTAGTGCTGGTTGTATTTGATGAAGTTGCGAAGTTGTCGCTAGAGTATTCAATGTAGTAACCAGTAATGGATGTGCCACCAGTATCTGATGGGGCAGTCCAAGTTAGGCTTGCTGATGTGTCAGTAACAGATGCAACAGCCACACTTGTTGGGGCAGTAGGAACATTGAAGTAAGAATAACCGCCATAGTAATCACCAGATACTCCTGAGTTCAAACCCATACGAGTATCGTCTGCTGTGTTGAATATGTTGTCTGGTCTAGTTGTTCCAGCAGAGTTGGTGTAGATGTTTAGAGTAAGAGTAAAGTCACCAGTGGTCAACTCAACATTTGTGTCAGTTAGAGTAAATGTTCTGGCAGAAACATTGGCTGTGCTACCAGCACCATCAGTAAGTTCTAGAAGAGAAGATGTGACTGTGGATGCAAGTCCACCACCAGAGATACCTACCTTAGCCCAGAGACCAGCAGGTGCTCCAGATAATCCAAGGTCAAATGCACGGACAGCCCAATAAAGGCTGCCAAGACGAATGTAGTATTTACCGTCAGAAGCAACAGGAACGGTAGGGGCTACCCTGACATTCTGGACTGTTGATGTTCTGGTATAAAAACCTACACGCTCGGAGCCTGAGTTAGTGCCTGTGTATTTAATAGCCATAACTTAATCTCCTAAACAGTCTGAATCCAGATTGCTCCTGCACCTACGGCACCTGGGTCAGCGGTCTGGATGTAGACTCTCTTTCCGTCTACCTTGGGGCTATCACCAGCAGTGATTGTAGACTGTGCTACCCAAGTTGTATCGTAGTTAGTTCCAGATACCTTCTTTAGAATCGTGTCTGTAGCACCACCAGTTGGAACACCTTGTCCATTGGTTCCATTTGTTCCTGCAGCACCAGTTGCTCCTGTGGCTCCAGTTGCACCAGTTGGTCCAGCAGGTCCAGAAGAGTAAGCGAGAGCAGTCCAAGCCTGAGTTCCATTACCTACCTTGAACTTACCTGTATCAGTCTCAACACCCATCTCACCAGCAAGTAGCGTAGGGTTATTGCTTGTCCAGTTTGAAGCAGTGTCTCGCCTCATTTGAAGTCTTTTGATTGCCATTATGCAACACCACCATCTATAGTTTCAATACCAGTGAAGTTTGTATTAGAGAGTGCTTCCCCAATAGTTTCAACACCAGTGAAGTTTGTGGATGCTGTGCCATTGTCATAAACCTCAATGGTATAAACAAGCACATTTGGATAGCCAGCATCAACTATCTTTTGTGCATCAGAAGCACTAACCGTCTGTGTGCCATTAGCACCACGGATTACTGTAACCGCTTCATTAAAGTATGGGTCGTATGTTTCCATCTCAGAAACCAATACGCTACCGTCAGCAAAGATAAGAACATCACCAGCAACTTGGAAAGTTCCACGCTGGAATAGGCGGTCATCACCAAGTCCGCTGTATGTGTTTACATACGAGACATTGAATGTAGTTACGCCTGACGCAACCAAGAGATTGTATTCATCTAGTGTCATAGTTTCTTATCCTTCCTACTAAGAAGAAAAGGGGTCCCAATCCCTTAAGACCAGGACCCCTAATCTTAGGTGTCTACGAAAGACTTAGACCGCTATTAGAAGGCGGTTGTAGTCTTGATAGCCCATAGGCTGTCTTCACGGAAGAGAGCCCAACCAGCGATACCATACCATCCGATAGCCATTCTACGCTTCAGTGGGTCAACGACCACACCGTCAAGAACGACACCGAACTCTTCTGATACTGCTTCAGCCAAAGCGTCTGCACCCATAACGAAGGTAGTGTAACCAGCCTGAGTCACATTGTTAGCGTCTGCACGGTCACGAAGAATGTCACCAGGAGCAGGAACACGAGGAGTCTCAATGAAGCGAACACCTTCGAATGTTCCGATTTCACCAGCGTAGATGCCTTCGCTGTCTACGAATGAGTGAGGAGCAGCCCAGATTGCAGATGCACCGTTGGTTGCGGTCTGAGCACGGAAGTCAGCAGCAACGCTTGGGTGGATGAATGCAACATAGTTCTGACCATCAACGGTTGGAACATTCTTTGCACGGAGTTTTGCAACTACATAACGGATAGCGTTTGCAGTTAGAACACCAGTGTTTACTAGAGTGTCACCTAGACCAGTTGTAGTCAACTGAGCACCAGTCTTAACAGAAAGGGCACCAGTAGAAGCAAAGACATGCAAGTTGTTGTTAGTTGTGTAAAGCACCTGACGAACAACATAGTCAATAGAGTTGGCTAGGTTATAGGTGATAAGGTTTGCAACATTACCATCTAGGTTGTTGTCCAAAGCGAACTCACGAAGAGCCTTTGAAACAACGGTGAAGTTACCATACTCTTTCAGAGTAACGGTAACACGAGACACATCTGCCAGAGCAACACCTGTTGGGTCAGTAATGTTGTTGTCAGAAAGTGCAGTTGTAGCAACAGCCATTTCTGGATGAATGCTGAACACCACAGATGAACCTGGGTGTGTTTGGTCAACCACCTTGGTAGTCGCTGCACTACGGAACATTGGAACTGAGCGTAGCGAGAGACGAACCTGGCGGTCGTATGCTGTGGTAACTAGGTTAACCAGCGTAGCGGAGTCTGTATTAGGAGCAGCCACTATAATCACGACCTTTCAATAATCGTATTAGATTTTTAGAGTAGATAAGCCTTTGCTTCTGCCCATAGAGCCTTGAGTTCTGCTTCGCTACTTGCGTTTGCGATGCGAGCCTCAATGTCTTGGATTTTGCTTGGGCTTTGTGCTGCAGAACTTAGCGAACTAAGTCTGTTTGCACTAGCAACTGCTGATGGGTCAACAGTTACTTTCGGAGCAACTACTTCATTGCCTCCAGTTTGGACACCGAAGATGTCCGCATTTTCTGTTATCCACTGTTCGATGGACTCTTTATCAGTCACATCACTTGGGATGAACTTGGCAACTTTAGCATTTACGCCTAGGCTAGCCAATGTATCTGAGATACTGCGTTCTCTTAGTGCATTGTTTGCCTGAAGAACTTGGTCTTCAAGGGCTTTCTTTTCTGCGAGAACTGACTCTAACTGGGCTCGTAGTCCCTTACCATTGTTAGGTGCAGGAGTCTCGCCTTCATACTCGTCATTTGAGTCGTATTCAGTTTCATTATTTAGCATTTTCATACTCCCTAAATAGATTTATCGCAAGCCAGAAGGGTTCCAGGGGAAGAACCATTCGCTCTTACTACCAGACTTATTTATCCTCTGGGGCTGGCAGGTCCAGATGGAATACTATGAAGTTATCTTCATAAGGAGTATAGGGGTTTCCTATACAGTTCCTGACACCTGTTCTGCTAGAACATTTGTGCCACCTGAAGCACCCTCAAACCTTGCTCTTTCACGAGACTTGAGTCCACCAATCTTAGTAGCAGCCTCAGTGTTCACACCTAGGGCAGCACCTAATACCTCAGAAGTTCCGAGTTGGGTGCCTTCCATACCTGCCAGTCTTTGGACACCAGTTAGGCTTCCAGCAAGTGGGTTGTATGCAGTGGCTGTTCCAGATGCAATGTCTTGTAATACTTCAGCAGCCTTTTGACCAGCCTGATAAGCATCCTTAGCCATACCACCTGCAGTAAGTGCGACTACCAAGTCTTCACTTTGCTTCATGTTCAAATCAACAGCACTTGCTAAAGCCTGAGCACCGAGTTGTGCAGCACCAGCAGCCTTCTGAATCTGTGATAAACCAAGGTCAGGGTTCAATGCATAGCCTAGTAGTTCATTATCTCCAATCCCATAATAGGTCTGGAGTTGAGCCTTTAGATTAGCGTCTTGAGACATTACCCATGAGTTGGCAACAGTTACACGGTCTTGTAGTTCAATAGGAGAAATGTTCTTAGCAATCAACATACCAATCTCCGCATTAATGCTTGCACCATACATACTCTTTACTGGAGAAAGAATCTGCTTGTATGTGCTCTCCATCTGCAGGTATTCTGCTTCACTAGGAACAACCATAGGATTGGTTGGATTAGATGCATTGTTTTTTCTGATTTCAGTTAGACCACTAAAGCGTTGTTTGTATGGCTCACTCTTGTATAGTTCTGACATGAATAGTGCTTTATTATCAAGAAGAGTTGGGTCAGTCTTAATAGTATTTGCAATCCATCCAGGTAGAGAGTTTACATCGTCAATGTCTCCTGTAATACCAATCGCACTAAACATGGTTACGATTGTTTCATAGGCATTTACCTTATCTGGATGTGCTGCCTTAAACTCAGCCTCACTTATGTAGCCATCCTTATTTTTATCAGCAGGGTCATAAATGGGGGTGGTTGGTGTAGTTGGACTTGCCATAGTATCTTCTCCTTAGAATCCAAACATCTTCTGGATGTTTCCAGCCAGAGTCGTTATAGACTCATTGGCATTCTTTGTGTATTTCCAGCGATAGTCTTGCTTTAGTAGTGTTTCAAAGTCTGTATAGTCAACAGTCTTTACGACATCTTTGCCATTACTGTCTTTGATTTTCTTTCCAACAAGGGCTTGATTTAATAGACTTCCACTTCTATTTATCTCACGAGCAAGGTTGATTGTGTCTGGGTCAATCTCTAGTGTTTGTGCCATCATCTGTAGGTAATCTCCTGCAAGGTCACGCAGGTCTCCACCTGAAATAATCTCGTCTGCATACTGCTTAAACTTTGGAGCGACACGGTTGACACGATACCATTGCTTTACCGATTCAAGTGTTGCTGGCTTTGTTTCAGAGGAGTTAATGATTGATGAAACCTTCTTATTAATCTCAGTGTCTGAAATAAAGATTCCATTATCATTAGCGAACCTTCTAAGAGCAATAGCATAATCTTCAGCATTCTGCTTTTCTGCTGCTTCATTAGGTGGTGACTGAAGTGCGGAACCAAATGTTGAGTAAGCCAACTGGTCAAACGCAGCATACTTGGCTGCTTCATTAAGGTGCTTACTTAAGTCCCAGTCTTTCTTTGCTTTGCCAGTTTTAGGGTCATAGCCATTTTCAACACCGTAGTTAATAATGATTTGCCAAGCGGACCTAGCCACATTGTCAGTAATGTTTTTATCAAAATAGCCAGAAGCGACAAGAGCAGCCTTGATTTTCTTAACGCTCTCTGGGCTTAGGTTATGAACCTTCCAATCGGTGTCCTTCTTTGGAACACCATTGAAATAGAATGAGCCATTACTTTGCTCAGTTTCAGTCCCATTGTCACTACCTGGTGGTGGTGGGAGTTCTGTTCTTACATTTACATCTACCATAATAATCTCCTTAGTTTAGGGAATCTTCATTCCATCTAAAGTTGTAATACCAGTCTTCAAAGTCTGGGTTGCTTCCGTTTAGAAGTGGTTCTAAATCGTTATACCAAGCATCTTTGATGTCTGGGTTCTGGGCGAGAGTTCCTCTACCAGTAAGTTGTCCACGCTCTCTTAGTTCTTTTTGCCTGTTGTATCTAGCAATCAAGAATGTAGCAATGTCTCTGTCTAGTTGTGTTTCTACCTTTGTGTTTCCTGATAGTGGCTTACCGTCTGAACCATAGCCATTCCAAATGATTGACTGCCAAACTCCAGCAAGGTCATTGTATTTGTTTGGGTCAATAGCCTTCTTCTTATCTGACTGCCAAACAGCACCAAACTGCTTGTCGTTGTATAGAGCGTTGGTTAGTTTGTTCTTCCAATAGCCATAAGTTCCACTGATGTATCTTCCTTGATAATAGAAAGGTTTAATCTCAGCGGTATCAGATGGGTTGGCGGTTGGATTCATAAGGTTATTTTGTAACCACTTGATTCCTGGCAACTTCTCACCCTGACCACTTGCAGTAGGGATTGTGTATCCATTGTTATAGGCATACCAACCACGCTGAATACGAATGTATGTTGAGTATTCAGTTGGTGTCCTTGGATTTAGATAGTCACTCTGTAGAGCAGCATAACTGTTCTCGTCAAATGCAGCACCAGGGTTTCTTCTACCGTCATTAACAATCCAACTTAGGACATCTCTAATGTCGCCATCGTTCATTCCAACAACGGTTCCATAGTCTTGCACTGATTTGATTAGACCCTTATTGCGTTCAAGTCTTGTCAACGAATCAGTGTTGTATTCGATACCATACTGGTTAAATGTTGGGCTAATAGATGCAGCCCACCACTCTTCATTCTCATACATAGTGTTGTATAGAGCCATGTCTTTTACTGTATAACCTCTACCGTATTTACTCTCCCAAACCTTGAGGCGTTCATCATAGGTTGTTCCGTAAGAATCAAACTCTGCTTGTGCCTTGTCTTGATTAGACTTGTATGCTTTACGAGCAATGTCTCCAGGGGTAATGTAAGTAGTAGCAACTGGTGAAACAAAATCAGAGAAAGCCTTCAACCAGAAGATTGCACCAGTATAATCTTTAGCCTTTTGAAGCAAAGCCTTATCCTTTTGTGCCTGACTAGGTAGAGAATCAATCTCTGGATACTTGCCTAGTAGGTATTGACCATTGACATACTGAACAGAGTTTAGGTATGAACGAGTCCAGATACCTTGCCCTTCTTCATTCCACCACTTAGGAGAATCCCACAACTGTTTTGCTGTGTTTCCTGGCATTAGTAAATCCCAAGACCACTGTGTTGATGATGGACCAAATGGTAGAACCCTATTAGCCCACTCAGTGAATGTAGTTGCTGGACCTTTGCCACCTTGCTTTGCCTCAGACTTAACAAGTTCTGATAAAGCAATAGTTGGAATAGGCATCAACGAGAATGATTGCAGTGGATTAGGAATAGCAATAGGTGTATCGCCAATGTCTGCATAGTTACCTTGGAATACTGGGTCTAAGGACTGGCGGTTGAATAGTATCTGTTTTACTTCTCCACCTGCAAGAGAGTTTGTGAACCACTCAGGTAGTGAAGCCTGAACATAGGCAGCCTTACGCTCACCGTTTTCATCTCGTTCATCGAATCCAACTGGGTTTCCGTTCTTGTCTACCCAGTGAGTGTTGTTGTTTAACTTGTTAGCCCAGTAAATCATTAGTGCTGCTGATGCAGGATTATAACGAGCACCATTTACAAGCGACTTCATTGAGAATAAGAATGCGTTTCCAAATGGGACAATAGCAGCAAGAGCCTGACGAATCTCCATTCCATCAGTGTATGAATAAATCCACTTTTTGGTTTGGTTTAACGCATACTGACGAGCATTACGAACGATGTTCAATCTCTCTGCTTCAGTAACTCTTACATCATCAATACCGATGCCTCTGGCTGTAGCCTTTTGAATCATCTGTCTTTCAAGGCTTTCCCTGTATGCAACATGGAACATAGGCATCTGGAAAAATACTTGCTGTGGATAGTCAGTGATTGCTTTATTCCATTTGTTAAGTGCCTCACGACCAAGCCTTTGAGTTAGTGTTCTCTGTGATGGGTCAGCAATACTAGCCCAGATGTCTGGCAATCCTATAGCACCATAACGAGTAGACATGTCAACATTGGCAATGAGTTCACCAACCTGTTCTCCTTCTGCTTTTCTACCGAGGTGGTATGCCTGTAGTTCTGTTGGGCTTATTTCCTCACCCTTTAGAAGTTTGGTTGCAATAAGATTTTGACTTACCGCCATTTCATCAAGCCATTGTTCAGCAGTAATGCGTTCAGTAGTAATGTCTCCAACATCAACGCCCATACGCCTCAGGTCATTGATGTATTTTTGTGCTTCTTCTATAGTTAGGAATGGAGCATCCGCAGCAATAGGACCAACATGGTTATCAACATTTCTAATGTTCATAACAGCAAAGTCTTCAGCACTAAGTTGCTCAAAACGAACCTTGTCAGGTCTAATGAACTGTTCAGTTCCTGGACCAACTACAGAATACTTTTTGCCAACTCCAACAGCGTCTGCATACTTCTTGCCCTCTGTTGTCTTCAGCCATTCTTTAACTGCAAGAACTAAATCATCTTCATCGTAGACTCCTGCTATTCGTTTTTCTATAATCAAACGAACAACTGGGTCTAACTTACCGTCATGCATAAAGTTACGGTTTAGGACATTAGCCCATGAATCCCAATAACCAACCTCGGTTGGCTTTACAACACGAGTTACGAGTTGAGCATCCATTGGCTTCCATAAAGAGTCTCTCAAACGGACATCCTCTACGCTCTTAGCCAACTTACCTAGGAAGATGTCTCCTTCAATGCCAGCCAATGATTGAGCAAAGTCTTCCTGACCAACACGGATAGTGCCATCAGTTTCAAAGTGTTTGCGGTTAGCCTTAATAGCATTTATTTTGTCCCAAGTTGCCCTGCTCTTAATGAGAGATTGTTGTAATACTTCCATCTGAGCAATGTTGTTTGTAAGACTTTGTTTCACAGCAAGGATTGCAGGTAGAAGTTCGTTGTCACCAACACCGTAAAGGTTTGCAAGTTTTGCGTTGATTGGAAGAGTTGATGTTTCCAGTTCATCTAACTTAGCCTTAGCATTTTTTCCTAAACGGTTTATAAGACTTCTTGAGAACATACCAGCATCAGTCAACTGACCAACTGTCATCTGAGAGAGTTCATCAGCCCTTATTGGTTTTGCACCCTTTCTGGCTGTCATCCAGCCTTGTGCAACCAACTTATCTCTAAGTGTGGCTTGACCAGCAAGGAAAGACATTCCAGTCCAGTCAACACCTGCTTCTTCTAGGTCTCTAATAACCGCTATGACTAGTGCCTCGTTTACTTCTTTTCCGCTTGCATCAGCAGCAAAGGGATTAAGAATAGAGATAGTTTTTCCATCTTGAGTAACTGTAAAACGAGCAGCCTTGTATTTAGACATAGCAACTAAATCAGAGAATCCTAGATTGTCGTATCCCTTAGAAGCAATCCAAGCATCCAGTTGCTTCTGGGTTTTGATTCCAAGTTTGATAGCCAGTTCCTCTGGCAAATCTTTGATTGACCCTAGGTGTATTTCTTTTCCATAAGAACGAAGTTCAACGATTTTAGGTATCTGACCCTTAGCAAAGATTTTTCCACTAAGGCTAGATACATCAGTCATTTGTTCAACTTCTGGTCTAGTTAGAGGCTTATACTTTTCACCTGCACGAGATGCCCATACTGAATCTCCACGGTCAATAGCAGCAAGCAAATCAGCCTTGGTCATTCCTCCAGCATCTTTAGGGCTAACAACACGAATCTCATACTTAGCAATGTCTGCATCTGTTTGACTGCGGAACTTCTTGGTGTCAAGTAGTTGCCATTTACGACCACGACCAGCAAGGCGAACATGGATAATCTCTCCATTAGCAATGGCTGTCTCAACCTTAGTTCTCACATCTTTGGTGATACGCTTACCAACTGTGTCTGGAAGGGTAAGTGAGTCTGAAGCCTTGGCAGTGTTGATGTCTGTTCCAAGTTTGTTGATGTAGTTAAGGGCATCATCTTGGTTATCGAATGTGGCAATGCCTCTAGTAGAAAACTCTTTAGCACCAACATTAAGGTCAAGGAACGCTTGTTTATCAGTAGTCACATGGTAATGAGATGCAGCACTTAACTCGTGAGCAGATGCAAGGAATCTAGGAATGTCATCGTAAGGAATGTCTGAAATCTTTTGATTAGCAACATCTTGAACAATCTTTCTTAAACGAATACCTTCTTGTTCAAGCAAAGCGATGTTTAGGTCATCTAGAGCCTTGATTGATTGTTCAATCTTTTCTGGTCTTGCATAACCCCTTAGTGCAAGATTCATTCTCATTTCTCTTGCTATTGCTCTACTCGCATTATTTTCAACTGCATTCAGTAGAAGAGCAGGGTTGATAGCATTCTTTGCCATGGCTCCACCATAACCAGAAAGCATAGATGACACACCATTTTGGAACATGTCACGAGCAGTTCTACCAGCACGGAATAGAACGATTGATTGGAATAGAGCACCGATGGAGTTGTAGAAAGATACCGTTCCATTTTTAAAGATTACGCCAGCACGAGCAGCGTTGTATTTGATTGGCGAGTCTGCGAGAATCTGTGGCTTTGCCTTAATGATTTCATCTCTTACTTTGGCGAAATCCCAGATGTTGATTTTATTTGGAGTTTGATTAACCATGAATGGGTCGTTATAGACAATCTTCTGATTGCCTTCTTTCATAACTACAACACCATCACGCTGTAGGTTTTCAGTAAAGACTCTCTTTTTTTCCATAAGAATAGAAGAAAGTGCTCCTGCTGTTTCTTTATTAAATCCTTGTTTAGTTGCAATAAGTGTAAGACCAAGTTCTTGTGCGTTCTGGATTACCATTGCCTTTGCGTCTGGAGTGGTTGCAGTTCTCCAAGCGTTTGATAACGCTACTCTGTAGCCACCATTAGATAGAGCACTGCCAGATAGACGGTCAATGTCTCCTAGCATTCCGAAGAACTTACGAGATGCATCGCCTAATGGGTCTTCAAGGTCAATCATTCCTTTAGCAGATGTCTGAAATGGACGAACTACTTGGTGGTATAAGAATGATGTTCCATTTCCGAAACTGCGTTCTACACGGATAGAGCCATCGTGTGTTTTACCGTGAACAAAGAAAGAACCAACCTTTGCTTTTCCACCTTCAAACTTGTTTATAAAACCAAATCTGGATGGCATCAACTCACGGATAACCGTATTTCCTGCAAGACCTTCTGGACCAGCCTTTACAATAAGATTAGACAATACTGTAGAGAACTCGTCTTTTGCTAATAGGTCAGATGCTTCTATTACTGACTTTAAAAACTCTGGGTGGTCTAGTGAATCCAGCATTCCAATGGTTGTGATGCTTCCGTTTCTTTCACCACGAGCCAGATAGCCACCATCCATAAACTCGTCAAGTGCAAGTTTCATGTTTGGTTGTTTGGATACAAGAGATTGGAATGCTCGTTGAGAACCATACTCAGTGGCAAGAATAATCTGTGCAACTTCTTGTTCTGTTTTTGCCTGACCTAATAGCCAAGCAATGTTTTCTTTTTCTCCAGATGTGATTGATTTAACTACTGTGTGTTGAGAGATTACATCTGCATTATTTTCTGCAGCAAACTTAGCAAAGTTCCAGTAACGCAGTTTTTGTTCTGCTGCTGCTTCGGCTGCTTCTTTAGTAATGTAGCGACCACTTGCATTAACTCCAGAATCAGCAAGACCAGCAATGCCAGCCCATTCACTCATGTCTGTGGCAATGTTTTTAGCAACTGTTTTTTCACCAACGCCAGTTAGAAAACGACCTGAGAAAAGAACTTTTCCAACTTTGCCTAACCAAGAGAGCGGTATGTAGGATAGTGGGTCAAGGATTAGACCACCAACAAAGTTTCCAAAAAACTGTGTTGCTACATTTCCTGGTGTCCATCCAGAACCAGTAATAGGTCTACCAGATGAATCTAACTTTAGAGTTCCATCAGGATTGTATTCTGCACCAGTAACGGTTGCTCTTTGTCCTACTGAGAATGGGTCAAACTGAAGTTCTGAAAAACTGATACCCCAGTTTTTAGACATCCATGAAAAAGTTTGTATTGCCTCTTGGTTAGATTTTTGTTTTTCCCAAGTGCCAGAAATGTTTATCGCTCCGCCAGATACTCCAGCAACCACTGCGTCTGCTAATAATGCTGTTGTCTGACCTACACCATAGGTAAGTGCTGTTCCTAAATCAGCATGTGGCTTTTCTCTTTCTTCAAGAAAGCCCTCATTATTAAAAATCATGCTAGTAGCCCATGGGTCAGTCCATGACTTTTCTAGTTGCCTACCTAACCATGCGTTTTGTTCGTCCCAAGAGAACTCAGGTCCAGCATCAACCAAGTGGCGAACTGCCTGAGCACCTGTTCCTAGAGTAAAGAGTAAAGATGTTCCTAGACGAAGGGGTATAGATAAAATGTCTCCAACAGCACCCCAGAAATCCTGACCTTCTGCTGGAGTGGTAGGTGTGTATTTATAGCCTCTCTGAAATCCTTTAGGAAATGAAGGTGCAGGAGAGGGTGTAGGAGAAGGTGTAGAAGAAGGTGTAGAAGAAGTTGGCTTTAGGTTGTTCCTTCTTTCATCAGAAGAAATACGAAGAGCACTGCCATTACCAGAAGCCTTAACATCAACACCAGAGTTCGCTTTATCAATAGCAGAAATCCCAGTATTGTATTTTGTAAAAGTATTTAGCCTGTCGCTCCAAGCACCGTAGTCATTAGCACTCATTAAAGAAGTTCACTCCTCAACTGGCGGTAAAGGTTGAGTGTTCCTTGGGTAGCAGCACCTCTACTAATAGAGTCTTGCAGAACACCGAGAACAAGCAATGCTCTCTGTCTGTCTTCCTGTGTGATTTGCTGGTTAGGTAGATTTAATGCTTCACTTCCAGCACCAGGACCGAAAGGCATACCAGCAGTTAGGGGTTCCATAGGTCTTTGGGTTGGTTCAGATAGGGGAATAGGAGCAGCAACTGGCTTGACTTCCTGCATTGGAATGCCAGTTGGAATAGCCTGAGCAGCAGCAAGTGGAGCCTGAGCCTGAATAGCATTCAGTTCTTGATTCTCACCATAAGCCATACCAGTGACTTTTTGCTGTGCTTGTCTTGTATCAGCAGGACCACCATCGGTTCTCTTGCTCATTTTACCTGGACCTGATACTGGTGCAGGATTTTCGGGCTTTCTGTAGCCACCACGGTTTTCAGCCATCTTCATCTCCTAAATGTTCATTGAGGAACTACCTCAAAGATAGATTTATTCACCCTTAGTATAGGGTTTTCCTGTAGTATTCCTGACTAAATAGCAGTCCTACGCTGGACAGAAGCCCCAAGGTTAGGTCTTCCACCTGCTCCAAGCCCTGCTAGAAGGGTCATTAGGTCAGGTTGACCACCAGGAGCCATGCCCTGTTGTCCAGGTGCTACGCCTTGCATAGTGCCCTGTGGGGTCATTCCTTCAGGTAGTTGTTCTTCTGGAGCCATACCACCCATCATTTCCTGCATAGCCATTTCTTCTGGGCTCATTGTAGGTTCTTCTGGTGTTTCTACTTCTGGTTCTGGCTCTGGAGTAAACGCTTCTACAACAGAATCAGCAAGGGACTTACCTTTTCTACGGTCATCAATAACCTTGGCAAGAGCCTTAATAGGACCTTGAACATCTTGACCCTGTGCAGCCAAAGCAGGAATAGATTGTGCATAACCCATCAGAGCCTGTTTAGCAGATTCTTCTAGGTCTTCAATGTCAATCTTTCTGGCTTCATCTTCAACATTGATGTCAACAGGAAGTTCTCTACGCATAAAGTCACGAGAGAACATCTTCTCTGCACGAGCCTGTAGAGCAAAGACCAACCAACGGTTAGGGTCTAGACCAGCCATCAAACCATAGCGAACATCAATACTGTAGTCGTTGTTGATTGCTTTGCTAGGTGTGTATTCAATGTCAAATGGAGTTCCATTCATAGAACCACGAAGCGACTTCTTTACATCATTGAAAATGTGGCAGTCAACTTCAAAACATAGCGAAATGATTTCCTGTAGTACACGAGCAAAGATTGCTTGGTGAGCGGTAATCTGTGATTCGTAACCACCGAGAAGAGCCTGAACACCCTTACCAGTAACAATGCTGGCGTTGGTCTGACCTGTTCTCATTTCTGGGAAACGGCTACCAAGTTGTAGTTCACGGTCTAGTTGTGCTTGCTCTTGGAAAGCAGCAGCAGGAATCTCTAGAGGAACACGACCTACACCCTGTGGGTTGTTAGTGCGGATAGTGGCACCAGGACCAATAGGAACTTCTGGCACATCCATAGGAACAACTAGTGGAGCGTTTACAGATTCGTGTGCAGCCTGTAGCGATAGAAGTGCAAGACGAGCCTTAGCCATCTGCACAAAGATTACATCGTCAAACTGACCACGAGGAATGTCAGAGATGCCTGGGCGTTGTGCAATACGCACCATGACTTTGCCGATTGGGTTAGGGGTCTTCTCAAGAATCATTCCCTTAACTGTGTCAGTGCCAAACATACCTTGACCACCAACGCTAGGAATAAATGCTAAGTCCCAGTCCTTGTCGTGATACATAACAACTTCAATGTCGTTACCGCCATAAAGACCTCTGTCTTTTTCTTTAGAAAGTTTGACAGCATACTCTGGGTATAGAACTGCAAGAGTGTCTTTGTTTACAAGCACACGCTGGAATAGTGATACCACACGACCAAAGCGGTCAATCTCTGGATAGCATCCAACTGGGTCAAGTGTGCGGATAACTGGCATCTGGCTTTCATAGTCAACCTCTACACGAATAGGTAAGAAACCATAAGTGACATACTGGTCTGCAGCGGTATACATCTGCACCTGTAAATCAGAGTTGGTTACATAACCGAGAGCAACCTTAGTCTTGATGGATGCCATCTCTCTTGCACGGTCTGATGTCATGGTCATGCTACCTGCAGTAAATGTAGGAAGCGGAGCAATCATCTCAGACATGTCACGAGCAGCGACATCTATGATGTTGGCTACGATAGGTTCCTGCCACGGTCCAGTCTCTGGGAACACATCTGGAGCGACTTCAGACATCCTACCCATACGGATAGAACGAACCTGAGCCATGCGTGAATCACGCTGTGAATAGCGATTACGGATGCGTGTGAAACGGTCGCTAATGTTTTCAATGTTTATTGTCATAATGACTCCTTAGAATCCGCTCCCCCAGTAACTACGAACATAAACAGCATCTTGTGAACCAACAATGGCTCTATCTTGCATGTCCTGTCTAGTCATAAAGGGACTATTACGGAAATAGTTTTTTCTTTCAGCCCTTGAAACTAACTCAAGAGCCCTAAGTTCTGCGAACCAAAGAGCCATAACAATGTCTGTCTTGATGCCCTTTGGTGGGTTTGGTTGCCAAGTAACTAACTGTTCAATCAGCGACTTGACACGCTGAATGTCAGACCTAGGTAGTGTAATCATGTTCTGAGAAAACAAAGTGCTCATAGCCATTACACCAAAGTTAGGGTCGTGCTTGTTATTGTTTGTCATGTGTTCAGTTAGCATTACTCCTCGTGAAGCCAGATACTCATTTATTTCTGGGTCACGAGTAAGGAATGTTTGGAAAGCGTTTCTTTCGATACGCCATTCCTTGATACCGTAGCGGTCAGTCCAGTCTCTAATCAGAGCCTTTGTTTCCTCTGGTTTAGAACCAGCACGGTTACTTATGTCAATGACATGTCTTTTACCTGTCTGTAAATCTACTCCTAATACCACCGCAGCAGTGTAGCCAGTAGAAGCAGGGTCAAGACCAGCAAGAATGTAGAGTCCATCCATACCACCATCTCTTCCGAGATTCTCGTCATCTGGAATGTCTCCTGTCTGTCTTGCTTGGCAAGCACGAGACACATGCTCAGGGTCAAACACAGAGTCCTGTGCTACCTGTTCCTGTTGATAAATACGACTCCATAGTGCAGGAGCAATACCATCACGCAAATCTTTTAGCGTTTCGCCATCCCAGCGTCTGTATAAACCATTTGCATCTGGTTCTTCGTCTGGGTCAGCAGGGGCATCGCTATACGCCCACAGTGTTTTCCAGTTCTTAGGGTCATCATCGAACTCTAGAACTGCTGGTTGTAGCAAGTAAGTCCAAGGCTGTGCTTGTCCATAGTATCTATCTGGGTTACGCAACTCAGAATACAAATCCTTAGCAGCGATACGAGTTCCAACAACAAGCAAGCGACCTGTTCTTGGAGCAAGACGAGAGCCTACGATACCTAGTAGCCAGTCAATCTGCTTCTCATACTCACCAACATTTGTATTATCAATAGCGTCATCCACAACAATCAAATCTGCACGAGCACCATAGACCTGACCACGAATACCAACAGCCTGAACTGTAGGGTCCTTCGCTTCAGCAGACCTACCTGAAATGTAGAACTGACTTTGCTTCCAAGAAGCAGAACCTTCCTGCCATCCACCTGGAGGACCAAAAGTTTCTTGCAGTTTGCTGTATTGAGGATTAGTTAAACGCTCTTTAATCTGTAGCAAGAACTGCTCAGACAAACGCTGTGCCTTAGATACAACAATAACCTTCAAGTCTGGGTTCTTCATAATCCGCCAAATCACATAGTTCACCGTGATAGTTGTGGACTTAGCGTGACCTGGAGGAGTATTGATAATAAGCCTTGAAGGTCTACCCTCTTCATAAGTCATCGCTGGATGCAGTTCTCTAGGAGGTCTACCCTCAAGCATGTCAAACCATTGAAGTTGGTGTGGAAACAGTTTGTTCCCTAAATACACTTCACAAAACTCAGGAAAATCTGGAACAGGAATCTCGTCATAGAGACCATTCTTTTTATCTTTAAGAACGCCCCTGATACGAGTAATCTCGTCAGCGAACTCTCTGTCACGCTTACGCCATTCCTCATAGGTTCGAACTGAACGACCAATCTGAGCAAGACCATCCCTAATAGACATACCCTGATAGAGCAGTTTCTTAAGTTCCGCCTTGGCTTCAGTGGCGTTCAGTTTCGCACCAGCACCAGTTTTCTTGTAGTTAGCCAAGAGTAATCCCTACTTACTACCCTTTTGTCTTTTAATGACAGGAGCAGTTGGGTTATACCCAGGAATGTCTGTGCGAGCCTTGTTAGCCCAACGACCATACTCAGCAACAGACTTGTTTACATCAAGCAACGACTGTCTAGCCTTGTCTAGTTTTCTTGCCATAGGACCTTCAGGCTGACCAGCAATACCAAGTTTGGCATTAGGACCACGGTAAGCATCATAAACAGCAGACTTCAACTCACCCCTTGCTTTAGCAACAATCATCTCTTTGCCGTTTTCAACATCAGACTTAGTTACACGCTTTGGCTTCTTAGGGGTAGGCATTATTTCTTACCCTTCTTCGCCCCTGCTTTACCGTATTCCTTGATACGCTCAGACATAGACTCTTTTTTCTCGTGTGCCTTCATAGACTTAGCACTCTTGTATTTTTCTCCAGTTGACTTCTCAACCTTCATTTTCTTTTTCATTGGCATTATTTCTTCTTCTTTCTGCTGACAGCAGCATTATCCACAAGATTGGGATAAGGTCTGCCAGCCTTTTTTGCTCTAGCCTTTGCTTCAGCCTTCTGCCTAGGCGTTAAAGGCGTAGATTTCTTTTTCGGATTTTTAGAATCCCAGAACTTTTTTTCCATAACTACCACTTCACCTTATCTGCCCAGTACGCTGCAGACATTTTGCCTTTGGCAATGTTTGCTTTGTGACGAGCCTTGAATGCTTCGTTCCTCTTAGAGCCATCAGGAGAACCCTGCACACCCTGCTGACCGAAACGAATAGTCTTTACTTGGTCACCTTCCTTAGCCACAACAACATGGCTCTTAGTTGGATGGTTAGGAGTTCTCTTAGGTTTGTTATAACCAGAAACACCTACTCGCTCAAGACGAGAATCTTTTTTCTTCGGCATTACTTAAAACGCTCCCAAAGGTCTCTAAGGTCTTTGATGTCAGCAGTAATAAGGTTCTTCTTGATACCGTAAGTCACATGCAAATGATTTCCAGTTGAGGCGGTACCAGTTGTTCCAACAAGACCAACGATGGTCTCACCAGCAACAACCTTATCGCCCTGCTTAAGTTCGGACGGTTTTTGGAAATGAGCGTACAAAATAAAGTGCTTGTCATAAGTTGACTGAATGAGATAGTTACCCAAGACTTTGGTTTCACCAACCTCCATTACAGTGCCACCAGTAATAGCCTTAATCTTGCTACCACCTGCTACACTCCAGTCAACACCTCTATGAGGGTTAGTGCGGTAAGACGCAAAGTTCTTAAACTCGTCTCCACGCTTTGCCTTTGGAAAAGGCTCAATGTAAATCGCTTCAGGCATGTATTTCTCCTATGTAGTTAGTTGGTGTGAGACCCACCTCAGCACACCGAGACCCTCAGACCGTTCTGTGTGGGAAGAGTAGCACATCAGGACAGGCACTGACCCTATTGGTATTTCTACCAAACTGTTTATTCACAAGGAGTATAGGGAAAAAATGTGGTGTTCCTGACTACTCATCCTCAAAGTAACTAGGCGGTTGAAACCCAGGAGCAATGTCATGGGTAGAAGACAAATCAAAAAAACTAGGACTACTCGTATTAGGCATCTGATGAATGTGCTTCTTACGCCACTTCTCCACAATGGCTAAGGCATTATCCTCATCAGTCTCTATCTCAGCAGAGCACGAACACACTTCACGAATCATAAGGCTATTTTACCAGTTTGGATTGCGGTAGAAATGTTTGTTCATAACCATTTGACATCTGACTCCGATTTAATAATCGGGGGGTCAAACAACTTAGCCACGCCTACAGGTTTATTAGCGAGACACCGTAACTATTTATCTGTGGGGTGTCAGCCATGTATGTATTTTTTGCAGTAGCGTTTATTACTTTTACTATGGCTACCGTGGCTACCTTACCTGCGTCTACCACTGATGATAATGATTCTCAATAAGGCTTGGGCGTTCTATGTTTACCCTGACCAAATAGGCGATAGCCCTAAAAAACTAACCTAAAGTTAGGTCTAGGTTAGGTGTCAGTTAGGTTTTCAACGAGGCTACATCCCTTATGTTTACTGGGATTTTTGCTTTTCAGTTAGTAAAGTTAGTGTTTTCCCAAGTCATCTATAGTGTCTACTACTATATTTTTATTTCCTAACTCTATAAGAAAAAGACTAACAATACTAACTTTAGAGGCTACTTCCCTTTGTTTATAAGGCATTCAGAGGAGGTAAAAACCTAACTTGGACCTAACTTGATACTAACTTTGACCTCAAAAAACTAACTTATCCACAGGTTTATCCACAGGCTGTGTATAACTATAGGGGCGTTTACGATAACGAATCAAACAAATACCCTGGCTATGTGGCTACATCTACCACCGCACACAGTTGAATAAAAGAGTTTATAAAGGCTATGAAACCATTTGGTTAGCATTGTTAGGGTTTTGCTGGCTTATGCGTTGATTTGGAGGATAATGTGAGTGTCCACAGTAGCCAAACAATCTATCAGCCATCCATCTAATGTTCCATTGCCAGGATACTAGCAGTAGCCAAACATCTAATGAAGCCTTATCAAATCTCTATAATAACTATCTGTTCAAACAAAGATAACCAGCCTTAGCCCTTTATTCTTCTAGTGTTTATACCTCTATGTGTTCTTCTATTTACTTCTTCTATACCCTGCCTTTCTCTGAGTATCTAAGGGGGAGACCCCCTCAAACCCCCCTTCTACTTGGGCGTTCTTAGGATAGCCCTACATCTTGTGTCTGTGGTGTGCTGTTACCACTAGATGTTGTGGTTCTTACCTTACCGATGTGGCTTCTAATAACAAATAAAGATGTTCCGTGTGTGGTAGAATAGTTCTTGTGAGTTCATTAGTTTATGGAGATTTTTTCATAAACGGTGCTTATAATAATAGTGTAGGAAAATCCTACAGGAAGAGGTTCAAATGAACGATAAACCAGAAGACCGTATTCTTGACCCGAATGACGGTGAAGCAGCAATAGATGCAGCAAGGGAGTTCTTGGAAAGAGAATACACTGTGTCAGGTGATACCCCTACAGCATCTACTACCCCAACCATTGAGACTACAGACCTACCAGATAATGCTACTCAGGTAGTTACTGTTGGAGAACTAAAAGAACTCTTGGACTACGCATTTAGGCAAGGTTTGATGCGAGGATTTGCTGAAGCACTAGAAGCAGTAGAAGCCAAGATTACAGAAGACCCAGAGATTACAGAAGACATCAAGGAGTATCTAAACACCTTGTTAGGAGGTTTGTAATGGAAGCGATAGCAGTATTACTGGTGTCTGTAGCCAATCTTGTTACCGTGCTTTATGCACTGGCACTACAGAAGAGATTACAGAAGACCGAAGACCAACTAAACCGCCTAGAAAGACGAGTGGGCTAATGAACTTCTTACTCAGGGCAGTCCACGATAACCCAACTGTGATAGATGGGCTGCTCTGGGTAGGGACTAAGGAGAAACTATGAACACATACGCAATAGTAGTTCACGATGACTTAGAGGTAGATACCTTGAGAGTTGAGAACATAGACAGTAAAGACCAGAGAGTTGGCATACACAACATTGCTGACTGGTTAGGCACTACTGAAATAGGAAGGTATGAGTTCAGCCCTGATTTGAGTATGTGGTTTGCGAATAGTGAAGCACCACTCAATCTTGTTGGCACTGGCTTTCTTGGTAATCGTAAATGTATCTATGGTCCTATTGTTATTACAACTTGGGAACGCAGAGGCATTGATTCTGAGGGTGTTCCAGAGAGCCAACTACCATACACTTGGTCAATCATAGAAGAGACAATCACTTATGCCAAGATGTATGCAGACACACATGACCTTACCATTGACCAACTAAAACATCAGGTTGAGGAAGGTATTTTAGGAGACAAAAATGACTAAAGCACAATACAGAAAGACTTGGGAAGCCAAGTTGCTAGCCGAAGGCAAGGTATGTGAGAAGCATTCTGATAGACCAAAGACTACTAAGCATGGTTGTTATGGTTGCTATCATTCATACCGCTGGCATAACGACCCTGAGTTTAAAGCCAGACGGAACGCTAGACATAAAGAGTATGTAGGCAATAACCGCCAACGCATCAATGCAATCGCCAAGAAATGGAGAGATGCAAACCCTGAGAAACACAGGGACAATGTAAAGAAATCAATAGCCAAACGCAAAGAGCGTGAAGCGGAAAGAGGTACCAATGAGTAACGAAGAAAACCTAGAGCCAGTAGTAGAAGAAACCACTGAGCCTACAGAAGAGCAAGCACAGGAAGAGTTTGACCCTGATGCCCCAACGATGTCTGCTAGACAGATGTCTTACCTTCTAACCAATCAGACCTTTGCGTTCTGTGCCAGCATTGGACAGGCGTTAAAGGATAGGTACGACCAGATGACAACCAATGTTCCACCAAAGGTTAAGAAGTCTGAATACAACAAGGGCTACCTGACTGCCCTTAATGATGTCGCTGCTGGATTGATGGCATACCAGAACGAGGTAACTCTTCGTGCTGTTGCTGATGGAATCCTAACTCCTGAAGATGCAGCACAGTTCCTACCAACATTCCCAACAAGTCCAGTGCCTGTTGAGGAAGAGCAACCTGCTCCCGAAGTAGATGGGCAGAGTGAATAGCCCCTATGAAAGGAGAATCACACGGACACAAGGATACAGAGACAACGCTTGGAAAGAAGAGAAGTCCAAAGCAGTTTTCAAATCCTTTACGGAACACTACCAACTGCACTTCACGGAAATCACAGACAAAAAAACTCAGATTGAACTAGGAGATTATAGAAATGGCACAGACAGATACATCGAATGTAAAAGCCAGAACATTGGTGCTTACCAAAGCAACTTCATTGAGGTTGGTGAATACGATACAGGTAATCCTATCCACAGTGGTGGGCATTCTCTTACTAGCGAATGGCTATCTAGCAATGGGGTTGACCTTTATGAGTGCAACATTCGTGAACGCTTTAATACAAAGGCGACACAAAAGTTTGGGAATCCTGACACTTACAATCCAGGTATTACTCCTCTTGTGCGTGGGGCTGATGTCTTTTACATCAATCGGGATACAGAACTAATCTACTTCTATAAAGCAGAGACACTAAAGGCTCTGATACTAGAAGAGATAAGGCAAGACAGACTGTTCTGGGGTGGTGGTCGTAGTAACGAAACCACTATCGCAGTGTTTGTCAAGAACTCCGAAGCCAGATGGCAGAAAGTCAAAGGCGAATGGCGGTTCATAGGTAATGACCCAACGATTGAACAACAAGTTTGGGATTACCTGAAAGGATAGAAATGCTTGGACAAGAAGAGATAAGCATCTGCGAAAAGGTAGGTAAATACTACGCAAGCAGATGGAAAGTTGTAGAACGAGATGACCTCGTAAGCCACCTAATACTTTGGTGTGCAGAGAGAGATACTACTACGCTACAAAGATGGCGTGACGAAGGAAGTCTTAGTCCTAAGTTATACAAGTCATTGAAGAGAGAAGCAGCACACTACTGCGAGAAAGAAACAAGTATAAAGGTGGGAAGAGATTTACATGCTAATAACTCTTACACCTTGGACATCATAAAAAATACGCTACCCTTTGTGTTCAGCCAACCAGATGTTGAAGACCCAATCAACTCAACAGCATTGCAAATCATTGCAGATGTATCGTCTGCTTTGTATGGTCTATCAACTGACGATGTTCAAATCATTACTATGAGATACCAAAACGAAATGACACACGAAGACATAGGGAAATACTACGGAGTTAACACAGACACTGCCAGCCAGAAGTTACACAGGGCTCTTGAGAGATTGCTCACTAAACTTTCTGGCGTGGCTTTGTTTGATTGGTCTGATGTAGGAAGTGGGGGTAGTGACGATGACTGAACCAATACACACAGAGGTATGGTGGTGTGAAGAGCACGGTATCTCTACTCATTGTTGCTGTCAAGAAGCCAAGAACATTGGTTGGTGGGATACATTCAATGTCAAATAAAAGACAACAGGCAAGACAAAAGGCTGAGGGTCACTGGCTCTTTGAACTTCTAACCAAGCAGGGGTTCAAGACTGGTGACCATCAGAACAAGAAGGACAAGCGAACAAGGACTCGTCAAGCCAAGAAGACTAAAGCAATCAAAGACTTTGATTAACAAGAAACCCCCTGCACAGCAGCAACAGGGGGAATCTCGGAGCACTTCTCTGGGACCAGACAGAGTGGCTCTAGGAGGAGCAATGAGTTATACAACCCACACTTATTATTTTACATCAATCCAGAAAAGTTTATTTGAGTTTAGTGAGACAAGAGTTTCTTTTGGTGTCATCATAGTTCTAGGGAGGACCTAACCAAAGGAGTAGTTATGAAACTATCAGCAGAGAATGCAGCAAAACTAAATAAGAGATACAACGGAAGAGCGATTACCTTCACACAGAATGGTAGATACAAGGGTGCTATCCACGGATACCTGCTTGTCGTATCGGAGTCAGGCTTCGTCTACTATGACGAGGACTGGTGTCGTGAGTTCTTCCAAGACTGGGACACCTTCGGTGGTTTCAGGCACATCTCAGAGAATAAGTCATCGCTTTACAGGCACTACAGCAAGGATAGAAGCGGTAGATTTACTGAGAAGTCTGAGAAAAACCTGTGAGTTTAGGCTTAGAACAGTAAGATTTATTATAAAACCTACCAGTTTACCAAACACTGGATAAATAGTATGGTATCATTAGTATAGTCAGACAATAGACCACTGACTAGGAAGAAGAAATAAAATGACCGCAACAAACAAACAGCGTAAACCACGCACAGTAGTTCCACTGAAAGAACGCATCCTAAGAATGAGTTCATGGGACATGAAGACAGGTTGCTATGTATGGCAGGGTTCGTTCCGTCCTGGAACTGGATACCCTCAAATGTCTAGCAACGACCGAAACGCACAGGGCAAATACAAAATCGTATTCGCTCACCGTGTTGCATACCAAGAGTGGGTAGGACCATTGGAAGCAGAGATGACCATTGACCACCTATGTGGAAACACTAAGTGTGTAAACTATAAGCACCTAGAACAAGTTACTAGAGCGGAGAACATCCGTAGGTTCTGGGAGAACAAGAGAAAACTAGCAGCACAAAACACAGCCCAATAGATTTGTGCTACCATTACATTAGCAACAAAGAAGTCCAAGCAGAGTGCTTGGCATAGATACAGATAAGGTGGTTATAAACCATGGAAAAACAAACAGAAGCAGTTTGGCACGAACCAGAATCGGCAGAGCCAACTACAACAGCACCAATCGTTGGATTCGTTCCAGAGTTCAACAGCATGTGGGAGTATTCTCGTGATGGGAAACTACGCACACTAAACTCAGGTCAGTATTTGACTTCAGAATCTTACAAACAGATTCGTAAAATCATGTCATCAATCAGCAAGACCAGAACTCTATACATCACGCTGAAGAGTGGCAAAACATTCAAGACAGAAGACTATGACCTAACTCGTCATGGTATCTATTCATTCCGTTCATACCCAACACAAACAAGACAACTGTCATGGGAAGAGTTGGAGAACTACAAACAAACCTACGACTACTCAACGCTCTATCCATTCTCGGACATTAAGTGCATCATCGCCCAAGTTGGTGGAACAGTTCTGTTCAATGGTGGCAAGGTAGTCTATACACCAAGTGCTATCCCAACTATCAGCAAAGGTGAGGATAACTAATGACTAACCAAACTCCAATGCAAATCGCTCGTGAAAGAGCACTAGCACTAAACAAACTTGGACTAGCAATCGTTCCATTGACACCAGCAGAAAAGGTAGTTAATGGAAAGTTGAAGACACGCAAGTCTCCAATGACTAGCCAAGACTCACCACTGGTAACTCCAATCCAAATCACTTCATACTGGCACGATGGTCGCCAAGATGGTGTGCCACTAATCGGAATCGTATCTGGTTCTTGTAAGACCCCAATGGTCTTTCTTGACATTGATGTTCATACAAACTCTAATGGCTATGTCACTCTTGATAATGCAGGTTTAGAGATTCCTGAGACTACCGTTCGCTATCAGAGTGAGTCAGGTAATGGGGAACACCTATGGTTCAAGGTTCCAGAAGAAGCACAGGGTCTAGACCTTACTGCTCGTGGTGGTATCTTCTACAATGGCAATCGTCTTAGTGGTGTTGATAACCGTGTAGGTAATGGTTACATTCACTTCCCAGACAACGCTCCAATCCCAACCGAAGAAGAGTTGGTTGCTTTACCAGATGCCCCAGAGTGGATTTGGAAAACATCTATTCGCAACGAGGTATCAGAAGAAACAGCGTTTGAAGGTAAGCCATCTGTATGGATGGATAACTTGCAAGCAACCACTGAAGGTCCATACGCATTTGGTGTTGAGACTGCACTACGCAATGTAATGTCTGACATCATGCAGGGTAACGACATCTCTTACGACACTATGCGTGATACTCAATACGCTTTAGTTCGTGAGGGTGCTAAAGGTTCTTCTGGTTCTTATCAGGCAATCAAGTTTCTTGAGAGCCAGTATCTTCGTTCACCTTACAACACTGTAGAGTTCCAGACTAAATGGACTAATGCTCTAGAGAATGCAATCCGTAAGTTCGGAACAGCAGAAGTTGAGCAAGAGTCTGGCAACCCACTTGCTAAATACTTTGAGGTGACTGGTAAGAAAAGCGTATTCAAAGCACACACATTTGCTAAAGACCTAGCAGAGAACACAGCCATTGATAAGGCTGGTGCTTACTGGTCTTATGTTGATGGTGTCTGGGTATACAACCCAAGTGTTCACACAACTACTCTGTCTGACATGCTTGAAGAACGCTACATGAAGAACTATGAAACTCTAGTGAATGACCACCTTAAGTCAATCCTTACACTGGAAAGAAAGTTCATCACAGATAATCCAGACGAGCACCTTATCAACCTGAAGAATGGTATGTATAACTGGAAGACAGGACACATCCTGCCACATGACCAGTCTTACATGAGCACTGTTCAGTTGAACATCTCGTATGACCCATCTGCTACCTGCCCTAACTTTGACAAGTGGCTAAGTGAAGTCCTACCTGGTGACGAACAACTTGGTTTGGAAATCATTGGCTACATGTTTATGTCTGGCAACCCAATGCACATTGTTCCATTGCTAGTTGGTTCAGGTCGTAATGGTAAGAGCACATTCTTGCGTGTGATTCAGCACGGTATTGGCGAAGAGAACTACTCTTCTAAAGACCTGCACTCACTAAGCACAGATAAGTTCGCACCTGTTGCCTTGTTCGGTAAGTTAGCAAACATCAATGCTGACATCCACCAACGCCACCTTACTAACTCTGGAACGCTAAAGCAGATTACTGGTGGAGACTCAATCCAAGGTGAGCGTAAGGGTCAAGACTCTTTCACATTCAAACCTTGGGCTACCCTGTTGTTCTCAACTAACGAACTATGGTCATCGTCAGATACATCGGATGCATACTTTGAGCGTTGGCAACCAGTTCCATTCCTACAGAAGTTTACTGCTGGTAAGTTTGACGAGAACATTCTCTTCAACGAAATCAATGGTATCTTCAACAGGGCTATGGTTGCTTTGCGTGGACTGCGTGAGCGTAATGCTTTCACCAAGTCAACTGAAGTTCTAAAGTTGGAGCGTGAGTTCTTGCTTTCATCTGACCCAGTTCAGCAGTGGCTAGAAGATAGTGACTATGTAACTGTCGCTGACCCTGCAAACACTATTGTAAAGACCAAGAAAACAGATGCGTTTGTTTCTTATCGTGATTACCGTAAGGGTAAGAGCAATGGTCTTGACCGTAAGAAGTTCTACGAATCTCTGGAAAAGAAGGGCTATGCAGTCGTTCGTCCAGGAAATGTTGAGCACTTCATTGGAATCGAAGTTCGCCCTATTGGATTAATGGGTGAACCAGACTACAACAGTTATTCAAGTGACAGTATGACTATCAAGGAGTACAACAACTTCTAAGTTTTATCCGAACACCTCCTGGATAAAAAGGAACCGCCTAGTTTACTGACATTTTCTAGGCGGTTTCGCTTTATTCGGTTTTAGTCTTTACATGTTTTGCATGTACAGTCTCTGCAATCTTGGTTACAGTCACAGCAGTAGCACTCATTCATCGCCATCGTCCTTTCTTAGAGGGTATGTAGCAATCCATAATGTTGTTGTGCCGATGATACACCAGCCAACCACATCTCTGGCAGAACCTTCTAATACCAGCCAAGCCACGAACATTCCGAGTAGCGTCCATGCCTGACCAATCAGGTCATTGAGGAACTTTTTCATTATTGGAATCTCCTTACACTTGAGGTTGTCATCACAGCAGCAGTAGCAACTTGTGCCACAACAACAGCAGATACAACTATCTTTTCTGACTTCTCACGAACTATTGGACTCATGTCTGAGCCAACATTTCCTATGAAGTTAATGGCGTTTACTACGCCTTCTGCTACCGCTCCAATAACTGGAACAGCAGCAAGTTCTTCTGATACTTCTATGTCATCTGCTTGAGCAGTAACAAACAAAGCATCTAGGGCTGCCTCGTATTCAGGGCTTCCCTGTTCTGATGTAGCCAACACTTCGTAGGCAATCTCCTGTATCTGTTCTACCTGTGCTGGTGTCAGTTCTGCAGGGGCAATGTCTACCAAACTTTTTAGTGATTCTGAAGGTGTTTCAGGCACTATAACAGGTGGCAAAACAATAGGCAAATCGGGCTCTGAAGGGGGCGTAGAAGGCTTTTCAGGCACATCTGGGACTACAACTGGGGGTTCAGGAGTCACAGGTTCTTCAGGCTCTACAACAGGTGGGTCTGGGTCAACAGGTTCAGGGTCAACTGGAGGGTCAACAGGCGGTTCTACAGGTGGGTCAGTAGGCTCAGGCTCTGGGTCAACAGGTGGGTCTACAGGAATAACTGGAACAGCATCAATACTGAAAGCAGTATCTGGAACCTGAATCCACTGTGTCGTAGGGTCGTTGTAGAGTAGGAAGTTACATGCTCCACCGCCATACTCATACCACCAGACATCTATCTTTTGTGATACGCCTGATTCAAATACAGCGGTTCCACTACCTCCGCTACAACCTTTCAACCACCAGTTGTCTATAACAACTTGGTCATCTAAGGTCATGTAGAACCCATCGTCAGCCCAAGACTGGAACATAACTTCACCATCAACAGGAAGTGTGATGTAGCCATACCAGTGGATAAGAACAAAGTCCTCTTGGCAGTTAGCAACTACTCCGCCACCTACATCAAACTGTAGATTAGGAACAATGCTGGTACTACATAGGGTATACGGAACTCTGTCTGGCGTAGCAGACGAGTCATAGGTGTATACATCCTGCGTCAGCCCAGGTGTTGTTTCACTGTGAGCAGGAGCAGGGGTATTTAGAAAAGTAAATCCGAAAGCAAGGAATAGAACAGCAAGAACTCTAAGAGTCAGGTGTTTCTTTTTTCCTTCTTGACTTAGGAAGTTTTTCTTCAAGTGAATCGAACCTCGCTTCTATCTTATCCATTCGTCTGTGTAAGTCAGACAAAGACCAACCACCATTAGATTCTGGTTGGATTTCTTTAGTGCGGTCATCAATCAACCGAACAAGGGGTCTTAGAATAAAGAATCTAAAACAAGCAATGAGTGCAGAGATGATTACTCCAAGAGCAATAACTATCTGACTCCAGTTAAGAAGAAACGATTCCCACATTTAGACCAGCCTCACAGTCAATGTAAGAACTCCGCCATCCATGTCAGGTGTGGTTTGTTTGACAACACCCTTACGAGATACAAACTGGACACGCTCAATGATGCAAGGCTTTTCTTCACCAGATACAATGTCTTGGAACATAACAACAGCACCAATCTTTTCTAATGCTTCTATCTGAGATACACGGTCATAAACATTACGCTCAACAACACGACCGTTCTTTGTAGTTTCTCTAGCCATACACATTAGTGGAACCTGTATAAGAGTCTGCTTTACATTTGCAGGGTTAGCCTTGACTTGGTATGTCTGCATGATAGGACCACGCTTAGTCTCACCACCAGGGTTTGTTCCAGCAGCGTTGCGTTCCTTGCCAAGAATAAACATGTATTGAATCCAGTTGTGTGGCGTAGCATCGCTACCATCTAGTTCAATCAAATGTAGATTAGGGTCAGTGTCATAGTAAGTTGGAGCACCAAGACTTGTATAGGTAGAAGTCTTTTCATCTGCATCAGCATCGGTAAGATACCTTGCTTCAATGTTTCCGAAGTTCTCACCAGTGTTGCTAAGACCAATGTTTAGATACTGGAAAATCTTTTTATCAGTAGTATCAAATCTTATTTTACCAGTTTTCAACCAACCGTTTACTACTACTTCAGGAACAGATGGATGTCCAGATTCTGGTGCAGTGTTGTATAGACCTTCTTCAGCAGAACCAGAGAATGAATCTAGTGTAAATAAGAAACGAGGGAACTCGTTAGAGTCTTCTGCTCTAGTGATTGAAGATACATACGCAGTGTAGTCATAGTTGCTTGATACTGGGTGTTCTCCAAATACATCTTTCTGCCAAGGGAAGAACAGTGTGTTCTGTCCAATGCTCTGAGAGAGATTGATTTTATAGATAGCGTTCTGACCATAGTCTGTGTTGCCAGATGTTCCATAAGATTCTTCAGGGTAAGCGTTATCAGCAATCGCTCCACCTGCATAAACAAAGTTGCCTTCTGCATAAAGAGCATAGACAGGTCTATCTGATTCTAGAGTTAGTGGACCAAGAACAATAGACGAGTCAGCGGTAATGATACCAACACGCACACCCTTGCTAGTTCCAAGGATTACATAAGTTCCCATGTAGGTAATCATGCTGTAACAAATCTCACCTGTAGGTAGTTCAGCAATAATGCTTGGGGAAGATAGATTCACACCTGTTTGGTCTAATACTGAACGATAGATTGCAGAAGTCTTACCTGCATACCCTGAGAAAAACACAGCACCTGGAGCATCAGCCTTGGCAGTCCAGTGAAATGCGGTATTTGGGTGAGCATACAAACGAGTTGCATTTGTAGTTGGGGTAGTGCTATCTGGGCTTTGATAGATAATGTTCTGATAAATAAAGAACAATCTGTCTTTAATACGCTCAATGTTGTATGAGAAAGACTTGCCAGTCATAGCAGTAGAAGCATTCAGGGTGATAGAGGAACCAACAACAGTAAAGTCTGTGATAGTTGTGCGAATAGCGGTAATGCTACCAGCAGCAGTGCCCTGTAATGTCTGTAGGTTTAGAGAGAAGATACCATCTTGTGCAACATAGTAAAGAGTTTCTCCTTCAATCTCAATGTCAAAGATTTGTTTAGCAGTTGCACCATTTAGGTGAGTGTAAGGACCCTTATCTACACCATTGCTACGCATGTAGATTGTGTTGTTCTTTACAAAGATGTAGCCATAGTATCTAGTTGGTGTAGTTCCATACTCAAAGTCAAATGATGCAACCATTGACGGATACTTGTATTCACCTACAGCCTTAGACCTTGCTTGCTGGACACGAGGTAGAAGTTTTACTTCACCAATCTTGTCTAGAACATCAACGCCCTTGCTGTCATAGAACCTACGGTTGTAGTCTTCATCACGAACAATGTCAAAGTATTTGAGACCAGCACCTAAATCAAATGATGCCTGACTGCGATACCACCAAGACTGGAGTGACTGCTCACCTACCTGACGAGCGTTGTCAAACTGTTGCTTCTGCACCTGTGCTGATTCACGCACATACAGATTGTTTTCCCCATCTACTCCAGACAGGAAAGGAATACCACCAATAGCGAAGTCGTATTGGTTTACTCCTGTATCATTCCAAGTTGCTAACGGCATAATCTAATCTCCTAATAAACAAGATGTCTACGCACTGGGAACTCCAAGCGTTGACGAGCCTCTCCCTCTGAGAGAAGTTGCGAATACATTCCAAGGAAGTATTTCGCTAGGTTGGTTTGCTGACCTGCTAATGCACGGTCAATGTTTCCACTAATGAGGTTTCCTGATTCAACAAACGATGCGACTCTCCAACAAGCACCCATCACTACAAGTTCTCTAGTCCATTCTGGTAATCCAGTTACAATAAAGTTAGACCCATTAGTTAGGTCATCTGGTAGAACAGTGTAGACAACTTGGACTTTACGACCAGCGGCACCGCCAGAGATGTCAATGACCTTTCCAGTTGTAGAGTTGCTTGCACCAGTGCTATCAAATCTCCAAACCTTTAGGTCCACCCATCTTTTAGAAGCACCAAGTTCTTCCATCTGAACAGAGATAACTCCATTGGTTTCAGCAGGTAAGTCATACTGAACCTGACTTCCTACCAATGTAAGTTCTGTTTTCTTTACAGCCAAGATGTGTGGATGTAGTTGTTTGATGGTGTCGTTGATAGCCCTCTTCAGAGCAACACGAGGGAACTTAGGGTTATTGCGAACAATAGTTCCAGCATCGTGAGCAACTGCTTCTGATGAACGGAAGCCACGAAGCACCTGTGAGAACTGACCAGTAGTGGTATTTATGTAACGAGTGTTCACAAGTTCTTCATCAATCTCAATAAGACCAGTGCTGAATCCAGATTGGTCAGCGGTAACGATAGCACCGTCTACAAGGAATGTAGTATCAGTGCTTGTGATTGAGTTAGTAAGAGTTCCATAGATACCTTGGTCAGCACTAAAGCCTTCCAGATTCAATAGGCACTCTTCTACGAGTTCTTCAAATGTAGCCATTATTTATCTGACTCCTCTTTCTTTGCAGCATCTGCCTCAGCATAAGAAGCGAATGCAGTGTTTACTTCTGCAGCGTTTAGTTCTCCATCCACAATGTATGCACGAGATAGAGATTCAGCAATCTCCATAAGTCCAATGAATACAGCGATAGAAACGGAAGTCCATACTCCAGCCCCGAACAAGGAGCCAGCAGCCAGTGTTCCGCTAACCTTTAGGATTACGAGAGCGATAGAACGCTTTAGGATTTCTTTCCATAGTTTTAGCATTTAGTTTCCTCCTTCAAGGATTTGTATTTTAGTTTCTAGTTCTTCTACTTTGGCGACCAATAGTTTGATTGCATCGCAAGCAGATTTCAAGCCAGCCTGGTTGTTGTATTCATCCATTTCCCAAGTGGCAAGAAGTTCTTTTATTTCATTCATTAAGCCCACGCTCCTACTTCTGTAAAGGTTCCGTTACCTAGTGGAGTAACGCTAAATCTAGAACCACTCTGGTATGTAGGCACATTCACAGTAGAAGCAGTTCCAGCCAGAGTAGGGTAAAACTTGATTGAACCAGTTCCAGTAATCGCTATCGTTCCCTTTTGTTTGTAGATAATATAGCGAGAGCCTGTAGCACCAAGAGGTGCAGAAATCTGGAATGTTCCAGAAGTTCTACGCAGAGTGTTCATAGTAGCAGCGGTAGTAAAACCAGTAGTGTTGGATGCGTATTCAAGATACTCAACCCAAGATACTGTTGGTGTTCCAGATACAGTTGATGTATTCCATCCAATGTTTAGTGCAGTGGTTGTGTCTCCAAATGATTGGTATCTCAAAGCAACTTGTAGTTCAAACTCATAAGTCATACCAGCAAGTAGGGTGATACCCTTTGTTGCTCCATCAATAATGCTTACTGCTGCACCAGAAGAAGAAAAGTCTGGACTGCTAGAGAAAGTTATGTAGTGGGGAGTCCAGTTAACTGCTCTACCTGGGGTTGTGTCTGGAGTTAGGTAAGAAACCTTGCCATCGTATTCAACAGCACCCTTTTGTGGAGTAGTCAATACGCTTGTGCCAGTTGCATCAAACTTTAGTGGGGCAGTTGTAGTAGTTCCATCGTCAAGAATCAAAGTGCTAGTTAGTGTTCCACCAGTAAATGTTCCACCACCAGATGCAGCAGCCCACTTGGGTGCGTTGGTTGCAGTGTCGTAAGTTAGAACCCAACCATTAGTTGCAGATGGGGCAAGACGAAGTGGAGCACCAGATACACCACCATAGATAATGTCTCCAGCAGTAGTCATTGGGTTAGACATTCTATCTACCCAAGTAGGTGTATTACCTGCACCAGCAGAAGCCAATACCTGACCAGAAGTTCCAGCAGAACCGTTTAGAGTAATAGGAGAAGTTGTGCCAGTTAAGCCAAGCCCGAAAGCAGTGTTGACACTTCCAGCAAAAGTATTTGTTGCTGCAGTATAAGTTAAAGTTCCTTGACCATTAGTTCCGTTACCGCCAGAAGCAATGATGCGAGAGTCATAGTCAATCGCTGTGGCACCAGAGTGGAAGTCAATGTATGGAGTTGTAGCCGAACCGCCTGTATAGCCAATCTCAAAACCAACGGAAGCATTTAGTCCTGGACCAAGACTTACAGAGTTGTTCCATGTTTGATTACCAGTAAAAGTATTGTTTGTAGAAAGAAGTGGATTGGCTCCATCAGCATTTACTATTGTTGCTGCTGAACCAGAAGTTCCACGGTATTTGAGAGCACCAGATTCAACAAATAGAATACCGCCACCAGTTGGGTTAGATGTAGGTGCAGTTCCATTAAGAATACCGATAACCCCAGAACCTCCACCAGTTCCTGCAAGTCCACCAACTCTAAGGTTTCCCATAGTAGTTAGGGTTCCTGATGTTAAGAAAGAACCGTCTGAGGTTATGTAAGCCCTTGTTGTGGCAGTAGAGCCATTCCA
>Ga0315904_10001529_pt1 | contig 36934 bp, 25 predicted proteins | sample LakEriMetagenome_6_FD_203529 | JGI IMG/M metagenome (GOLD analysis project Ga0315904, IMG submission 203529) | Freshwater fungal communities from buoy surface, Lake Erie, Ohio, United States - Buoy 12 MA120 | ecosystem: Environmental > Aquatic > Freshwater > Lake | place: USA: Lake Erie, Ohio...
CCTTTGATCTGGTGGTCCTGAAGTGTCGTAACTCCAATGGATACCAGAACTAAGGCTTTCGCGCTATAGGGACAAGAAAATAAACGCATGAAATATGCGGGCTAGCCGATTTTTGCACGTCGAACGCAATAAAAATAAAAGCCGTAGGGGCGCAATCCCCCGGGTCGGAAGTGTGGCAGACATGGGTGGCCGGTACGCCCTTGCCTAACACCGAAGATTGCGACCGTCCTGGGAATGGGCTACAGTTCTTAGAAGGATTACTGAATCTCCGTGCCTCCATCCGAAATTCGTCTCCCCATGCATCGCCATCTGCTTCATCGCTCGGTCTCGAATTCCAGGTCCTGGAACTGATGTGCGGGATAGCGGGCGGAGTTTGGGACAGCGAAGATCATGGTTTGTCCGCGGAAATCCTCCGTCGCATGACCGATGCGTTGGTCCATCGCGGCCCGGATGACGAAGGGCATTGGCTTTCCGAACCGCATCGTCGTCTGGAGACTGTCGATCAGCGGTGGTCCTCCGGGGTTGGCCTCGGGTTCCGTCGTCTGTCGATTATCGATCTGGAAACCGGCCGCCAGCCGATGGCCAACGAGACCGGTTCGGTGCAGGTCGTTTTCAATGGCGAGATCTACAACTATCGCGAGCTGCGGCATCGGCTCGAGGGCTCCGGCCACCAGTTCGCAACGCACAGCGATACCGAGACCATCGTTCATCTTTACGAAGACCTCGGGGTGGACGCCTTCTCGCACTTCAATGGCATGTTTGCGATCGCGATTTGGGACGCCGACCGCGACCGCTTGGTTCTGGCTCGCGATCGGCTCGGCAAGAAACCACTTTTCTACTGGCATGACGGGAACCGGTTGTTCTTCGCGAGCGAGCTGAAGGCCTTGGTGCAGATCCCCGGTTTCCCGAAGGATCTCGATCCAGGGGCTGTCGATGCGTATCTCACGTATCAATATGTCCCGCATCCGCAGTGCATCTATCGGGGAGTTCAAAAATTGGCCCCTGGGCATCGCTTGGTCTTTGAGAAAGGGCGGGTCGAAGTCGCACCCTTTTGGAATATCGATTGGTCTCGAGAAACACCGATCTCGGAGTTCGAAGCATCGCGCCACCTGCGGGAGATGCTCGACGATGCGATCCGTTTGCGATTGCGAAGCGATGTGCCGCTGGGTGCATTTCTTTCGGGTGGGATCGATTCCTCCTTGATTGTGGCGTTGGCCCAGAAGCATTTGTCAGAGCCGATTCGGACGTTTTCGATCGGGTTTTCGGAAGCGGATTATGACGAGACCGCTTATGCCCAGATGGTCGCCGATCATGTCGGCACACGCCATGAACGCTTCGAGGTAAAGCCCGATGCATTGGCGATTGTCGATCGGTTGCTCGATTCGTACGACGAACCATTCAGCGATTCGAGCGCGGTACCGACATGGTACTTGTGCGAGATGACTCGCAGGCATGTGACGGTTGCTCTGAGCGGCGATGGTGGGGACGAACTTTTTGGAGGGTACGAGCGTTATCGAGCGTTGCAGTTGAGCGAGCAGTTGCAACGGTGGCTGCCGGTCCGGAGCTTGAGCCAGGCGTGGTGGCTGAAGCGACTGCCCGACTCGACGGCGAGACGTTCGTTTTTGAGGCGAGTGCGACGGTTTTGCGAAGCGCTTGGGCAATCGGCTCCGGATCGGTACATGAACTGGATCCAGATCTTCGGCGAAGCCCAACGGCTTGGCCTTTATCAAGATACCTGGATTGACCAGTTGCCCGACCGCGATCCGGTCGATTTCCTCCGCAGCGCATGGAATCGCGCGTTGCACGATCCGGAGGGAAAACTTCGAAAAAATGCCCGCGATCCGATGACCTGCGCAATGGCAGCGGACCTCCAAACCTACATGCCTTGCGACTTGATGACGAAGGTGGATATCGCATCGATGGCTCATTCGCTAGAGGCGCGTCAGCCGTTTCTCGATTATCGGTTGGTCGAGTGGGCCGCGTCGTTGCCGGTGGGACTGAAGATGCGTTCGGGACGGGGCAAGTGGCTGCTGTACCAAACGTTTCGCGATCTGCTTCCTGCCGCGATCTGGAATCGGCCCAAGATGGGTTTCGGGGTACCGATTGCGAAATGGTTTCAGACCTCGTTGAGGGACCGCACGTACGATGCATTGCTAGGTTCGGACTCGCGTTGCCACGCGTTTTTGCGACCCGAAGCGATCCTCGATCTGGTGGAGGAGCACATGCAAGGGCGGGCCAATCAGGCGTATCGATTGTGGAATTTGCTGATGCTCGAACTCTGGCTGCGTCGCTGGCAGTAGGTGGGGGGCGAGCAATCGTCTCATCAATCGGCGAAGGATCGATTCCTCGGGACCGTATGGCACGAAGCGCGGCCTGAGACATGGCGGTTTCCATCGACGAAGTACCGATACAGAAGCTCCGTCCCTTGCCGGATTCCGATGCGCGTGGACCGGGCCATACGAAATCGCGGCGACGCCGAAGGTGCCTCGATCCAAAGGGAATCGTCTTCTACCAGATCGATGCCGTCATGCGGTCGATGCAGGCCCAGCGCCTGGCAGAGCTTGCCCGGGCCGTTGGTCAGTTCGATACGATCCGCGACTCCCCGATGACGTATCATCGATTCGATCCCTTCGATCGGCTCGATCGCGCGGATGAGAACCGCGGCTCCGCGTCCCTCGACTTCGCTGACCACGTTCATGCACCAACAGGAATGGATGCAGTACACGTACAACGTTCCTGGTTGAGCGAACATCGATCGGTTCTTGTTGGTCATGCCGCGCGCGGCATGGCAGGCTGGATCGTTGCGCCACAGGTAGGCTTCGACCTCGACAATCCATCCCGACAATCTTCCCGCTTCAGAATCGTGTACCAAATGCTTGCCGAGCAAATTTTTCGCGAGACGAAGGGTGGGTTGGGAATAGAAGGCGCGATCCAGACGCATGACGAAGCGTTCTCCCGTTACGGGAATTTCGGGGGTCGCTTTTGTTGGAAGGCGGCGAGTCCCTCAGCGGCGGCATCGGTACTGCAGCCAGTTGCCATGACGGCCCCCCCCGTTGCCAGGTGGGTCATGACGTTCTCCCCGATCATTTCATTGAGGAGCCGTTTGGTCATTTGAATGCTCTCCTGGGCGCCGGTGGCAATCTGCTTGGCCCACTCGTTCGCGTTGGCCCACACCAGGTCCGATGGAACCAGCCGATGCACCAGATGGATCCGATGCGCCTCGTCGCCATCGACCGATTCATTTCCCAGGAGAATGCGGGCTGCGATCGAGCCTCCGCATCGAAACGCGAGCAGAGGAGCAACCACCCCGGAGACCAGTCCGAATCGAGGAGCGGGGGCCGCGAACGACGCTCGTTTGGTCGCCACCACGAGATCGCTTGCCAAGACGAGGGCAAGCCCCAATCCGAGGGCTGCCCCATCCACGGCCGCGATGATCGGCTTGGGGAACCGCAACATCGACTCAATCAATTCGAGAATTTCGTCGGCGATCTCCTTCCAGGTCTCGAGCGCCTCGAGTTCCTGGCTGGTCGCATGCCACTCGATAAGATGGGATCCTGAACAAAACGTTGCACCGGTGGCCGAAAGAATCACGGCGCGTACCGATTTGTCGCGATGGAAATCCGAGAATGCCTCGATCAGCTGCTGGATCATTTCCCGCGACAGCGCGTTGTGGGTCGCGGGAGCATCGATCAGAATGGTTCCGCTCGGGGCAACCTTCTGTAGCCGGATCATGGCTGTCGCAAACCGAGCTGCTTCTGAAGATTCGAAAACCAAGCCCGAGGCGCGATCCCCGACTCTTGATCGGCGAGATTCCTCACACCGGTTGTGTTGGGAGCAGCAGCGAATCTTCCGAGCAAATCGTCTTCGCTCGGGGAAAAGGAGTCCACTTTGACGACGTAGAAAACTTCCTTCGCAGCGTCCGGGACCACCATGGTTTCGCCGGGCTGGGCGGTGAAGACTTTTTCCATGAATGCGCTGTTGATCGGCTGCAGGCCTTCCACGATGTTTTCCCGAGGGGGACCGAAATTCGCGAACATGGCGTTGTACCAAGTGAACGGTGCGGGCCGGACGACCAAGCCGCGTTGGTTTTCGTCATCGAGCGATTCGGCGATCGAGGATGCCCCGACCCGTGCCGCAATTTCTCGGGCCTTGGACTCTGCCAACTCGGTAGCCCGCTGCTTGGCCCAGAGTTTTCTGACCTCTTCTTTGGTGGCTTCGAAGGTTGGAGTCGACGCATCCTTGTGTTCGACTTTCCAGAAAACAAACACGTTGGACATCGAGGCGCTGTTCAGCGGGGTGTACAAGTTGCCGATCGATTCTCCATCAAAGTCGTTGGGAGGAATCACGGTGAGGCGGAAGAAATCGATCGGATCCATTTGCATTCCGCGCATCAGACGCGACCGGCCGATCGGCAATGTCATCACGGTCCGAGCATCGACCAGTCCGGTGCGCCCGTATTGAAACCCTAGTTCGTCGGCGATTTGCTGGAGGTTGAGTGATTCCGGAGCAACAGCGTTCTTGTCCTTTTCGCGAACGGCTCGCTCGTAGGCACGGCGGCTGACCGAGTAAATCTCCATCCGATCGCGAAGCTCGGTGGTCGTTTGGTTGATTCGTTTGAACGTTTCACCCATCGCCAGTTCTCGGGCAATCGAATCCTTGACTTCTTCGAAGGTTTGAACGCGAGTCTTGGGCAGGTTCGGCGGATCCTGACCCGCGGGGGCGGGGCTACCCTCAGGGCCGGGCTCAATGGTCAGCGTGGGTGCAGTCTCAGCCGGAGCGGGATCCGCAGCCGGTGCGGGATCCGCCGGTGCGGGATCCGCGGGTGCGGCCGGGGGATCCTGAAAGCCCACGAATTTTGGCGCTGTGAGATCGTTGCGAGGCCGAAGCGACGAGGAAGGAGACGGAGGCGGTGCGTCTTGCGATGGATTCTCAAGCGTCGGGGGACGATTGCCTTGCTCGGAATCGGGCGTGGGTTGCGTGGAATCGGTCGGAGTTTCCGCGGCTGGGGTGTCTGGGGTCGTATCGGGAACTCGGAACTGGTTCTCCTTCACCCGGCGATCGTATTCGGCTCGGAGGACATCCTCGGAGATCTTGGCTTTCTCCGCTTCCATCAACTGCTCTCGATCGATGGATAGGAATTCGAAATCGGCCATCGGGGGAACCATGAAGGCGGGCTGGGTCTGAACCTCGACTTCGATCCGAGATACCGACTTGCCTTCGTCGAACAGCGCACGCAGCTCGCGATCGGAAGGGATCGCAGTGACCGAATCGGCAAAGTCCTTTGCAAAAACCGGGTAGGTTTCGATGGTCGCGGCACGGTTGAAGCGGAGGAAGTATTGCCAGCTCTTGCTCGGTGGGTTGAGAAGGGCGGTCGGGAGTCCCTGCGAGTTGATTCGCTCTTCAAAGCGTTGGGTGGAGTTGGATATGCGAATGACGGCGTTCTTGGCGAGTTCCTCTTTCATGAGTCGATAGAAATCGAGCAGCGTCATTCTCCCGCCGGAGACTTCCCGAAGCGTCTTCTGGATGTAATCGCCGTCGAGTCTGCCATCGACGAACCGCGTGAGAAACGTCCTGACCGACTGATCGTCGAAAAAGATCCCCATGCGTTTGGCTTCTTCCACCAGAAGTTTGCGCTGGATGATCGTTCCCGGGTCGTTGCTCGGCGGGGCGATGCCGACGAAGGAGAGGTTCGGCGCGACGTCGGGAACCTGAGGAAAACCCCCTTTCTCTTTCACATCGGTCGCGAGTTTTCGAAGGAACGTGTTCGCGATTCCCAGTTGAACCAATTCCGACTCGACCTGATCCTGGGTGATCGATCCGCCATACCAGGACGCGGCGACGTTCCCGGCCCCGGGCCGCATCCCTTGGCTGTAACCCGAGAAGGACTCGAGCATGGGAGCGACGACGAAGGCCAAAATGGCGATCAGAACGGCGCCAGCCATCCAGAGACGCTGGTTCTTGCGAAAAATGGAAAATGGACTGGCCATGAAAGGTGAGTTCCTTGAATCGCTGCCGAGCGGGTAAACCCTAGTTAAAAAAAGGCTTCGAATGGCGAAGATTGTAGGTTTTCCGGCTTCCCACGCAATCGCAGTGTTGGGGGGAGGGGGACTTGACAAATGACGGATCTCCCGATCACAACCTCTCTCGGATCGGACGCACCCCCTCGGTCGCACCGAGTCGTCGGAAGCCACTTCACCCTACTGCGAATGCCAATGAGCGAAAAGAAATCCCTCGTCATCGTTGAATCCCCCGCAAAAGCGAAGACGATCTCGAAATATCTCGGAAGTCGTTTCCAGGTCGAAGCGTCCATCGGCCACATTCGCGATTTGCCTGGAGGCTCCAAAGAGGTCCCGGCGGAATACAAATCGGAACCCTGGGCCAGCCTCGGGGTGAACGTCGACGCCGGCTTTGAACCCCTCTACGTCATCCCCGCCGACAAGAAAAAACATGTCAGTTTTTTGAAATCCGCCCTGAAGGACGCCAAAGACCTCTATCTGGCGACCGACGAAGACCGCGAGGGAGAAGCGATTTCCTGGCATTTGCGGGAGGTTCTCAAGCCCAAGGTCCCGGTCCACCGCATGGTGTTCCATGAGATCACTAAGGAAGCGATCCAAGAGGCCTTGCAATCCACCCGGCAGATCGACGAAGGGCTCGTCAAAGCCCAGGAAACCCGGCGCATCCTCGATCGCTTGTATGGATACGACGTTTCCCCACTTCTCTGGAAAAAAGTCCGGCCTGGTCTCTCCGCAGGACGAGTGCAAAGCGTCGCGGTCCGTCTGATTGTCGAACGAGAACGGGAACGCATGGCCTTCCACAGCGCTACCTATTTCGACCTGGAAGCCCATCTCAAAACCCGTTCCGGGGAAAGTTTCGCCGCCATGTTGGTCTCGGTCGGCGGACGGCGAATCCCCTCGGGCAAGGATTTCGATCCCGCCACCGGCAAATTGAAGGACCCCTCGCTCCTCCTTTTGAACGAGGAGACTGCCGCGAGCTTGCGCAATCGATTGCAATCGACTCCCTTTGTCGTCAAGAACATCGAGATCAAACCCTACACCGAACGACCGAAAGCTCCGTTTACCACCAGCACGCTGCAGCAGGAAGCGAACCGCAAACTCGGGATGACGGCTCGCGACGCGATGCGCGTAGCGCAAAGCCTCTACGAAAATGGCTACATCACGTACATGCGTACCGACTCGACGACCCTGAGCAAGGAAGCGGTCAACGCGGCCCGCGATCTGGTTCGATCGCAATACGGACCCGAGTTCCTCTACGGGAGCGAACGGACGTATGCCACCAAAGTCAAGAATGCGCAGGAGGCCCACGAAGCGATCCGCCCCGCTGGCCATCCATTCCAGGTTCCCGAAACCCTCCGCCGCGAACTGAGCTACGACCAGTTCCGGCTCTTCGATCTGATCTGGAAACGGACGATCGCCTCGCAGATGGCCGATGCCCGGAAGCAACGCGTGGTGATGACGATCGAGGCCGGAGATGCCGTCTTCCAGGCAACAGGCACCTCGATCGAGTTCGAAGGTTTTCTGCGGGCCTATGTCGAAGGGAGCGACGACCCGGCCGCGGAACTGGCGGAAAAGGAACGTTTGCTACCCACCGTGCAAATCAACGAAGGCCTCGATCTCAAGAAACTCGAAAGCCTCTCGCATACCACCCAACCTCCCGCCCGCTTCACCGAAGCCTCGCTCACGCAAGCCCTCGAAGAACGAGGCATCGGACGACCCAGCACCTACGCCGCGATCATCGATACTATCCTGCGCCGCGATTACGTATTCAAAAAGGGCAATGCGCTGGTCCCGAGTTGGACGGCGTTCGCCGTGATCCGGCTCATGGAAGACCACTTTGCCTCCCTTGTCGATTACCAATTCACAGCCGAGATGGAGGATTACCTCGATCAGATCAGCCGCAACGAGCGCGAGAACCTGGCTTACTTGCAAGACTTCTATTTCGGCGAAGCCTCTGAGAGCGATCGCATCGCACCCGGAGGGATCGGTCTCAAGCCGCTGCTCGAACAAAAGGTCGCCGAAATCGATCCTCGCATCGCCTGCTCGTATCCGCTGCACGATGCAACCTCGGACGACTCCTTCCCGGACTCCCCTCCTGTCGTCGTCCGGATCGGCCGCTATGGCCCCTACATCGAACGGGGCGAAAAACGAGCCAGCATTCCCGACGACATGCCTCCCGATGAGTTGACGCTCGCCGTCGCACTCGAACTCCTTGAAAAACAGGAACGGGGCGAACAACCCCTGGGCTACCACCCTGAATTGAACAAGCCGATTTATGTCAAAGTCGGTCGGTTCGGACCGTACGTTCAGATGGGATCGGCCGACGATGAGGACAAGAAGAATGCATCGTTGCCAAAAGGGGTCGACGCCGACCATGTCACCTTGGATCTCGCGGTCAAGCTTCTGAGCTTGCCCAGGACCCTTGGCAACCATCCCGACGATGGAGAGCCGGTGATCGCCACGCAAGGTCGCTTTGGTCCCTTCATCAAGCATGGAAACGAATCGCGATCGCTCGGCCCCGGCCAAGACTTGCTGGAGATCACGTTGGAGGAAGCCCTCGCGATTTTGGCTCAGCCCAAAGCGGTGCGAGGCCGAGGTCGCGGGGTGGCTGCCCCTCCGCTAAAAACGTTTGATCCCTCCCCAGTCACCGGCAAACCGATCGAACTCCGCGATGGCCGCTACGGGATGTATGTCGCAGACGGAGAAACCAATGCGTCGCTCCCCAAGGATATGACCGCCGACGAATTGAGCTTTGAGCAGGCTGTCGCGCTTCTGGAAGCCCGGGCCGCAGCGGGAGGGAGCAAGAAGAAGGGTGCTCGCGGCAAAAAGTCTGCCACCAAAGCAACCAAGAAAGCCGCAAAGAAAGCTACCCGAACTACGGCGACCAAAGCCGTCGCCAAAAAGACAACGAAGAAATCCGCTACCAAAAAGACCGACCAAAACTCTGCCTAGAAAACCGCAACCCCCGACACCGTGAACGAAACGCTCGAAATTCCAATCACGAATCAAAACGTCGCTCGCCTCGATCTCATCGCCAGCGAAGCCCTTCGCTCGCTCCCACAAGCATCGCTCGCCAATGAAAACACACTGCCCGAAATCGTCTTCCAAGGCGCATCGGGGCAAGATTTCCTCGGCGCCGGGCTGTCCAACCTGCACTCCGTAGTTGTCAAAGGGCACGCAGGGAAGCTAGCGTTCTGCGGCATGGACGACTGCGAATGCACACTCGATGGAAACGCCGGAGATTTTTTTGGCCATTCTCTCGCCTCGGGTCTGTTGATCTGCAAAGGTTCCGTAGCCAACGGTGCCGGAGCGATGGCCCGCAGCGGATTGATCGCGGTGTATGGTTCGGCGGGCGATCGAACCGCGATATCCCTGCGAGGCGGCGATGTCTTGATCCGGGGCAATGTCGGTGCGTTCGCCGGAATGAACATGCGCCAAGGAACCTTGATGATCGGTGGGGCGGCCGGCCAGGGACTCGGTTCTGGCATGCGAGGCGGAGTCATTTTTTTGCGCGGTGATGCTGACAAAATCAGCCCCGATATCGAGGAACATCGTCTCCGCGAACCCGATCGACTGAAATTGGGCTTGCTCCTTCTCAAAGCCGGCATCAAACCAACCGCTGGCCGAGAATTCCGCGTTTTTCGTCCATGTGCGGAGAATTCTTGATCATGCCGGAAAAGAAACCGATAGAGCCCCGGCCGATCGCAGATCGACTCGTCCCGCGCAATCTGGAGCCTTGGAATTCGCGATTGTTCTCCCGAATCGGCGTCGATGTTCCGATCTCGCCTGCTCTCACGCTCTCGTTGACCAAGGCGCAGCATGATTTGGGTTTCGAAATTTATCAACCCAAAGCAACTGGCACGCCCAACGAAGTGATCCCGGTCTTCGTCGATGAACCCTTGCAGCCGCAGGCCATGCGGGACGCGCAGCGAATCGAATTCCAATTTCTTCCGTCGATCCTGGAACGCAAACGCCGCGGCGGTTGGCGCGGAGATTGGAAACCCACTCTCGCATCCGATATCGTTCAGGCGAATTCCATCGCCGATCGGGTTGCCCTCGCGAGGTGCACTAGCCAACGCAACGACGTCAACATCGGTGCCGCGATCGCGGCCGCCAACGTGACCGAGGATATCCGTTTTCTTATCGAGTGTGGCTTCGACTATGTGTGCTTGATCCTCGACGGCTGTTTCGATACCGCACCCGGCCACCGCCTTAGCCTCGCGCAGGCGAACGATGTGATCGAGATCGCCAAGTCGGTCCGCGATCAGAGCGCCCGCCCAGGGTTCGGAATTCGGATCGCAGCCCACGCGTTCCCCCATCATGTTGCCCAATGGTTGCGTAGTGGAATCGACGCGGTGGCCATCGATGCCTGGCTTCAAGATCGCGCTCCGGTCGCGAATTCGCCGATGGAGTCCTTCGCTGGCATCTTGATCGAGACCGCCAAAATCGCACCGGGAAATTCCGAGTGGCTCTACAACGGCATTCGCGACTTCATCGCGGAATTGAACAGCGAACAGCAGTTCTTCGAGGGATGATACGTGAACGGCGCGATCCGTCCGATCGGAAGTGATGGATACATGGCACGTTGTTGCCCGCTTCCAACCGGATGCTTGTGCATCTCGGGTAACAAGATCGGCCAGTGCTAGGACCGCTGGAAGTCCGTCGGACACGTGGACGCGCTAAGGCGATTGGGAGGATGTCGCGCGCCACGCGCGAAAGAATGCGAGCGACTCGGGGTTGGCCAACGCGCCGGCGTTCCCCAACTCCATCCCGCAAATCGCGTTGCGAACCGCGATCTCGGACAATTTGCCGCTGATCGTGCGCGGGAAATCGGGTGCCTCGTCGATGATGGTGGGAACGTGCCTGGGCGAACAACGCTGGCGCAACGCCGATCGCAAATCGGCCTCAAGGGCGTCGGTCAATCGCTTGCCCGCGACCATGCGAACGAACAACACGATTTTTTCATCGCCATCCTGTTTCAAGCAGGTTGCCAGCGCCTCGGCGATTTCGGGAAACGTTTCCACTTGCTGATAGATTTCCGCGGTCCCAATCCGCACGCCACCCGGGTTGAGCGTTGCATCGGACCGACCGTAAATGAGAAACCCGTCCCGTTCCGTGAGCTCGGCCCAATCGCCATGGCACCAGACGCCCGGGGAACGTTCGAAGTAAGACGCCCGGTACTTCTTTTGTTCAGGATCGCTCCAAAACCCGATCGGCATCGACGGAAAGGCTTGGCAGCACGCGAGCTCGCCGGCTCGATTTCGGATCGATGCTCCATGCTCATCCAGGATCCGAACATCCATCCCCAATCCCGCGCACTGGATCTCACCTCGATACACCGGCGCGCACGGATTGCCGAGCACGAAACAGGACAAGATATCGGTCCCTCCCGAGATCGAAGCCAAATGCACGTCGCGCTTGACGCTTCGATAGATCCAATCGAAGGTCTCGGGCAGCAACGGGGAGCCGGTCGACAGGACGCACTTCAGATTCCCCAGCGACACGGCACGACATGGAACGTAGCCTGCTTTGTCGAGCATCGCGTAATAGCGTGCACTCGCTCCGAAATGGGTCAACTGCTCGCGCTCCGCAATCCTCCAAAGCGAGCCGTTATCGGGCGTTACGGGCGAACCGTCATAAGCGATGATCCGCGAGTCGGCAGCGAGTGCACCCACCAGCCAATTCCACATCATCCACCCTGTGGTCGTGTAGTACAGCATCGAACTCCCCGACCGGAGATCACAGTGCAGGCGATGCTCCTTGAGATGCTGCAGCAACACCCCTCCAGTTCGATGCACGATGCACTTGGGGGCTCCGGTCGTACCCGAGGAGTAGACGATGCACAGCGGATGATCGAATGGGAACGTCTCCCACACCCATGGCTCCGTACTCGAGCACTCGAGAACTTCCTCCCACGCATGGCAGGGAACCGCATCCCGAATCGATGGAGCGATTTGCCCAGCGCCGCCATCGACCAGCAACAACTGCACGCTAGGCAACTCCGGCAGCACCGCGACCGCGCGATCGATTGGGCGAACCGTTTTGCCGTTGTAGGTGGTCTCGATCGACGTGATCAGCACCTTGGGTTGGATCTGTGCGAATCGATCGCGGATCGCATCGGGACCGAAGTCGGGGGAACATGACGACCAAATCGCGCCGATCGCAGCGCTCGCTAGATAACCGACGATCGCACAGGGGCTGTTGGGCAGCACGGCTGCCACGCGGTCCCCCGCACCGATGCCATGCGATTTCAGGAACCGAGCTGCCGCGATCACGCGCCGCGTCAATTCCGATCGCGAATAGGTTTCCCTCGCGCCCCGTTCATCGCATGCGACGAGAACCGGATCCTCTTCGTCGCTCCCCTTGGATTCGCGGATCACATTCTGCGCGTAGTTCAGGCGTGCCTCGGGAAACCATCGGTCCTCGAGCATCCCACCCGAGTCGATCAACGGCACCGAACCAGGGTCCCCCAAACAATCGCAAAACCGCCACAGGGCCATCCAAAACGCACCCCGATCGCGCAGACTCCACGCGTGCAAGGCGCGATACCCCTCGAGGGTCGAAGGATCCCCTGCCGGAAAAAATTCCCTTGCAAACCGAGCCAACTCCGAGCCGCCGATACGTTCGGAATCCGGCGACCACAGAGGCTGGAGGGAGGTAGATGCAACGGCTTGGGATGGGTGGTTCATGGGTCTTCCTAAGATACCAAAAACAGATTTGGAGCTGACGGTGGTCGGTTGGAAAAAAACGATTCATGGATTACGATCCCTTGTCGAAGTCAGACCCGAATCGAGCGCCACGCCGATCCTCCGTTCTCCGAGATTCCATGCTCAGCCTCATTATTGCGATCTTCGTCCTCGGGTACTTGGCCATCGCGCTCGAGCACCAGATTCACGTGAACAAGGCCGCCAGCGCGCTGCTGACCGGTGTGTTGTGCTGGACCGTCTACGCGCTTAACTACTCTCAGTTGGTACCCCAAGATTTGTTCGATGCCTGGCATGGTGCGCATGCCGCTGGAGAAGGAGACAGCCTGAGCGCCAAACTCCACTTCCTCGTCGATGGACAACTGATGCACGGGTTCGCCGAGACGGCGGGGATCCTGTTCTTCCTGATCGGCGCCATGACCATCGTGGAACTAGTCGACGCGCACGAAGGGTTTTCGCTCATCACCCGCTACATCCGAGCCGACAAACCGGCCAAGCTGCTCTGGATCGTGTCGTGGATCGCGTTCTTTTTGTCGTCAGTGCTGGATAATCTTACCACCACCATCGTCATGATCTCCGTCACGCGCAAACTCGTCTCGGACCGAGAGCTTCGGCTCCTGTTCGTTGGGATGATCGTCATCGCCGCCAACGCGGGAGGAGCATGGACTGTCATCGGCGACGTCACCACCACCATGATCTGGATGAAGAACAAGATCGGCGAATGGGAAGTCATTCGCGATCTGTTCCTGGCCAGCGTCGCCTGCCTCCTGGTCCCGCTGCTGTTGATCACGCCGCGAGTCAAAGGAAGCCTTGAGGAATCCTCACCGCAGAACGAATCTGCGGAGGAAAAGAGCGTCGAGGGTTGGCACAAAGCTCTGTTCCTTGCTTTGGGAGTGCTCGGATTGCTGAGTGTTCCTATCTTCAAAACCTATACCCACCTCCCACCGTTCATGGGAATGATGTTGGCTCTCGGGGTTTTATGGCTCGCGTCCGAGATCGTCTCGCACACGATGGACGAGCGAACGCGCAGCAGCACCGGAGTCCTGTCGGCTCTGCGCCGCATCGACATGTCGAGCGTGCTGTTTTTCCTAGGAATTCTGCTCGCGGTCGGCTCGCTGGGCGCTACGAATGTCCTGACCGATTTGGCGAAGTGGCTGCAGTCGACGGTGCAAAATCAATCGGCCATCGCCATCATTATCGGTTTGGTTTCTGCGGTCGTCGATAACGTGCCACTGGTCGCAGCAGGGATCGAAATGTATTCGTCGACTAACGCCAAAAACGATCCGTTCTGGATGCTGCTGGCCTATTGCGGCGGGACCGGCGGCAGCTGCTTGATCATCGGCTCGGCCGCCGGAGTGGCCGCCATGGGGCTCGAGCGCATCGATTTCTTCTGGTATTTCAAACGCATCGCACCGCTCGCGCTTGCGGGGTATGTGGCGGGGATTGTTGTCTATTTCATCCAGCATGCGGTCTTTTAGCAGTTCGATCCACGACGCGTCGCTTGCAAATTCATCCTTCGCAGGCTAGTTTCGAGGTCGCGACGCTTACCTTTGAAAACCCCTACTGGAATTGAACGCTATGCCTTTTCGGGACCGAACCGCGGACTTGCCGGACGAACAGCGGATCGTGATGACCGCGGTTGGCTTGACTAGCCCGAACGGTAACAACCTCGAAGAGTATCGCGAGGCGCTCCTGGCGGGTCGCAGCGGTGTCCAGGCCTACAACATCCGCTATGTCGGAGACACGCACGCCGGGGTCTGCAATTTCGAAGCGACCAAATACCAAAGCCGTCGCGACATGCGGCGCGGAACCCGAGCGGGAACCATCGGCATCTACTGCGCCCATGAAGCGATCGCTCGGAGCGGGATCGATTGGACCAATGTCGACAAGTCGCGCGTTGGCATCTACATCGGAATCACCGAGCACGGGAACGTCGAAACCGAAAATGAAATCTACTCGATCAAAGCCTACGATTACGACACCACGTATTGGTCACACCACCACAATCCCCGGACCGTAGCGAACAATCCGGCGGGCGAAATCGCCCTCAATCTCGGGATCACCGGCCCGCATTACACCATCGGCGCGGCGTGTGCCGCGGGCAACGCAGGGATCATCCAAGGAGTGCAAATGCTCCGCCTGGGGGAATGCGACCTGGCGATCGCCGGCGGGGTCTCCGAGAGCATCCACACCTTCGGTATCTTCGCCTCTTTCAAGTCGCAGGGGGCCCTGGCCAGCCACGCCGACGCGACCAAAGCCTCCCGCCCGTTCGACAAGGATAGGACCGGCATCGTGGTCGCCGAGGGTGGCAGCCTGTACATCCTCGAGCGGCTCTCGGACGCCAAAGCCCGATCGGCCCCAATCCTGGCCGAGATCGTTTCCTATGCTATCAATACCGACGCGACCGATTTCGTCCTCCCCAACCCGGAAAGGCAGGCCCAATGCGTCCAACTGGCTCTGAAACGGGGGGGGCTGGCCCCGGACCAGATCCAGATTGTCAGCACCCATGCCACCGGGACCGCCAGCGGCGACAGCCAGGAATGCGAGGCCCTGAGAAACGCGTTTTCGGGGTGTTCGACGGTCCGATTCAACAACACCAAGAGCTTCATCGGCCATGCCATGGGGGCGGCCGGGGCGCTGGAATTGGCTGGGAACCTCCCGTCCTTCCAGGACAGGGTTTGCCATGCCACGATAAATGTGGACAATTTGGATGAAACGTGTGCGATCGACGGATTGGTCCTCAACGAGCCGGAGCCATTGGGCCAAGTCGATTACATCCTCAACAACTCCTTTGGGATGCTGGGGATCAATTCGGTCTTGATCGTCCGTCGCTTCTAAGGCGTTGCACACGACCCAACCCGATTCACCGCTGCAACTTCACCCGGAGTGCTTGATTCATGACATCTGCAGAAATCCGAGACGAGATCCTCGATATTCTCAGCGACATTGCTCCCGACGAAGATCTTTCCGGCTTGGACGACGGCAAGTCGTTCCGCGAACAACTCGAACTCGACAGCATGGACTTCCTCGACATCGTGATGGAGCTTCGCAAGCGACATCGCGTGCAGATTCCTGAGGAAGACTACGGTCACTTGGCCAGCATGGCGACGACCGTGACCTACCTCGAGCCGAAGATGCGCGACATCGTTGCCGCCTGATGCAATATCGCAGCACGCGAGAGGTTGTCGAAGATCTGAAGCGCCACGGCCGGCTCCTCGAAGTCGACGAACCTCTGTCTCCGCGGCTGGAAATCGCTGAAGTTCAGCGCCGCGTGTACGCGCGGGGCGGACCTGCGGTGCTGTTCACGCGACCCCAACGAACTTCGTTCCCGATGGTCAGCAATCTGTTCGGCACGCTCGATCAGGCCCGCTTCTTGTTTCGCTCGACCATCGATCGGGTTCGCCGCGCGATCGAGCTGAAGATCGATCCCAACGCGTTCTTTCGCGCACCCATGCGATACGCGGGCGCACCCTGGACGGCCTGGACCATGCTCCCCAAGAGAGTCCGATCGGGACCGGCGCTGGCGCAGTCGATCACCCTGTCGCAATTGCCTCAGTTGATCTCTTGGCCGGACGATGGTGGCGCGTTTGTAACGCTACCTCAGGTATTAAGCCAAGCCCTGCCCGAATCCGGCGCGCAACCTTCGCTCAGCCAGTGCAACCTCGGTATGTACCGCATCCAGTTGAGCGGCAACGAGTACCAGCCCGATCGCGAGATCGGACTTCATTACCAGTTGCACCGAGGGATCGGCATCCATCACCAGCAAGCCCTCCAGCGCGGAGTCCCGTTCCCGGTCACCGTCACGGTAGGCGGGACACCCGCCATGACCTTGTCGGCGGTCATGCCGTTGCCCGAGGGGTTGAGTGAATTGACCTTTGCGGGTGCCATGGCTGGTCATCGCATCCCGATGATCGTGGGCTCGGGCCATGCACCGATCTATGCCGATGCCGACTTTGCGATTCGCGGGGTGGTCCATCCGGCGACCCTCAAACCCGAGGGTCCCTTCGGCGATCACCTGGGCTATTACGCGCGCCAGCATCCGTTCCCTTGGATGAGCGTCACCCATGTTTCGCACCGCCCCGGGGCGATCTGGCCTTTTACCGTGGTTGGTCGACCGCCGCAGGAGGATACGACCTTCGGCGCATTGATCCATGAGCTGACCGGCCCGATCATTCCCACCGTGCTCCCCGGTGTCCGGGAAGTGCATGCCGTCGACGCCGCAGGGGTCCACCCTTTGCTGCTCGCGATTGGCAGCGAGCGCTACACCCCGTATGCCAAGCCCGACAGGCCGCAGGAACTCCTCACCCAGGCCAATGCGATCCTCGGCCAAGGGCAGATGTCCCTGGCCAAGTACCTGTTCATCGCCGATGGTACCAGCGACCCGAATCTCCAGGCTCACGATATTGGGCCGTTCCTGCAGTGGATGTGGGAGCGTCTCGATTTTGAATCGGGGCTTCACTTTCAGACCCGCACGACGATCGATACGCTCGACTACTCGGGGGATTCGCTCAACCGAGGTTCGAAGGTGGTGTTCGCGGCCAGCGGACCGCCGCGTCGAACCCTGGCAAAGGAACTGCCGCTCCTGGGTCCGTTGCAATCGATCGCCCGCGACGCCCATCTGTGCATGCCGGGAGTCCTCGCAGTCGCGCTGCCGAGCGACGCCTCGGTGGACGGTCTGCTCGAGGCCATCGACCGCGCGGCCCGATCGGATGCCTCCTGGCAGTCCATCGCTTGCGTGGTCGTTGTCGACGACCCGGCGTTTGCTGCCAAAACCCTCAACAACTTCCTGTGGGTGACCTTCACGCGGAGCAATCCCGCCACCGACATTCGGGGCGTTGGCGAGCGTATCGAAGATAAGCATTGGAGCTGCAACGGGCCCTTGGTGATCGATGCACGGCGCAAGCCCCGGCACGCGCCTCCTCTGGTCGAAGACCCCGAAACCACACGCAAAGTCGACGCCTTGGCGACCCGCGGTGGACCCCTCGCGAAATATTTGTAACCGGTCGCCAGGAATTTTTTTCGCAGCGAGAAGGAAATTTGCGGAGGCCCGTTTCCTCGATGTTCCTTCGACCTTTCCAGTTTGCAAACTCGAGCAATGGGGGCGGATTTCCCCTAAACCTGGATTTCAAGGAAGAACAGAGCCCAGGCGGTTCTGCCTACCGCTCGCGGATTTTCTACTCGTTAAAGATTCACTGCGCCATAGCATGAGGCGTTTGCAGAGAAGGGACTCAAGATCCATTGATAAATTTCTTGACTTTCGATGCCAGTTGGAAATAATCGTTCACTGTGTGAAATTCTAGACAAGATTTTTCCTGGATCAGAGGAGGAAAACTCTTTTGCCGGGAGAGGTGAGCAGAGATCATGAGCAATTTGTGCAAGAACGTTTTCGAGGCGATTTTGAAGTATGGACACGACGAGGATTTTGATCCGATCGTTGATCTGCACTTCTTGCCAACCGATGCTCCTGCTGGATCTCAAGAGAAGATTGAAGTGCTCCGCAAGCGGGTCGAGTTGGGCCAACCTCTTTGGCACAACGATGACCGGGTCGACTACAGCGGTCTGACCGGAGCGATTCGTCCTCGCGAGTAAGCAGGTCGCGGAACGGGGTGTTTGAGCCCCAACAGCATTGAGCGAGAGCCCGGACCCGTCCGGGCTCTTTGCGTTGACGGACCAAAGCCCTTAAACGGCCCGCCCGCATGGATCCAAAAATTTCGATGATTCCTAGACGCCATCTCCTGCTGTTGCTGCTGGCTCTGCTCTCGCCAATCTTGGGTTGCTCTCGCTCTGCACCGGAATTCCGCGGCAAAGTGGTCGGTGTTGCTGATGGGGACACGATTCGAGTTCTCGTTCATCGCGACGAGGTGACGGTCCGTTTGGAAGGGATCGACGCGCCTGAGGCCAATCAAAGCTTCGGCAACCAGTCCAAGCAAGCTTTATCGCGCATGGTCTTTGGCCAGGAAGTCGCCGTCCGATACACCACGGAGGATCGGGCTGGCCGCATGGTTGGCACCATTCTCATGGAGGGAGATAACATCAACGCCAAGATGATTGAAGACGGATGGGCATGGCACTTCAAGGAGTACGGGGAAGATCAACGCTTCACCGACCTGGAGAGGAAGGCCAAATCGGCCAAGCGCGGACTGTGGGTCGATCGCGATCCGCTTCCACCCTGGGAATTCCGCGCCAGACAAAAGAGAGAACAGGGGGAGCCCTCGACTCGATTCTGGCTGAATACCTCCTCCAACGTGCGGCACAACGAGAAGTGCGAACACTTTCGAAAAGGATCCAAGGGTCGCATGTGCGGACCGGACGAAGGGAGAGCATGCCGGATCTGTGGTGGGTAGTTATGATAAACTCGGATCGTTCCCTGGGATCGATTTCTCAGAAGCCGGAGAATTTGCATGAGCAGCGCAGAAAAATCCGAATGGGTTTCGGTCGAAGACTACCTGGCAAATGAAGCGATCGCTTCCTTCAAAAGTGAATACATCGACGGTTGGGTCCGCGCGATGACGGGTGCTACCAATCGACACAATCAAGTGAAACTCAACGCCGTATTTCACCTGATGCGCTCTCTCCGCGGACAGCCCTGCAAAGTTTGGGATTCGGATACCAAGGTACGCATCCAAAAATCCGACCGTTGCTCCTTTTACTATCCTGATCTCCAGGTCGTCTGCGATTCAAATCCTCCGTCCGCTGTCTATCAGGATGCGCCGGTGTTGATCATGGAAGTTCTCTCGCCGTCGACTCGCCGCTACGACTTGGACGAAAAAATGATGGCCTACTTGCAGATCGCGTCTCTGGAATATTACGTCCTGCTCGAGCAACACCAACCGATCGCAATCGTCATGCGGAGGGACGGAAATGCATTTGTTCGAGAGATCATCGAAGGGATCGATGCGCGGATCGATCTCGCCAGAATCGGATGCTCGTTGGCGATGCAGGAGATCTACGAAGGGATCGAGTTCACTCCGACATGCGTTCAGGAAACGGATCCCGAATACCATGTCGCGTGAAGGGAACGACTTTCGACTTCGATCCCTGAGCCCATCGGCTTTTAGGCAAGCCACTCTTGAATGACGCGGCCGTGAACGTCGGTCAATCGAAAATCTCGGCCCGCGAATCGGTACGTCAGCTTGGTGTGATCGAAACCCATCAAGTGCAACATGGTCGCATGCAAGTCGTGCACATGCACTCGATTCTCAACCGCCTTGAATCCAATCTCGTCGGTCGCCCCATACGCTTGACCGCCGCGTATACCACCGCCTGCTAACCAAACCGTGAACCCATAATGATTGTGGTCACGGCCACTGATGGTTCCTGCATTCGCACCCTGTTTCGGTAATTCCACGGTCGGTGTTCGGCCGAACTCGCCGCCCCACAAAACCAATGTCTCGTCGAGCAACCCGCGTTGGTGCAAATCGGTGAGCAGGGCCGCGATCCCTTGGTCGCATTCGCCTGCGAGCTTGCGATGGCCGTCGAAGATATGGTCATGATTGTCCCACGGCTGGCCCGCGCCATGCCACAGTTGCACCACACGAACCCCGCGCTCGATCAACCGCCGGGCGATCAGCATCTGGCGTGCCTGGACTCCGGGACCATACATGTCGAGCACATGCTTTGGCTCGCGCGATACATCGAACACATCGAGCGCTTCTTCCTGCATCCGATACGCGAGCTCCATCGACTGGATGCGAGCCTCGAGCATCGGATCCTGAGGCCGAGCCCGAATGTGTTCCTCGTTTAGTTTCTGGATCAGATCCAACTCGCGCCGCTGTGCGGATCGACCCAGCTTGCGATTGACGACGTACTCGACAAGCCGATCGACACTCTCGTGCTTGGAGTCGATGTACGTCCCCTGGTAGATCCCTGGGAGAAATCCCGCTTGCCAATTCTGCGACTCCTGGATCGGGTATCCGCCCGGGCACATCGAGAGGAACGCGGGGAGATTTTGGTTTTCGGTACCGAGTCCATAAGTCAGCCACGACCCGACGCTCGGCCGGACCAATCGGGACTCGCCGGTGTTCATCAGCAACAGTGACGGTTCATGGTTCGGGACATCGGCGTGCATGGATCGAACGACGCACAGCTTGTCGGCGTGCGCCGAGGCGGTCTTTTCGAACAGTTCACTCGCGTCGAGCCCCGATTGCCCGTACTTTTGGAACTTGAAGATCGATGGATAGACGTTGCCGGTAGGCCGTTCGGTACGAGGGGAACCCCCCGCCATGTCTTGCCCAGCGTATTTCTCCATGGCGGGTTTGGGATCCCAGGTATCGACATGCGACGGTCCGCCGTTGGCGAAGATATGGATCAAATGCTTCGCCTTCGCTGGAAAATGCGGTTCTTTGGGGAGAAGCGGGTTGGGGGTCGAGTCGCCTGCGAGCAATTCTCCCATCAAGCCCGGTAAAGCCAATGCGCCGAGCCCCATGCCACACCGATGCAGCATCTCCCGGCGCGTCCAGCGTAGGTTCGGTGAGAAATCGTCCGGCGATCGCATCGCGTGATCTTTCTGCGTGGTCAAAAAACTCAATCGATAAAACAGAACTCGTTGGTCAGGAGCAACGCCTGGGCCGCTTGCTCCCACACCGACAACGCGCGCGGTTGTTGGGTGCTGAAGTGCCGTTCGCTGTTGGCTCGCACTTGGCTTTCGTCGTTCGATAAGATCCGCACCTTCCACTCGAAGGTATCGCTGTTGCTGTCCCCGAGACTGTCCGTCGCAAAGTCGATGGTGTCCCCGGGCTGAACCGAGATATTGTCGACGCGCGTTTCGGTCTCTCCGTTTGCCATGGTCCATTGGCCCAGCTTCTCCGTGCCGCGCACGACGAGCGAACTCCGCACGCCGTTGCCTTGAACGCTGAGATGTTTGAGCATGCCTCGCACCCGTAGCGTCCCCTCGGCCATCGCGGTCCAACGGCGCACCACCGTTTGGTCGAGCCGCGCGCCCGGATGCCCTTGGGTGGCTGACAGCAGCGCCCAGTCGAACTCGGGGTCCGGCAACTCGTCCTTCACCCCCTGCCATCGATTGTTGACAAATCGCGGCAGTGGCCGAAAGTTTTCGATCCGCCCTGTTTCGGGCTCGAAGGTCGCGGTCCCATACGTCCATTGGTTCTCCGGAGCAATCGGCAACTGCAGATCATTGGCATCGATCAGCTCCGCAACCCATGCTCGTTCCTGATCGGTACATCGCCGAGCAAGTACTTGTTCAAACAAGTAATTGATTCCCGAGTCGCGACCTCGCTGGCTTGCTTCGCTGGCGATTTTGTCGAGCAGGCTCATGACCATGTCGCTATTGAACAGGACGAGTCCTTGTTGTGGCACCGTCGTCTGGGATCGCTGCGGCACATGCACATCGGGAGTCGCGAAATCAAAGGAGCGGAACAATTGCGGTAGATTCTGGCGATCGATGTAGGCGTAGAGGGTGCGGCGGTTGGAAAACGGAGGCGAGGCGATCGGAACACTCGGACCACCTATCGACCGATCCAAGCGGCCGGTCGCATGGAGCAGCGCATCCCGATACGACTCGAAATCCATCCGCTTGCGATTGGCCCGCCACAGAAATCGGTTCTCGGGATCGATGGAAAACGCGTCCTCTCGATGATCGCTTCGCTGGCGATAGGTTTTGAGCATCACGATGCGGCGAATCAACTGCTTGGTGCTCCATCCTTTTTGGACCAAGTCCCAAGCCAATGCATCGAGAACAAACTGCTGCACCGGGGGTTCGGTCCGCAGTCCAAAGTCGCTCGGTGTGTCGACCAAATGGGAACCGGTGATCCAGCCCCAGACGCGGTTGACCCAGACCCGGGCCGTGAGCGGATTGCGGGGACTGACGATCGCGTCAGCCATCTCGAGTCGCCCGCTTGCCGTCTTCATGTCGACCGGCGAGTCCGGTTGCAGAAATGCGATGAAGCGACGTGGAACTTCCGGGCCTTGATTTCCTGGGTTCCCGCGCAACAGGATATGTGTAGGCCCCTGGTCAACGCGATCGATCAACCGCATCGGGGATGGATCTCCTCCGGGTTCGTCGCTTTCCATGTACGCGCTCGCGAGCGAATAATAATCCGCCATACTGACCGGATCGAATTTGTGATCGTGGCACCGCGCGCAGTTTGCGGTGATCCCGAGCAAGCCGCGCGTCACCACATCGATGCGATCATCGACGATATCGTGTTTGTTGTTCAGGAACCGACGCCCCAGCGTCAGCATCCCCATCGCATCGAGATGGCCCGCCGCGTTCTCCGGATCGAGACGGTCGCCGATCAGTTGATAGCGAAGGAACTGGTCGTAGGGAAGGTCTTGCTGAAACGAGCGGATCAACCAGTCCCGATATCGGAACGCGTGCGCGTACTCGCGATTCTCTTGGAAGACATAACCTTTGTTGTCCGCATAACGCATGAGGTCCATCCACCGCCTGGCCATACGTTCGCCGAAGTGTGGCGATTGCAGCAATCCATCGACCAATTCCCCGTACCAATTTTCTGATGGGTTGTTCACCGCCGTCTCAATCTCGGTAATCGTCGGGGGAAGTCCCAGCAGATCGTAATACAGTCGCCTGACCAGCGTCCTTCGGTCAGCCTGCTCGGAGAGGGCCAGATTCGTTTCCTGCAGCCGCATGGCGATCGAGATATCGATCGGGTCCCAATCGGCCCGGTCGGGTTGTGGTGCAAGCGTGGGTGGCTCCGCGATAGGTTGATACGCCCAGTGTTTAGCTGCCAGAGCCATCGGGTCGGCCTTGGGTTGCGGGCTGCCCGGTTCGATCTCGGGTCTCGGATCGACGGCCCCCTCGGCGATCCAGCGCTTCAGGTCGTCGATTTGATGTTGGGGGAGTTTGCCGTCGGGTGGCATTTGCAAGTTCGCGTCGGCGTACTCTACGGCCCGGATCAGCAGGCTCTGATCGACTGCACCAGGCACCAGGGTTGTCCCGAGTGTCCCGCCTCGGCGCATCGCCGACGGCGAATCGAGCCGCAGCTGGCCTCCAAGGTCCGCCGCTGAGGCGCTGTGACACTCGTAGCAGCGCTCGACCAGAACAGGTCGGATCTTGGTCTCAAAGAAGTCGACCTTGGGGTCCTGCCCCAGCCCGTGGCCACACCAGAACACCCCAAAAACAATGCAATACCCCAGGCAGAGGGGGGAACGAAAACGTTGGAAACGGTCGACGCCTGCGTTCAACAAGGCACCTTGGGGGAAATAGACGGGATTGGGGAGGTGGGTGGCTGAACCAGCCAGTCGAACTCGACGTCTTCAGTATACCTGCCGAAACCGAAAACACACAACCTTGGCAGTCGCTCCTGGAGATCTATCCCGAAGCCATGCCATGCGTTACATTCGCAAGCAATCGCAGGTCGCTGTGGCGAAATGGCAGACGCATTGGACTTAAAATCCAAGGACCCTTGAAAAGGTCGTGTGGGTTCGACTCCCACCAGCGACACTCCTCCTCTCAGCCTTTGATCCCATCCCAGACACCGCCGAAAAAAATGAGCCTCAGGCTCATGGAAACGAAAATCGACTCCCCGCTCACGCGTCGAGTTATGAAAAACCCTGGGAATCGCCAACTTGGTGGCTCCCTATCGCCGAAAAGGCGGTTCGCCAGCAAGGTTTTTCAGCGAAACGATCGTGACTTGCCCCCGCCGACACCGTATAGTTTTTAGAGAGTCTTGTTTGTTTGGCTGGCCAACAATCGCAGTCCGTCCATGATCCGCGTCGCTGTTATCCTGCAAGTCATCTTCGGTCTCATCGTAGGCCCGAATGGTTGTTGCTGCACGGTGCAACGAATCGCGTCGATGTTTCGGAATCATGGAGAAACCCACTCGATTTCCTGTTGCAGCCAGGACCATCGCGATTCCTCAAGCACCGACGCATGTTGCTCCACGCGATGCTGCGCCGCCGATCATGAGGAAGCAAGCAATCACGATTGCACGCGGTCTTCGACTGGTTCCGGATGTTCGCAATCCAAGTCCTGTCTCTGTGTCGCCGTCATTCGTCCGAGTATCCATCGGATACTATCGGATTTAGAGCCGAGCCTCGCTCTCTGCGATCTCGATGCGAACCACCAGTGGCTCCCCTCGGAGTCCAGGAACGCGCCTTCTCTCCAGGTCGTATCGAATCGCATCGGACTGTGCGATTCCGACAAGCCAAGCCGCTCATGCGCCGTGGCCTATCAGCGATGGAACTGCTGATGGTTTCTTGAGATGTCTACTGATTTAGTAGACCCCGCCTGGCGTGCCAAGCAGGGAGCGAAGCCAGTTGCTCTCATCGAGCCACTGATTTCAACAATTGGAAATGTACGAAAGTTTTTGATTCGAGTCCAAAAGGAAAATGACAATGAAGAAGTTCAATAGTGGTATCGCTTTGGTAGCCTTGGTCGCAACGGTCGCTGCGATCGCTGGAGCCGCGAGTCTCAACGGGTCGAAAGGTTTGACCAACATGCTTCCTTCCCTGACGAAGGCGTCGACAGGAGATTGCGGACCTTGCTGTGTCGACGGGACCTGCTGTGTGGAAACTGGCGTTTGCCCATGCGACGACTGTACGTGCAAGTGCTGTGGCCAAAACGGCTGCTGTGTGAAAACCGCAGCGAGCAAAGCCGTAGCCGCCCTGGGCTCCTGCTGCGAAAGCAAAGCCTCCGTCGCCAAGAGCTCGTGCTGCGAAGGTAGCGAGTGCACCGAAGGCAAGGTAGTCACCGTCGCCGCGAAGAGCGAATGTTGCGAAGGCAAGGACGGAGCGTGCTGTGAAGGTGGCGAGTGCACCGAAGGCAAGGTAGTTACCGTCGCCGCGAAGAGCGAATGTTGCGAAGGCAAGGACGGAGCGTGCTGTGAAGGTGGCGAGTGCACCGAAGGCAAAGTAGTTACCGTCGCTGCCAAGAGCGAATGCTGCGAAGGCAAGGACGGAGCGTGCTGCGAGGATGGCAAGTGCCCGTCGGAAGAGTCGTCCGATAAACAGTAGCACTCCGTCTCATTCAGAGAACTGAATTTCATGAAACGACCCGGGCTGACCGGGTCGTTTCTTTTTGTTTGCAACCGTATTCCCTTCCCAACGAGGAACTACGATGCCGGAGCGTGCTTCTTCGGCTTGTAGATTTCGGTCGCGGTGCCGAAGTGGACTTCACCGGCGTTCATCAAGGTCTCACTCAAGGTCGGGTGAGGGTGAATCGATTCGGTGATATCGCGGACTTCGCAACCCATCTCGATAGCGAGTACCGCCTCGGCGATCAATTCACCTGCTCCCGATCCGACAATACCGCACCCGAGAACCCGATGGGTGGTTGGGTCGACCAGCCACTTGGTGAGACCATCAGTTCGGCCGAGGGCTTGGGCACGGCCGCTGGCAGCCCATGGATAGGTATCCACTTCGTAGGGGATGCCTTCCTTCTTCGCTCGCTCTTCGGTCAATCCTGCCCAAGCGATTTCGGGATCGGTAAAGACCACCGCGGGGATCGCCTGCTTGTCGAACGTGACGTTGCGACCGAGGATGACTTCGATCGCTACTTTGGCTTCGTGGCTGGCTTTGTGTGCGAGCATCGGTTCGCCGGCGACATCTCCGATGGCGAAGATGTGTGGATCGGCGGTGCGCTGTTGTTGATCGCACAACGCAAAGCCTCGTTCGTTGAGTTGCACCTGCGTGTTCTCAAGTCCGATGTCGCGGCTGTTTGGGCGGCGACCAACACTGACCAACACGCGATCGAAACGCTCGTGTCCGAATTTGCCGGGACCTTCGAAGGTGACTTCGACTTGGTTGTCGACTTCCGCGACGGAGCCAACTTTGGTGTTCAAGTAGATCCGGTTGTCGAACAGGGTCTTCAATCGTTTTTGAAGGGGAACGACCAGATCGCGGTCGGCGCCTGGGAGGAGACCATCGGTCCATTCCACGACGCTGACCTTGGAGCCCAAGTGCGCGTAGACCGTTCCCATTTCCAAGCCGATGTAGCCGCCGCCGATCACGAGCAATCGCTCGGGAATGTCGGTCAGTTGCAGGGCGCCGGTCGAGTCCATGACGCGGGCCGATCCGACTTGAAAACTTGGTGGTATCGCAGGGACGCTGCCGGTTGCGAGGACGCAATGATCAAACGTCAGTTTGCCCCCCTCGGGGATGCTCGGGTCGTTTCCTTCCAGGACGAGGGTCGTGGAATTCTCAAATCGACCTCGCGCACGGATTACTTTGACGTTACGGCGTTTGGCCAATTGAGCCAAACCGCCGGTGAGCGTCTCGATGACTTTGTCCTTCCGGGCACGGACTTTGTTGATATCGATCTTGGGGGCAGGGTACTCGATGCCCCAGCCTTCGGTCAGCTCGTGTGCTTCCTCGATTACCTTGGCAACGTGGAGAAGAGCCTTCGAGGGAATGCAGCCTCGCAGCAAGCATGTCCCTCCGAGCTTCGGTTCGGCTTCGACGATCGCGACCTCGAGCCCTTCGTCGGCCGCGAGGAATGCAGCGGCGTATCCACCGGGACCGCCGCCCAAGACCACAACTGATACGTGCATGGTTGGTTTTACCGAGACAGGAATTCGACGACGATGTTGGCGTTCACCGGCAGCGAGATATCGCTGGGGCCAGGTTGACCGAGCATCGTGGCTTTGAGTCCCTCGGTATCGAGAGTGACCCAATCGAGCGGAGTCGGTGTGTTGTTGGCGATAACGCCGCGATACAGATTGCGAATCGCTTCGGTGCTCCGCACTTCGATGACATCGCCGGGGCGAAGCATGAACGAAGGGCTGCTGACCTTGACGCCATTGACCTTGAAGTGGCCGTGGACGATCCCTTGGCGGGCTTGAGGCCGCGTCTTGGCCAATCCGATGCGGCGCACGACGTTATCGAGTCGGCGTTCGCACATCAGCAGGAGTGTCTCGCCGGTGTTCCCTTTCTTGCGGACGGCGTCATCGAAGTAGCGTCGGAGCTGTCGTTCGCCGAGTCCGTAGTAGTATTTGATCTTTTGTTTTTCCGCGAGGGCGGTGCCGTAGTTGCTGGTGCGGCGGCTGCGAGGGTGCATCCCTGGGGGATTCTCGCTTCGCTTTTCGTAGGCGCGAACGCAACCCGCGCTTTCGTACAGGAGGGCGCCGAAGCGTCGGTTGACGCGCGCCTTGGGACCGGTATACCGTGCCATAGGATCAGTGCTCCCGAGCCGCCCAGTGGGCACGCGACTCGCATCTCATTCGTTTTTTGCAGGGCCCATACACTGCCTGTCCCGTCAGCAGCACCCGACGACTCAGCCGGGGGATGCGGGACAAAATATTGGAATTGCATGGAAATTATGGGAAAAGTCGCTGATTCAACAACCCCAAAAAGGTGGGGAAAACGGCAAACGGCCATTCAAAAACCTAGCGATTCCGCCGCGCCGCTCGGGTTTGATCCCCGAAAAAGCGTGGGTGCTACCCCTTCTCCCCTGCGGGGGAGAAGGGCTGGGAATGAGGGGCAGAGTGAGATGAGCGCGCGGTCTGCGGCATCTCCCGTCGCTACTCTCTTGTCCCCCAGAAGGGTTACGTTGCTAGCGATCAAAAAAAGACCGCATGGAGCGTTCGCATCGGTCATCCAACTGACCTACGAACACCCTGCGACTACAGGTTGAGATTTTGCTGTCCAAGCCGGAAGCCGTTGTTCGTGTTGCGGTTCTCGCGCTGGTGTATAGCCTTTAGGCGATTGCTTTCCTGCACGGTTTAGAATTGACCGGCTGAAGCCGGGACACCAGCGCTGGTGTATAGCCTTTAGGCGATTGCTCTGCGGGGGAACCGGCTGAAGCCGGGACACCAGCGCGCTACGGGTTACCCTCCGCTCCGGTCGCGCCCCCTGCACCCCGCGCGTCAGGACCGCTCCGCCCGGAGGCCTTGCTTCGGCTACTATTGCGGACCGATGGCCGCGTGTCTGGAACCAAATGGGCACGGGAACCAAACATTCACGGAGGAAGGACCCGGTTCAAGAACGAGCGGGGTTGCGAGCCATCGCGATCCCAGACCAAGATACGGCCGTCGGCCAGTCCCACCGCGACCAACCCGCCCTCGCCTCCAGAAAACGCGAGCGATAACGGGATCTCGGCATCGGTTTCCCCGGAACCAGACTCGGTCCAAGCTAAACGGGGATCCTCGTCGATGCTCCATTCGGTCTTCTTCTTGTCGTTCCCCTCCTTGTCCTTGTAGTCAACCTCCTTGCCATGAACGCGGAATCGGAGCACCCCTCCCTGGACCGGCACCAGGACCTGCTCCCGATCCGAGGCGAGCTTGGGTGTCCGCTGCGCGAATCCCTTGCGATTCGACGCGGGACGGGAAGCGGTTCCCCCCGGATAAAATCGCAACACACCCGCTTCGTCCATCGTGATGCAACCCATCGACAAACTGCGCAGCGAAGCCACCGTTCGCTCATGATCGACAAAGCTGGTGATGACATCTCCGTTGAGAGCATCCAAACACTTGCCCGTTCGATCTCGCGACGAGGACAACAATTGCTTCCCATCCACCGACCAGTCGAGCGAGGTGACCGCAGCCGCATGCGTCGCCACCTTCCAGAGGATGCTGTTCGAGTTCGATGCTTGTACAAGGACCATTCCGTCGAGAAGCCCGATCGCCAGGCGCCCTCCTTCGGGAGACAGGGCGATATCCAGCGGCACATCCCGCGCGACCCGATGGACGAGGCGCGCGCTTTCCTCGGTCCGCCCCGTTTCCTTCGACCAGGGCACACTTTCCACGGTGCCGATCTGACCCGGAGTTCCCGACGCAACGTACACGCTGTTGTTGCTCGCGTTCCATTCGATATCGCTGATGAAACGGCCTCGGACCGGAATGCGAGCCAACAGTTTGCCCGGCAACGACCAAACCAGAACTTCGCCAGCGCCGCTGCTGAAGAGGATCTCCCTGGTCGAATCGAATGCCAAGGCAGAGACGGCCAACGGCTTGGGATACGAGGTCCATTGCGGTTCCGTGCTCAGACGCGTCACGACAAACGATTCGATCGGAGCATCGGTCGCGCCATCGACGCGGGCTCCATAGGCCAGCCAATCGCAAATCGCATCGACGCTGTCCGGGTCGAGCGGCGGCGCATCCTTAGGCATCTGCTCATCCGGATGAGCGGATGTTATCCGGCGAACCAATTCGCCCCAAGCTTCGCCAGCGGTCGCATCGGTATGGCGGATGATCGGGAGCCGTTTCGATTCTCCGGGTCGCCACATCGAGTCCGGAGTCGCCATCGAGTACCCCCCTTCGGCTTGTTGATCGTTGTGGCAACCCAAGCACTGGTCGACCAGGATGGCCGCGATGCGGCTGAGTCGCGGTCCGAGCGATGGCGGCGGTTCAACGATCAATGCGTTATCGAAGCCCGATGGGTACGCGTCCCTTTGCCCCAAAGCAACCCGGACATGCGTGAAGGAGACGACCGAAAAGAAAACGATCGAGGCGACCAACGAACTTCGCGTCAGGTGGACCATCATGCGATCTGGGACGGCCAAGTCGGCTTGGCGAGTTCCTCGGCGATGTGATCGTCGGCCCACCGACGCCATCGGCTGTTGGCGTTCCCGTCCGCTGCGGACAGGCGATGCAAGTATCCGACATGACCACCGTATTGGGTTTCGATAACGCGCGTCGTTGCCGAATACGAAGCCCGCTCGAATAGAAAGGAAGGGACAATCGGATCGTGCTGGTCGACCAAAATCGTGGTCGGTACCGCGATCGACGGCAGATCCTCCATCGAAGATCCAAAATGGTAGTATACTTCGGCGCTCGGAAACCCTGCCAACGGCGCGGTGACGGTTTCATCGAAACGACGAATCGTTCGATAGTCTGCACTGCGGAGGACCTCTTTCCATTGCGACCAGAGGGCCGCCCGCTCCCGCGTCTGCAGCTTGAGGATCCGCATAAAGTATTTGCCGTAGAGTCGATTGATCCCTCGCTCAATATTCTTGCAGCACGCCCCCAAATCGATGGGGGGAGCCACCGCAAGAGCATATTCGACTTGGAACTCGAAGGGATGGGCTTGCGGATGGATCGCGTGGCGAGAGAGCATCTTGAGCAGGATGTTCCCGCCGAGCGATACGCCCGCGATGCGCCAGGCGGGTATGCCTCGCGTGCGACTGAGCGTGTTGAGGCATGTTCGGATCAGATCGTAGCAGGCGCCGTGCGGCGGCAAGTAGGTCGTCTGGCTCGATGGCCCTGCGCCGGGCAGATCGGCTCGAAACACGCGGCAACCTCGCTGCAACAAACCGTGCGCGATGTTGGTCATGTACGTCCCCGCGTGGGACGACCCCAAACCATGCAGCAACAGCACGCACGGGGCGTCCGGCCCGAACGATTCGGGAGAGTTTTCGTGGATCAGCATCGCACCATATTCGCCGATCTCGATCCGATGGGTAATCGCGGGAGGCAAGGCAGCCACCGGCCGATAGAATCCCGTGATCCACGTTTGCAGGTGCCCGCTGCGCAGATACCAAGGAGGTTGGAATATCACGGGAGCCGCATGCTTAATGGATCGAGGGGTTGATTCGGTCTCGTTTTTCAGGGGTACACCCATAGCGTTATCGGGGTTGGTGCAAATAGAGTGGTGTTCCCGAAATGGTACCATTGTCTGGGGTGCCAGGCGGTTTCTCAAGCGTCAACAGGGCAAAGAGGTCCGCCATCTCCTGGGGAGTCATCTGATTCTCGAGCCCTTCGGGCATCAGGGACTTGGTGTCCTGGCGAAACTCGGCAATCTCGGCGGCAGGGATCGTCGTCTCCTTGCCCCCCTGGACTTTGATGACGGTCTTGGCGTCATCGCGCGAGACCAACAGCCCGGTGACGATTGCGCCGTCTTCCGTGCGAAGGGTCACGCTCCTGTATGCGTCACCGATCACCAGACTCGGATGAAAGATGCTCACAAGCAGTTGTTCGTAGGAACCGCGACCGTTGGCGGTGATATTGGGGCCAACCTCTGCCCCCTGATTGTGCATCACATGGCATTGGCCGCAGATGCGGTTGTAGACGACCCATCCTTTTTCCGCGTTGCCTCGTGCATCCCATCGCAATTGATCGGCGACGCGACGCACGACGTCCTCTCGCTCTTGAGATGTCGCGGTGCTGACCGTTCCCCAAACCTTGGCGATCAATCCCTTGGCTGAGTCCGAACCTTCGGTGGCAAGCAACCGAACGCGATTGGGACCGAGCAGTTCCTTTCGCACATGCCCCGCAGCCACTTGCTGGAGAAAGGCGGTCGTACCCGGCTCGCGCAAACACATCCGTTCCGCAATGCCTGCTTGCACATCGCTAGGCAATTGAGGGAGTGCATGGACCAGGATTTCAATGGCTTCGTCATCGGCGCGGGCGATCCCCAGATCGAGTGCCATGTCGCGAAACGGAGGACCGACCTGCTTGCCTTCGACGAGATCGCCTAGCACTTGCTCCAGGGCCAAGCGATGCGATCGGTTCGGATGCACCGCTGCGAACATGAGTGTCTCACGCCGCAGTTCCGCGGGAATCGCACGATCGAGGATCCGCTGCGTCGCATCCGTTTGTGCTCCAGACTCATTGCAGATCAATCGCGCCAACAGACTGGCTTGTCGCCATGCCGGGTTGTCCATCACAAACGCCCCGTGCACTCGCAGCTGGTCCAACCACGGATGCAGCACACTTTGGCCGGAGGCCATCGAGATCTCGCCATTGAGAATACGATACACGATTGGATAGACGACCACCGCGGCACCATCCGGGTGCTTTTCGAGCATAGCGTCCGCCAACTGCAGCATCGATACCAAGCGATCTTTGCCGTCGCCTTGGGCGACATCGGTTGGCAAGGTTGATGCCCACTTGGCCGCGATCCGGGCCAGCATGCCGCGCAGCAAATCCCCGTCGCGCGAGACTCCATCGCGAAGCGCTTGCTGGATCATGTCGGGATATCGATCGATCCAGGGGAGCATGTTCTGCCATACCACCCGAGGCAGGATCGGGTCGTCGCCCGAATGCGTCAACACATCCAGCTCCGTGGCCAGGGCGATCCGCCCCGCGTCGGCAACATTCCGTTCAAGCTTCGGCGCGGCAATCGCGACTTGCAGACGCACTCTCGGATCGGCATCGCTGGCCAGCGTGCGGATTCGCTTGGCCAGGGCTGCGTCCTCGGGCTGATGATCACCGGCGAGCCGCACTCCCCAAGCTCGGAGCTCCGGATTCGTATCGCTGAGCAATCGCGTCAAGAGCGACGACGGCAACGTGCCGGCCCCGGCCATCGCCCACAGGGAATGCATGCGTGTTTTCATGGCTGCTTCGCTGAAAACGATTTTTTCCAACGCGTCGGCAAGCTTCGGGTCCTTTGTCGCGCCCCGCTCCGCGAGTTCAAGTTGAGCGCGTTGGCGAACAAACACGTTGTCATCGCCGATCGCTTGAACCAATACTGGACCGTCGAGCCTGCTGATGTCCGGATACCGTACCTCGGGGCGTTTCTCATGGACGATGCGATACAGGCGGCCGTGCCCGCGATCGATTCCCTGCGGGTCTGCCTTGGCATCCTGATAGCAGTGGTATCGGTCGTACCAATCCAGGACATACAGGCAGCCATCGGGGCCGACCTTCTGGGCCACCGGCATGAACCAGACATCGTTGGAGGTCAGGAAATCCGGTTCGCCGAACCCCTGGTACGTTGCCCCCGAGCGTTGGATCCGATCGACATTGATGCATCCGCCGTGGATGTTTCCCATGTAGAGCTTGTCTCGATACGCCGGAGGATAAGCCGCAGAATCGAAGTACTCGATGCCGCAATAGGCAGCCATTTGATGCTTGTGCTTCACGATCGACTCGGCCCACCAGGTATGGGGCGGGTAGGGTCCTCCTTGGCGCAGATAGTACGCGCTCTCGGTCAGATGCCACAGGTGATCGATGACGCAAGCGCTGACAAACGCGCTCCCTTCGCTGTCGAAAGCGACTCCCCACGGGTTGCTGGTCCCTTGGCAAAAGAGTTCGAACTTCTTCGTCCTCGGATGGATTCGAAACAGAGCGCAGGTGAAATCGAATTCGCGGCCAAATTGTTTGACGACCGATCGATTGAAGACACCGTTAAGACCATAGAGATAACCGTCAGGACCCCACGTGAGAGCGTTAGGGAGTTCGTGCGTATCGTCCCGACCGAACCCGGTGACGATCACGGTCGATTTGTCAGCGACATCATCGCCGTTGGTATCCTCGAGAAAAAGGATATCGGGCGCATTGGCCACCCAGACGCCGCCGTGACCGACGGCGATGCCGGAGGGAATGTTGAGGCCTTCGGCAAAGATTTTGACGCGATCGACCCGGCCATCGCGATCGGTGTCTTCGAGGATCTTGATCCGATCGCGACCTGGGCCCGCTTCCTGACGTGGGTACTCAAAGCTTTCGGTGACGTAGATCCGACCGGCGTCGTCGAACGCCATCGCGACCGGGTTGAGGATGTCGGGCTCGCTCGCCACCAACTCGACCCGAAAACCTTCGGGGACCTGCATCTTGGCCAGCGCTTCCGCAGGAGAAAGAGGAGGTCCAGGTGGCTTGCTCTGCCGACGCGGAATGAACTCCTCCTGGGCGTGTGCCCCGTTCACGAAACCAATCGCACCGGATAGGAAAAGTGTTGCCAGAGCAACGGGGAGATTGCAAAGCAGTTGCTGTATCATCGCAGGTGATCTATCGCCAAACGAGCCCCGAGCCGAACGATCCCTGAGGAAGAGCGAAGCGGGGTGGGAGGGATCGATGGATGGGGCCAGGAAACAGCTTCGCCCGTAGGACTCGGTATAGTATACCCTGGCAATGGTAGCTACGGGGATCGACTTACCGATAGAAGTCAGGAACGATCTTCGGTGAATGTATCAGCCCTTCGGGCTAGGGCTACCCTCGGCCCGGGCCGAGCGCACCGACATGCAGGATGGCCAAGGCCCGACGGGCCAACATCATGGGTGCCGACGCGACACAGTTCCCCGATCGCCAGGACCCTAGGAAACGCAAATTACGCACGAGCATGAATGAGCGATATGACAGCACGGCGGCAAAGCACTATGCTGCCTTTCGACCACCGCTCCACTCCCTGATTCTGGACCGTGTGATGCGCCCCGACGAGTCGTTCCAGGTCGGATTGGATGTGGCTCAGCAGCACCCCAAGATTACTTACCTCCAAGGATCAGGCGACGCGCTCGGCCAACTCGTTGCAGAGGCAATCGATGTCGTCACCTTCGCGGGATCCTTGTTCTACGTAAAAACAGAACGACTCCGGAGGGAACTGGTCCGGGCGTGTCCTCCAGGAGCATCGATCGTTGTCTATGATTTTGAGGTTCTTTTCCACGAAGTCATGGCGGAGTTACGAGTAGACTGCCCCGCAGTCGCTTCCGATTACGACCATCGCGTGAACCTCTCGGATTGGTACGAGTTTTCAGCCGATTGCAGCGGCGCCGAGCGACTTCGGCTGGATGTTACCGGGCGCGAGATGGCCCATCTGCTTCTGGCGGACTCGAATCGTTATGACGCCTTGGTGGAACGTTTCTCGAACGGTGACCCGTTTGAGTCACTTGTCGGCTACCTGGATACCCGCCATCTGAAAATGGGAATCGATGCGGATATTTATTTCACGAGGTATCGGGTCCTGGGGGGGATGATGATCGATCCGAGCCTGGTGTGAGCAACGCGCAGTGCCATTACGGCAAGGGGCTGATCGATAAGCCGAGGAATTCGATCTTGGTCCCGGGATCGTGCCCCTGCAGCATGATTGTCCCGGCCTCGGTCCGCAGGCCCTTGCGCGGGTTGGGATTCGCCGCTCGCGTATCCTGCCATTGAACCACTTGCACCCCCTCTACCCATGTCGCGATGTTGGGACCGTCGGCGATGATGGTCAGATGGACCGGGCTCCCCTCATCGCTCAGAACCGCCTTGGCATTCTGACGGCGAAAAATGGCGCCGGACCCTGCATCGATCGGGCGACGGCGATCCTCTTTGTACCCGTGGTGGATCTGGCATTCATAGCCATTCATATCCTCCCCCGGAATGCAGCGAAAGAAAATTCCAGAGTTGGTGTTCTCGCTCTGCGTGAGTGCCTTGGCTTGGAGAATGACATTGGCGTTCGGTTGGAGGAGTTCCATGTGGCCCCGCCCCCCCTCGATCGCGAGCGTTCCCGCGTCGGTAAAGCGCGATTGGATGTCCCCCTTGGGCTCGTTCCAGTCGGATGGATTCGCGCCAGGCAGCACCCGATAGCCGATCGGACGAAGACGAATGTTGCGAAAGCGGATGGTCCCTTCGCGAAATTGCAGCCCGATCTTGCCAGCGACCAACCCCGTATCGTCTTGGTAGTCGACCGTCTGCTCGCCATTCACCCAGACTTGAACATGCGCCTGGTCGACCAGCGCATGGAGCGTATGCCACTGGCCTGACTCCGGTGCATCGACTTGTTCAGAAGCCTTGATGCGTCCGACCAGCGAACCGGTGGGGAATGGATTTTCGGGCGGGGCGATGTTGAGTTCGTAGCAATCGCTTTTGGGATCGGTCGGTTGGTCGGGAGTGCGGAGGAAAACACCGCTGTTGGTGGTCTCGTCACCCAGATACTCGAGTTCGAGTTCGTAATCTCCGAAACGGACATCGGTCACCAGAAGCCCTGGTTCGCCGTTGGTCGCGGTAATCTCGCCGTTCTCAACGCGCCAATCGGCCTTGCCCGCATCCCGCCAACCCATCAACGATTGTCCATCGAAGAGTCGGATCCAACCCAAGTCGAGTTCCTGACCTGGGAGGCGTGCAGCCAGCAATCGTTCCACATCGATATTCGGGTCCAGAGGTGGATCGGCCGTTTTGTCTTGAGGGGTTTCTGCTTTCGTTGCCACCGGGACTTTAGGATTTGCGGAAGCTTCGGTGTTCGCTGCTGGTTCGTTGGCGGGAGGTGCTTGGGGAGTCGCAGTTGCTTCTGGAGGGCTCGTCACCGGTTCCGTCGATTCAAGCGGGCCAGCGGTCGGGGTGGGGCGCTGCGGGCGCTCGGCGGGTGGCTGGGGTTTGTCGCACCCAACGAGCGACCAGCAGGCGATCGAAATCAGCAACCAGGAACAAGGAGGGAAAGTGTTGGAGTTCATTCGTCTTCGTAGATTTCGAGATGGGCTTCGAACGGGGGTAGGTCATCGACATGCTCTACCACCAGCCGGTTCACGGGTTGCAATCTTTGCGTTACATCGCAATCTAATTGCGAACCGCCTTCCCTCCAAGGCAGCGCCTCGCCGTTGAGCTGAATTTGCGAATCTCGGAGCTGTGGCGTAATGACCAAACGGACTTGGGAAACGCTGGCCGGGAGGGTGGG